>OLQI01001118.1_pt1 | contig 19005 bp, 15 predicted proteins | sample 1672171 | NCBI WGS metagenome assembly OLQI01 (sample SAMEA3136655, study PRJEB25190) | human gut metagenome
GCTTGGAGAATTATTTACGGGATTGGAGTTGAAATTGGCGTGAGGGATGTTTTGATATTCGATGAATATAAAAAAAGAAACGAGCACCCCGCTTAGGCAATAGCCGTACGGTAACAAACCCATTTCTTGTATATAATATTAATCTGTTTGTTAACAAAAGTCAACTATAAAAATCAAAAAGATGAAAGTTGTGAAGCTTAACTCAGTACAGTATAATTAATATATCATTTCAATCCAAAACATAATGTAAGGAGCACCCCTATGTCCACATCCCATAAAGAAAAAATAATCCGCGTCCTTCAACTTTTCCAGACCACCGATGAGAAGACGCCGATGAATGCAGTGCAGATAAGCCAGAAACTGGAAGAAGAATACGGAATGGAAAATGTACACCGTACATCCATTTATGACGATGTGCGTTTGTTGCAAAGCTGCGGTTATCCGATTAAGCAGGCAGAAAATTCACATAAAGGATGGTATATGGAGAAACATTTGCTGGAAGACTGGGAAATTAAGCTGATGTTAGATTCGGTGCAACAGGCAAGGTGTGTGTCCGTTCATGAAGCGAATGAGATTCGAAATAAGCTGTTAAATCTGACGAGTCAGAGAGGACGAAGTAGATTTTCGCATATGATTATGCCGCTGCCCGGAAATGTCAGGGGTGTCGGTCAGATTGGTGAATATATAGAGATTATGCTGGAAGCAATGTATTTGCATAAGAAGATTCGGTTTCAGTATACAGAGATTAATAATGCAATGGAGAAAGTTTTGCGAAAAGAAGGCAAGATGTATCAGTTGAATCTGTATACGATATATTGGTCGGATAATAATTATTATCTGATCGGTTCTCATGATAATCATGATGGGTTGACGAATTACCGGTTGGATCGGATTGAAAATATGAGTATGTCCAGTGAAGAAACCATTCCGGCAGAAGAAAAGATTGGTGTGAATCCGGAGCTTGTGATTCAGGACTATATTAAGAAGAGTGTGAATCATTTTAGCGGAGATACAATCAGAATCGAAGTGGAATATAAGCCGGCGCCGATTACCAATGCTATATTATATGATTTTGCAGGGGAGGGAATAAGGGTCAGACCGTTAGATAATGGAAAGTATAAAGCAGTATTTAAAAAGATGGACAGTGTGACATTAGTTGGCTGGTTCGTACAATATGCGAATCGATTTAAAGTAATCTCACCGGAGAGTTTGAAAGATAAAATTATAGAAAATTTAGAACAGGCACAAAGCATATATAGTGAATAAGAAAAGTCCTACATGTAATATGTGGGATTTTTTTGAAGCAAGATACATAAGTGTTGCAATATCACGACAGTAGATTTGCTAAAATGATAATAACTATGAATGATACGACGAGAAATAGATTTTACAAATCTCAGGAGGATATGTATGAGCAAGGAATTGAAAATGGAAGTATTTGCTTCAAAGGAACCGGTAAAGAGTGTCAGACTGCATGTATATGAGTTTCATACGTCAGAATTATACGAGAATAAATATCGTCTGATACGGAGTGCAGCGTGGAAGATAAGAAATGTAAATACATGTGGAGTTTTTGAAGATGGCAGTTATATTTATACAACGGAGAAAATATCGGAAGAGATTCCAAATGTGAACTTTCGGTTGACATATCTGGGAGAACAGGAATTGAGCGTATTGGAACATAAAAAAGTATATTCAGAGTTGATTAAGCATTGGATTATTCAGAAGCTCCGGACGGTGAAAATACAAAAGAACTCGAAGGAATATTATAAATATGCCTGTAGAAGTAATGTGACAAGCCGGTGGATTCAGACAGAAAAGGGATTTCAGACATTTTATTCGGGAAATAGGCAGATTAGTCTGGAGAGAAAATATAATTTTACCGTAAAGATTCTGGATGATGGGAAGGCATATCTGAAAATCGATACGTCCAGCGTATTTTCCTCCAACCAGACCGTGTACGATTATATAACACAAGGAATGAATCCAATCGGTATGGAAGTGAAAAATGAGTGGGGAAAGAATAACCAGACAGGAATATTGACGGAAATCTGTGATTATACAGTCGTTGATAAAATAGATTTTGCAGATAGTCTGAAGGCTTATTATACCGATATGAAGAAGGAAGGCTACAGGGTAGAGAATCTGCCGGATCAAACACCGGTTGTGAGGGTTGAGTTACAGGCTGGAAAAATTTATCCGTATTATCCACAGGCATTGAAACCTGTTTTGACGAGAGAAAAGGTCGGTCAGATAGATGCACGCTTTTCTATGGCGATTGAAAAGTATATCAAACGCGATATGATAACACGGATAGAGTTGAACAAAGATTTCATCCGGGATATCGGAAGTATTACTCGGCTTGGTGACTTAGAATTTGAAAACGACATGTGTAATATTAAAGAACTGGGGTATCTAAAAGGAAAAGTAGAATCACCGGCATTGACTTGCGGGCAGGGAAAAAGATTGCGGTGTGGAGAAGAATTCAAAGTATTCAACTATGGATTCTATCAGAAGCCGGACGAGAAGATAAAAATCGGATACATTTATCCGAAAAACACAGTTGATTTGATAAAAGCCGTGGTAAATGGAATATGTGAATTTGCTGCTTATGGAAAGTATCAGGGGGAAAAGGATGCCTATATTATTCCCGGACTGTTAGATATCCAGATGAAACCAATGATAAAAGAAGAATATGAACTGGGCGATATTACGGATTATAAGAGGGCGGCTCAGAGATTGAGAAAAGTAGAAGGAATCGACATTGTGATTGGAATCGTACCGGATGGAATGGATGAGGACGGACCATATAATCCATTTAAGACAATTTGGGCCGAGGCAAATATACCGTCTCAGATGATTAGCATGAAGACGGCACAGTTATTCTACAGAGGGAAAAGAGAAGGAAATAAATCGAAATATTATTTACACAATATTGTACTTGGAATCCTTGGAAAGACGGGAGGAATCCCTTGGGTAATCAAGGAAATGCCGGGAAATGTTGACTGTTTTGTCGGATTGGATGTTGCAACACTGGAAAAAGGAATTCATTATCCGGCATGTTCGGTTGTATTTGACAAAAGTGGAAGATTGCTTGGTTTCTATAAACCGAAGAACGCACAACGCGGAGAAAAGATAGAGACTAGAATTTTACAGGACATTTTTGATCAGGTATTACTTTCCTATGAAGATAAATTTGGTGAACGGCCAAAGAACATCATGATTCATCGGGATGGATTCAGTAACGAAAATGATGCATGGTATGAAAAATATTTTGGTGCAAAGGGAATCGCATATACCATTGTTGAAGTTCGAAAAAATATAAGCTCAAAACTTGCAATTATTGAAGATGGAGTTATTAAAAATCCGGAAATGGGATATTGCATTTACAATAGCAATAAAGGCTATCTTGTTACGACAAATATGAAGAACAAAAAGGGCTCTCCGAATCCGTTGCTGATTGAGAAGAAATGTGGAGATGTTCCAATGACAATTGTATTAAAGCAGGTGCTGTATTTGTCGCAATTGCATGTCGGATCCACTCAGAAAATGCGGCTTCCGATTACGACGGGGTATGCTGATAAGATATGTAAAAACCGGGAATTTGTGCCGGAAGGGAAGATGGATAATCGGTTGTTTTTTCTGTAGGAAATGATTGGAGTAATTCGAAAATCTTGTATCTCTTTATGTCCGTGCGGTATAATGAACACAAGATGCTGTAATTGGAAGTGTGGGAGGCTGCTTGGTTACAGTATAAAATATTTGAAAAAAGAGACCTATTATTGGAGAGAGTGACAGAGTTGAAAGATGCTATATATTTTTCCAAAATTGAATATAGAGAAGTCACAGGATATGATAATACATCAAGTATTTTATTACTAAATATTCCTGAGCAAGAATTGTCTTATCAAGTATTTGAGTGGAAGAGACAGATGCCGGCAATAGAAGGAATTCAGACGGAAGCAAGAAATGGTCATATTTGGTCGAATGATATTGCAATTCCGGCCAGGAGAATAAGTAATGAAAGGACAGGATTTGAGCCACGGATAATAAGAGATGAACAGTTTGAACAAAAGATTGCTTTTTCTTATGCAATTAAGCTGACGGATGGACAGATGAAAGCTTTGTTGCCATATTGTAATGCGTTAGAGTTTGAACCATACCGAGATAGAAAAATGCAAATGGGAGAGGAAGGCTATATAGGTTATCGCGATGAAGTGCGTTTATATTTTCGAGCAATAACGGATTCTTATATTCCTATGCTTGAGTTGCCTATGGAGTATTATTATGACGAAAAGCATATTTGGTCAAGTGAAATATTGTACCAATATCTTGTGAAAACATTTTTGGAGAAGGAAAAGAAACTTCGTGAATGGGGATTATCTTATGGAAGAGAGTCATTGTTCTTTTAATATGAAGTGATTTTATATTGAAATTGAAGGTGATATAAAAAAGACAAGAATGGAAACTTGTGAAAATGGTAGACCTTAATAAAGCATTAAAAAATTGTATGAAAAAGAAAAATGCGGCTGCTTTTTAGTTGTGTGTATTTATATCTGCAAAGTATTTAAGTGTGAAAGGCTAGGAAATAATATTAAGATAATTTGATGATAGATTGGGGTGGGTATATATGATAAAAAAGAATATAAGTAGTTATTTGAATTTGTACTTTCAAGAAGAAATGAAATTTTTACAGAAAGAAATTTACCCATATACAACAAGAATGGATTATTCTACGAAAAAATATCGTTGTATGAATATAGAAAAGAAAAATTTAATATCACTTATAGAAGCGTTGTTTTGGAAAGAAAATTATAAATTTTTATATAAGATTTTTGGAATTATGCCAGTTCGAAAAGATGTAAAGTTATTATTTGACGACTTGCCTGAACCGAATGCAAATAGAGAAGTTGAAGGTATTGTATTGGAAAAAGTGAAGGGGTTTAAATTTATTTCATCAATTAATGGATTAGATGTAAAATGTAAAATGTACAGTACCGGCGAATCAGTGGAAGAACAGTGTAAAATGCGAATAAATATAATTTCGGTTGACAATTTAAAAAATAATATTGTATGTCATGTGAGAATGAAAATAAATGATAACATAGAAATAAGAGAAATTATGGAATCAACGGATGTAAGACTAATATGTGAAATATATGGGGTAGAAAGAGAAATGGAATACCCAATGTGGTTAGAATGCTTATTGTTGAGTTATGTTTTTTTTGAAATTAATGATGAAAGAATGGCCTTTTTTATCGCGTTTGCTGCATTGGATCAATTGATTGAACGTTTATATTCTAGGCTCCCTTTGATATATCGGACTGCATATTTTGAAAATAGAAGTAATCTTGTAGAAGAAGAGGCTTCAGTTTTTGAGGCAAAAAGAGAAAAGTATACAAATGTTAATAGAAGGTTAATAGAAGAAAAATTGCATGATATATTGGTTGAACGTTTTGAGGATACAAAAAAGTATTCAAATCCATATTCTAAAATAAAGGAATATGAAAAGATTAGAAATAAAATTGCGCATGGTGAATCTGCGGAGGTTCGAGGAAAATATCTTGATTTGTTATTGAATATAATAAAAATCATATACTTAATGGGATTGGGTGAAAATATAACAAAAATTTTGAAAGAAATAAAGTAGCAAAATAAAGCGTCAAAAGCTTATTGAAAACAAAAATAGAAAAAATGGCTGTATATATATTTGGCAGAAAGAAAATTTGCTAGCATTTATTAAAAATAAAGCGTGTCATTTATACATGAGTAAGGAATTGAATAGTAGCTGCCAGTTTGATAGAATAAATTAGATTATACAATATTGAGGGTGAAGAAATCATGCCAAATAAAGAACCACGGTTTCATGGTGAAGTGACAGAAAAAAGCCATAAAAATATGAGTAGAATACATGGAAAAGATACAAGTATAGAGGTTGTGTTGAGAAAAGCATTATGGCATAGGGGATTTCGTTATCGAAAAAATTACAAGGGACTGCCGGGGAGGCCGGATATTGTTCTAACTAAGTATCGTATTGCGATTTTTTGTGACAGTGAGTTTTTTCATGGAAAAGATTGGAAAATATTGAAGCCGCGATTAGAGAAAGGGAAAAATCCGGATTATTGGGTTAAGAAAATAGAGCGGAATATCCAGAGAGATGAAGAAAAGGATCAGCAATTAAATTTTATGGGGTGGACCGTGATACATTTCTGGGGGAAAGATATTTTGAAAGATACAGAACAGTGCGTCAGAGTGATAGAAGAGACGATATTTGACCAGAAACTGGAAGAAGTAGACGATGAAGAGGAAATGTAATGATGAATTATTTGGAAGAATACGATGAAACGAATCCTATTTCAATTGAAACATATGCAAAAAGGTTGATTGGAAAAACATTTGCCGATGTGTGTAGGCAAGATGATATCACCAATGCTATGGTTGTCAGGGAGACTGCAAATTATGAAGTAAAACATGAGAACAAGAAACGAAAAGGCGGTTTGGGAGAACTGATAGAAGAGAGATTCTTTCACTATCAGACGAATAATGATGCACGTCCGGATTTTGACAAAGCAGGTGTAGAACTAAAAGTAACACCGTATAAACAAAATAAGAATGGGACATTGGTAGCCAAGGAAAGACTGATATTGACCATGATTGATTATTTTTCAGTTGTTGATGAAACATTTGAAGATAGTCACATGTGGCAAAAGGCCCGATTGATTTTATTGGTGTATTATCTGTATCAACAAGAGATAAAGAATAGGTTGGATTATCGTATAGGATATGTGAAACTGTTTGCACCACCAGAGCAAGATATAAAAATAATAGCACATGATTTTGAGGTTATTGTTGAGAAAATAAAAAACGGAAAAGCGCATGAATTATCTGAGGGGGATACGCTGTATCTGGGCGCAGCACCAAAGGCAGCAACATCAAAAGATCGGAGAAAGCAGCCGTTTAGTGATGAATTAGCAAAACCACGGGCGTTTGCGTTTAAAAATTCTTACATGACATATGTTCTGAACAATTATATTATTCCGGGAAAAAATACATACGAACCGATTATCAAGGGTACGGCAGAGGAATCTTTTGAAGATTATGTTGTGGGAAAAATAGATGCGTATTGTAATTGGTCGGTTACTGATTTATGTAATACATTCCATATAGAATATCAAAAGAAACCGAAAAGCCTGGAGGCAATGTTAGCATATCGGATGTTAGGCATAAAAGGGAACCATGCGGAAGAATTTGAAAAAGCAAATGTGGTAGTCAAGACGATACGCATTGAGAAAAATAATAAGATAAAGGAAAATATGTCATTTCCAACTTTTAAATTTAAAGAGTTAGTAGAGGAAGACTGGGAAGATTCTACATTTGGAAATTATTTACGTGAAACTCGATTTTTATTTGTAGTTTATAAATTTGATCAACAAGATGAATTAAGATTAAAAGGCTGTCAGTTCTGGAATATTCCATATGATGATTTGGAAGGTAATGTGAAGGTAGTTTGGGAAAAGACGCAGAGAGTGCTTCGTGAAGGGCTTCATATAGAAAAGAGAAGTGGAAGAAATTACAATAATTTTCCGAAATCATCAGAAAATCCAGTGTGCCATGTAAGACCACATGCACAAAATTCAAAAGATACTTATGAACTTCCAGATGGAAGACAGTATCCAAAGCAATGTTTCTGGTTGAATAATAGTTATATTTTGTCGCAGTTAGATAATCGATTCAAGGAGAAATAGTATGGCAGGCTTTATTTTTTCTATATATAAAGAAGAGAATATTGAAGGCGTAAAGAAGTGTATTAGGCAAGGAGTATATGCATCAAAAGTACCAAATGATAAACTTTCAGTACAGGAAAATGAAAGTTCAGGTAATAAAAGTAAACAAGTTATGGCGGCTGTATTAGCAGATTATTGTTCAATGCAAGCTGGCGATAATGTCTATTTTTTATCTGATAGACGTATTTATGGAGTTGGAAAACTGGTCAATGTTGGAATAGATTGTAAATATAAGAATTTTTTGGATGCAAATATTTTTGAAAGAAAAGAAAAAGTAATAGAAGCAAATCAACCATTGATGCAATTAGGACCAGAGTATAGGTGGTTATGTCTCTTTGAGCCGGATAAACATTTTTTTGCAGAAGGCGTTGATATGGATGAGATACTGTCATATAGGCCATCAGCATTCAGAATGTTGAGAGCTTTTCAAGATGTTACTTTTATAAAGATAGATGATGAAGAAAATAGAGCTTTAAAAGAATGTATTTATTTAAAAAACAGAGACGTACAGAAGTATTTTGAACACAGTATATCAGAACATGAACGGATTTTACGATTTGATTTGGAAAAGTATCTTATCAATCCTGAAGAAACTATAATAAAAGAGTTTAATTATGAAAAAAATGAAATAAATACTGAAATGCTACTAGAGGCTTGGATGATAAATTTTATTTCCCAAAATGGATTTGAAGGTGAAAAGTATGATTATGTTACACATCAGGTCATAGCTTCTCCATTTAAGCCATTAGCATATATTGATAAAATGGATATTTTTGCATACAGATATTTGGAGAACTTCCCTGACACAGAAAAACCAATAGAAAAATATATGGTTATAGAGCTGAAAAAAGGAAAAGCAACGAAGGATTTTCCTTTACAATTAATGAGATATGTTGATTGGATTAGTAGAGAGTATGCTGCGGGAGATTATTCTTTAATAAAAGCGGTTGGTATTACAAAAGGGTATCCTAAGGGAATGCAAAAAATTCTAGATGAACAGTGTAAAAGAAGTTATTTGTCGGATTTACATCCTAATATAACTTCTCAATGGAACGATTTGAGTTTATATGAATATTCTATGAACCAAACAAATCAGCTTCAAATTAAGAAGAGTAATATTTTTGATTCCATCCTTGAACTGAAAGAAAGGCTTTCTAATATTGGCATAGAGTATAATACTGGTAAAATTCAAATAAATGGAGAAGTATATTCACCCAAATTTAAAGTGCAGTCAAAAAAATGGGCTTTTTTTGATGGGTTAAATAAAGAAGAAAGAATTGTACTCAGCAAAAATAAATGGAAAGCCATTGATATTGGAGGAATAAAAAATAGAGCAGAGATAGATCGACTTATTTTAGAATTATTTAAATAAGGATCTTTACAAAAAGAATAAAATAAGATATTATATGTAAAGAACGATCGTTCGAATAATAAAAGAAGGGGTAATATAAAGTGAAGAAAACAGTTTGCGAATTGTTTGCCGGAGTGGGTGGCTTTAGATGTGGACTTAATAATATAAGAACAGCAGAGGATTATGGTAAAGAAGAAAAATGGAATACAGTTTGGTTTAGTCAGTGGGAGCCGGCAGAGAAAAGTACACAGTATGCACATGACTGTTATGTATATCGATTTGGAACACGATTAGATAATAATGGTAATGACACTACGAATTATAATATCGAAGATGTAGATAAAACAACACTTCCTGATTTTAACTTGTTGGTTGGCGGATTTCCGTGCCAGGACTATTCAGTAGCATCTTCGTTAGCTACATCCAAAGGACTTGAAGGGAAAAAAGGAATTCTATGGTGGTCAATACGTGAAACCTTAGAAGCTAAGAAACCACCATTTGTATTATTAGAAAATGTTGATAGATTATTAAAATCTCCTGCAAGGCAAAGAGGTAGGGATTTTGGTGTGATTCTTGCATGCTTTCGAGATGAAGGATATACAGTGGAATGGCGAGTGATAAATGCTGCGGAATATGGATATCAGCAGAGACGCCGTAGAACTTTTATTTTCGCATATAAAAATAATACAAAATATGCAGATAGAATTTTGAATACAATCGGATATACAGATGTGTTGGAAGAAGAACGCAAGAAAGAATGCATGGAAAATACGGTCTTAAAAGAAGGATTTTTTGCAGGAACATTTCCAGTAAATAAAGCAGAAGCTGCTAAGATGAAAATTAAGGAACTGCCGTTAGAAGTAGGTGAAGTGTCTGAAACATTTCAATGCGCATTTGAAAATTCTGGGATAATGAAAAACGGAATAATATATACAATGAAGACTGTTCCGGATTATCATGGAAAGCAGATAACTCTTGGCGATGTTATGGAAACTGGACAAGTAGAAGAACAGTATTTTATTCCAGAAGAAAAGTTATATTATACGGATCCAACGGTTACACACAGTAATGAAACTGAGGAACGTCTTCCAAAGGAAGATAGACAGACTTGGCAGTATTTGAAAGGCGCAAAAAAATTGTTGCGTAAAAGTTCGACAGGTCATGAATATGTATTCTCAGAAGGTGCTATTTCTATGATTGATCAGGAAGATAAACCGGCACGTACAATGCTGACATCAGAAGGTGGGTTTAGTAGAACAACTCATATTGTAAAAGATAAGATGACGGGAAGAGTAAGATTACTTACGGCTGCAGAAACAGAAAGAATTCAAGGTTTTCCTACTGATCATACAAAATATTGTCTGGTTAATGGAGAAAAAGTGGAAATGCCGTTGAGAAAACGGAGATTTATGATGGGAAATGCATTGGTGGTTAATTTAGTGGTGGATATGGAGAAAACATTGGCAGACATATTTGATGCGGAATAATTTTAGAAACATGATTGTCAATACTATTTTGGAGAGAATTAATGTGAAATATATAATTCATTCATTCAGAAATGCAAAAATTATATTTGAAAATGATTACAGATATAAAAAATTATGGGAAGAAATAAAGATGGTGCTCGATGGAATTTCCGACCAAGATATTATAAATCAGTTTGAAAGTAGTAAGAGGGAAAATCAGAAAAGTATTTCAGATGCAATAAATATATTGATTGACAAAAGATTGGTGGAAAAGAAATGGGATAGACAAAGTCCTATCTTTAATGATTCTGAATATAGACCAAATTCAAAAGGACATTGGTGGACGCTCGATTTTTCAAAAAGTGAAATTTCAATCGAGGTAGCATTTAATCATGGAGAAGCAACAGCATGGAATTTAATAAAACCTGTATTAGCGGGGGAATTAAACCATGTTGAAAAAGCAACTCAAACATCAGCGGGTGTGATAATAACGGCTACAGATTCTATGAAACGTAGAGGAAATTTTGATGGATCTATAGGCAGTTATGAAAAATTTTGTCAGTATTTGAATCCTTTGAGAAATATTCTTACAATACCAATGATTATAATCGGACTTGAGGCACCGGACACTTTTTTTATAGATGGACAAACAAAAAGAATAAAAGATATTTCGGAGTATATTATTCCAAAGAATGTTTCTTTAGAGGCTTTTAGACAACGCTTAGAGTCATACAAGATTGCATTTAATAAAACCGGGATAGAAAGAAATGGTAAAAAAATTCCAATGTCATTAAAAGTTCCGTCGAAAAAAATTGGTATTATGTTAAAAAAATATGCAGATGAAAATAGAACGGTACTTGAGAAAGAAGAATGGAATATTATTGAATATGATGATATTCATTGTGATGAAGAGTTGCAAGCGAAAATTGAAAAATTAGTAAGTATGTTATAATAAAGCAGATAATACAGTGAAAAATTGGCGTTGAATTAGAATGAAAGGTGATATTTGTTGAAAAATACAAAGTGTAAAATACATTTTGTACAAGCTGATAGAGGGGACAGCTTTTTGATTGAATTAAAAAATAAGCAATGTATTCTTATTGATTGTGGATACAAAGCTACTTACCGGACACAATTAAAACCTCTCTTGAAAAAGTTTGCAGAGGAAGGGTTTCGAATTAAGTTGCTGGTAATAACGCATACAGATCAAGATCATATTGGTGGAGCAATTGCATTCCTGAAAGAAAATGGAGATAGTAATAATCCAAAGATAATTCCAATCGATAATATTTGGTATAATGGAATATTTAATACGTGTATCCAATTTCCAGAAATAAGAAAACACATTGCAGATGCAATGGACATAAGTGTGTCGGAACAAATACAGAAACTTAAAAATCAATTTCACAAATTGATTAGTGTTGGTGATGCAGAGATTTCACTTGATCTTGCAGAGAATTTTGAAAGTCTTTGTGTTAAAAATAATTATTTCTTAAATAATGGTAAGATATCTTTACTTGCTGGAGACGAATTGATTTTTGATGCTTGTAAAATAAAGGCAATTTCACCTAGTTTAAATGAATTAGAGCTTTTTGCAAAGTGGATTAACAAAAATACTGTTGAAATGCTTGGAAAAAATTATTGCATTACAGATAAGGAATTTATATCCTTTTTAGAACAAATGGTTATGGTAATGGGTAAGGATGAAATTGGTATTCAGAGGATTGAGAAAGTGTCTGATGCAACACCGGATATAGAAAGCTGGTTTGGATCATCAAGTCTTGCGCCAATGAATGAGGCTAATAGAGCATCTATTGTTTTTGAATTAATCATCGAAGATAAGGTACTTTTATTTACAGGAGATTCTGATAGTGCTGATTGGATAAACAAAGCACGAGACTATTATGATTTAGTGAAAATTTCACATCATGGTACAACAAAACCAAATTTAAAATTGCTAGAAAGTGTGAATTTTGATAAAGCTTTGATTTCGACAAATGGACGAAAGAATAATCATCCAGAAAATGATTGTTTGGCACGAATGATTATGAAACCAATTAAGGAATTGTATTTTAATTATAGTATCAGTCAGAAAAATGAATTGGTAAAATTAGAGCCTAAATATTTATTTTCTGCAATTTTTGAGCAAGAGATAATTGAATTGTGAGGGATAGAAAGGATAAGCGTCGATGTTTTCTAATTTAGTAAGAATTATCGATATAGAAGAAGAATCATGTGGTACAGGAATAGTAATTGCAAATAATAGAATATTAACTTCGGAACATGTTATAGATGACCAGCATACAGCTATTGTTGTTTGGAACGGTAAGAAATATCAAACACGTTTGGTATCGAAAAATAATTGCATAGCATTACTAGATGTAAGTGATTTGGAGTTTGAAAAGCAATATCAGGCATGCAAAGATAGATTATATTTTGCAGTTGAGGAAAATTTAGATACTAGTACAGAATGGTGTGTTGAAGGATTCATATCTGACGGATTAGAAGCGCACACTCTTACTGGAAGACGAATAGTTTATAAAGAAGGAATAAAAAATACAGATTGTGTATTGGGACCAGTAGAGACTGGAGTTGCAAATAACTATAGTGGGCTTTCGGGATCTCCGATTATTGTAAATGAACGTGCAATAGGTATTTTGCAGGTACAGAAATATGATCCGGCAGGAAATTTGGGATTAGAATTTTCATCTATACAACTTTTTTCGTCAGAATTGCCAATGTCATCTATAAAGGAAAGCAGATACATAGAGGAGCTTCGAAAAATAAGTTCTGAAACTTGTCTTAAACATATTGATAAAAATAAAACAAGTGCAAAATATATTCCAGATATTTATGTGGAAGAAAATAATTATAAAGATAATTTAAGATACTTTACAGAGCCATTATTGTTTATTAATAAAATGGTTGAAGAGTTAAAATTACTAGATTTTGAAGTTGTTAATCAAAGATTATTATTACGAAATCAGAACACTATTAATTTTCAGACATATCCGGATGTAATTGATAAGGATTCTTTGAAAGATGTTATTAGCCGATTGGAAAAAGAACTTGAATATTCGATTCTAGCGATAAAACAACTTGAAGAAGATAAAAGAAAAAAAGGGCTTAGTATAGAAGAAGAGTATATGTCAGGAAGGCATCTTTATTTTTCGGTAAAATGGGATTTGGAAGATTTTTATCAACAGTTAAAATTTTTTAAATATCGAATGATACTCTTGACAAGAGATGCTGGTCAAGGAAAAACAAATTTTTTGTGTGATTTTACAGAAAATTATCTTTTAAAAAAGAAAATTGTTTCGATATATTATAATGCTTTTGAGTTTTGTGAAAGACCAGTTGACACAATATTGAGAAAATTGACTTGTGATAAAAAATATGAGCTACAATATATAAAAAAAGTGCTATCGAAACGTTGGAATCTTTCTTTACAACCTATAATAATTATTATTGATGGATTAAATGAAAATACGACGCTTAATAATTTTGGTAAATATATGGAGGAGTCATTAGCCGAACTCATGTCCATTCCCTCTGTAAAAATTATTATGACATCTCGAAATGAATTACTTGAAGAAAGATTTGGTGGATTATGTTGCGAGACTTTAGGAGCAACTTTTTGTTCTCTAAACATGCGTGCTAGAGGAGAAGAATTTGGAGAACGAATTTTTCAGGGATATTTATCTTTTTTTAATATTGATATTGTAAAGGATTCTTTGTGGTGGAAAACATATGATTTGTTAATTAATGATACTCTTCTTTTGCGTTTTTTCTGTGAAGTAAATAAAGGAAAAAGACAGGTGTATATGTATGATATTTATATGTATGCGCTATTTGAACGATATTATGAAAATAAAAAAGAGGAAATGAATAGTAGTGGAATACTGGGTGGAGCAGAGCTTTTTGAAAGATTGATTGAGCAAGTATGTCAGTATATGCTTAAAGAAAAAACATTTAGTAAAATTCCAAAATCAGCAATAAATAGTAATGAAATCCAGGTATTGGATAAAATGCTAGAAACAGATGTTATTTTTAAAGAAGATTCTGAAAGAAAAAAAGGATTTTTGAATGAAATTACACAAGTATTGAGTTTTACATTTGATGAGTTTAGGGATTACTGTATTACTAGATATTTATTATCTCTTGATGATATTGAAAATCGTTTTCCGGTATTATGGGAAAGAATATGTACGGAAAAATGGAGTGTTCTTGAGGGAATTCAGAAATATATTTTCTTTTTGGCACGTACGAAATATAAACCATTACTTATGATTATTAGAGATGTTCAAAATTATGAATATATGTATTGGAACAATGTATGGGCTTTAACCGAGGAAGATATTACTGAGGAAGATGTAGAACTATGGAAAGAACAATTTATACAAGAAGGGGAATATCGATCACAAATCACCAGATATTTATTAAGACGTTTTGATAGAAGCTATTTTAAAAAGGTATCCATTGATTTGTTGTATGATATTTTAGAGATGATATCACAGGATCTTGGAAAGTACGATAAATTAGTAAAGCTCCTTTTTGGACAAACAGAAAAGGATAAATATAAGCAAGAGATTATTCCGAATGGCTGTGTGTATCCGTGTGATAAAATTGTGGAAAGGATAAAAGATGCTTTAGATAATAAAGATAAGAACTTCGATTATTATGATTTCCTTAAATTGACAATTTATGTGTTTGAAATCCTTCCAGAGAAGATAATTAAGATTTGGGAAAAAGCATATAGTGATGAGCGTGAAACGATTATCAAGATTTTGGAAGAATATATTGATAAAAAGAATGCACCAATTATCGAACAAAATATATTGGAAATTATTTATAAATTACAAGAAAAATACACAGCCAGAGAACTTGAACAATTGTCTATAAAGTTTAATGATATTCCGGATTATAAGAAATTAGACGAGGTACTTTCTTCAATTTGGTTATAGGAGAATCGCATGGAGTTATATGTAAGTGATGAGGAATGCTATATTAAAACAAGAAAAGAATTTGATATATCTAGTTTTATAGAAAGAATAAAGGCGAATTCCGGTATGAAAAAGAATTCTTTTGCAGATAAATATGTTATAAAGATTTTTTCGGATTTACTGATTGGAGCAGTGGATTTAGGAAAGAGATATAGAAAATATTATTCTATAGAATATGATACGCTGCATCAATATCTTTATAGAAAAGAAATGCTGGATGAGAACTTAATTGATAATTTTGAATTATCCGAAAATGAGACTGTTTGGAAGCTACGTTATAAAAATAATACTATTTTAGGATACGAAAATGAAAATTTAGAAGTGATAAATCAAGCACTGAGGTTATTTGAAAATGAAAATTAGAAATGGATTTGTGACCAACAGTTCTTCAACTTCATTTATTTTATCAATGAAAGAGGAATTTACAGAAGAAAATTTTATATCTGCTCTTGGAGCAGAAGGAGATTCTCCGCTTAATAAAATTTTCGAAGATTTATTTAAGGCAGTTGAAGAAAATGCTGAAGATATAATAAGCGTGGTAAAAAAAGAGGGAGATCAGTCTGTTGAAAAGTTTCTTGAAGGTTCATTTAGTAAAGAAACAATTTCTAAAGTAAATGAATTCCTTGAAGCGGGGAGAAAGGTCTATTATGGGAGATTGCATTCTGATCGTGAATCTGCTGCGGAACAATACTTTTGTTGTGAGAGTTTCATATTAATGGAAGATGATATTTATTTTAATGGGAATATTGGTGGATGGTAATGAAATACTATATTGATTCAAATGGATATTATGCTTTGTTTGATTCGGATAAGGGGATATCATTTCGTGGTGGTATAAATGGAGAAAATCCATTTTGGAAGGAAAGCGGTCCGGAGTTACTTGATATATCTATTACTAATTATTGTGAACGGGAATGTTCATTTTGTTACAGAAAATCGAATATCAATGGAATACATATGGATTTATCATTGTATAGAAGAATAATTGGTGAAGCAAAAAAGCTTGGAGTTTTTCAAGTGGCTTTAGGGGGAGGCAATCCTAATCAACATCCAGATTTTATAGATATCCTACGAATAACTAAAGAAATTGGTATTGTTCCTTCATATACAACAAATGGAATGGGGATGACGGATTCTATTTTTAAAGCAACGAAGATGTATGCTGGTGCTGTTGCTGTGAGTTGGTATAAACCATATGATATACCAATACAAGTGATTAATAAATGTTATGAATATGGAATTCCTGTAAATATTCATTTTATATTATCGGATGATTCAATTGATGAGGCTTATTTGTTGTTAGAGGAAAAATGTTTAGAAAAAGTTAATGCAATTATTTTTTTGAATTATAAGCCATTAGGCCTTTTTAAAAAGGAGATTTTACGTAGCTCAAATAAATTAAACAAGCTTCTTTCAAGGGTACTTTCTTTTGAAAAATGTAAAATAGGGTTTGATAGTTGTATGATATCTTATCTTATGCCATTTACAAAGAGTATTAATCTAGAAAGTATTGACTTTTGCGAAGCAGCAAGATTCTCTGCATTTATTTCAGAAAAAGGAATGATGTTCCCATGTTCTTTTATGTGTGGAGATGGGAGCAAAGGATATTCAATTTGTGATAGAGAAGTTGGTGATATTTGGAAGAATGCGGATAGCTTTAAGAAATATAGAAGCTTATTGGAAGTTAGGTCGGAAAAATGTATTGAATGTAGTAATTTTTCAATATGTCATGGTGGTTGTAGAGAATTCGAGATTAATTGTAATTGATGAGAAAGGATGCTGATGTATGGAAAATCAATATTACTTATCTGGACAAAAAGATAACGACAATAGTTTAGAGATAGAGAATGGTGAAGAAGTGATTGTACATAATACAGAGGAAGCTGGTATTACTTGGGATGACGTAAGAAAAAGAAATCTTTTGATTAATATTGCAAAAACTTTGATTAAAAACGGAGAGACTGCAAAAAAGAGCTTTTCAAGAGAAGAACTGGTGAAGAGATATAAGTTTAAAGAATATGATTTGAAATATATAATTGACAGTATTTTTGAAATGTCAGGACAAAATTATTGTTTAAAGCAAGATATTTCCGATTTTATTAAAAAAATTATAGATTCTCATTTTGCTGTAAAACCTTATTTACCTTCGGCAGAAGCAAAATTTTTGAGGATATATGGCAGGTATTATGATGAGTTTTCTCAAAGTTATTCCATAAATACATCTTATGATAAGATGTATGAGAGTATTAAAGATGTTTTACCAGTTTTACATTGGGGATATTTACCTATTTTTGGAAGATATTTACTTTACAATAGAGATATTGATCCGGAAAGAAATATGCTTGAATTTTATGATCACATTGATTGTTTGAATACTTTATTAAGAGAAATCAGAGGAGAAACAATGGAATTAGAGAATAGGAGTGACGTTTCTCTTAATGTTGATGTTGATTTTAGGATATATAGTCGGAGGTATAAAAAGATAGAGAATAATACCATTAGAAGAACTATAGATGGATGGTATTTTAAATCTACAAGTATGGAGGGAAATGTACAGAAAGATGGAAGTGGTATTTTTACTGATTACCTAAAACAGGAAAATTTATTTTACCCATATGATGGGGTTTTATATGCATTGGAAAATTTATGGGATGATGTAGATGATGGAGATGTTGAATATGATGAGTATGTATTAAGAATTGGTGAAATAGCCAATTGGATAAATGAGACGGATCAAGTAATAGATCAACAACCTAAGTGGCTGCAATATAAAAATGGAGATGTCTATCATATTAATGAAGAATTAAGTTGTGCCGAGGGAAATAAGACGCTAAATAAAGAAATGAAATTCTATGTGTACACTCGTCGATGGGGGCATGAAGATTGTTACAGAATTAAAAGAACTGATACAGGATGGTATTGTGAATTTATGACAATTGATAGTAATTGTGGCAAAGATGGAAAAGGGGGGTTGCAGAATAATTTAAATCATGATTGTATTTTTTATCCAAAAGAAGGAATTGAATACGCAATGTTAAAACTATGGGATGAAGCAAATCAAGGTGTACTTGATATGGAATTACTTTCAGAAAGATTACAGCAAGTAGCAGAATGGATTAGTATTTCAGAAAAATCTGTTTATGCACAACCAGACTGGGTATATTACTATTAAAGTGAGAAAAGTTATAAATTCCTGGACTACATCATTTCCGTAGACATATTTTCCGAAGGTGTGGACGTGCCGGAGATTAATCAGGTCATCATGCTTCGTCCGACAGAGTCGCCGATTGTGTTCATCCAGCAGCTTGGCCGGGGACTTCGAAAAGCCGAGAACAAAGAATATGTAGTTGTACTGGATTTCATCGGAAATTACCGGAATAACTTTATGATTCCGATTGCGC
>OLQI01001133.1_pt1 | contig 18797 bp, 17 predicted proteins | sample 1672171 | NCBI WGS metagenome assembly OLQI01 (sample SAMEA3136655, study PRJEB25190) | human gut metagenome
GTCTTGGAGCTCCTGGAGCATGATCCGGGCGATGGAACGGAAGTTTTCTTCCGAGAGCTGGTTAAAGCAGATGACTTCGTCCACCCGGTTGATGAACTCCGGCCGCAGGAACTGTTGCAGGGCTTTCATGGCCTTGTCCTTGTTCAGCTCGTTGGTGGTTTTGCCGAAGCCCAGCGGGCCGGAGTTGTTCTCACTGCCGGCGTTGGAGGTCATGACGATGACGGTGTTTTCGAAGTTCACCGTCCGGCCCTGGGCGTCGGTGATATGGCCGTCATCCAGGATCTGGAGCAGGATATTCAGCACATCGGGGTGGGCCTTTTCGATCTCGTCAAAGAGGATCACGGAGTAGGGTTTCCGGCGGATCTTTTCCGTGAGCTGGCCAGCCTCGTCATACCCCACATACCCCGGGGGAGAGCCGATGATCCGGGAGACCGAGTGCTTTTCCATGAACTCCGACATGTCCAGACGAATCAGGGATTCCGGGGCGTGGAAGAGGTCTTCCGCCAGCCGCTTCACCAGCTCCGTCTTGCCCACGCCGGTAGAACCGACGAAGATGAAGGACACCGGCTTGCGCTTGGTGGTGACCCCCACCCGGTTGCGGTGGATGCCCACCCGGCCACGGCGGACAGCGGCGGCCACGGCGTGAACCGCCTCGTCCTGACCGATGAGGTGCTCCTTCAGCCGGTCTTCCAGCTTGGCCAGGCGCTCGTACTCCTGCTCCTGGATGGTGCTGGCGGGGATCTTGGTCCAAAGTTCCACCACCCGGGCCAGGCTGTCCAGGGTTAGAGTGGGAGCCTCCTGCTGCCCCAGTTCTTTTTGTTCCTGGAGGAGTTGGAGCTCTTTGCTCCGCAGTTCGGCCAGGCGCTCATAGGCCTTGTCACTGGCATCGGCCACCATGACCTCCCGCTCCACGGCGATGTCATTGAGTTCCTTCTCCACTTCCATGCTGCGGGCCAGGTTCTTGTCCCGGAGGTTGGCGTCGGAGCAGGCTTCGTCGATGAGGTCGATGGCCTTGTCTGGCAGGAACCGGTCGGTGATATAGCGCTCCGACATGAGCACGGCCAGGCGGGCAATGTCGGGGGTGATCTTTACATGGTGGAAGGACTCATAGTAGGGGGCGACGCCCTTGATGATCTCCACGGCGTCCTCAATGGAGGGTTCGTTGACGATCACCGGCTGGAACCGCCGCTCCAGGGCGGAGTCCTTTTCGATATACTTCCGGTACTCCACCAGGGTGGTGGCGCCGATGACCTGGAGCTCCCCCCGGGAGAGGGCAGGTTTGAGGATGTTGGCGGCGTTCATGGATCCCTCGGCGTCCCCGGCGCCCACCAGGTTATGGACTTCGTCAATCACTAGGATGATGTTGCCCAGTTTTTTGATCTCCTCAATGAGTCCCTTCATACGGCTTTCAAACTGCCCCCGGAACTGGGTGCCGGCTACCAGAGAGGTGAGATCCAACAGGTAGACCTCTTTGTCCTTCAGCTTATAGGGCACATCGCCCTGGTAAATCTTCATGGCCAGCCCTTCGGCAATGGCGGTTTTCCCCACGCCGGGTTCCCCGATGAGGCAGGGGTTGTTCTTCTGCCGGCGGTTGAGGATTTGGATCACCCGCTCCAATTCCTGCTCCCGGCCGATCATCCGGTCCAGCTTGCCTTCGGCGGCCTTTCGAGTGAGGGAGATGCAGTGGTTTTCCAGAAACTTCCGTTTTCCACGGTTTTTCCGGTCGGCTTTGTCCTCTCGAGCGGCCCGGCCGCCGTCCGCCGCCTGGGGAGAGACATCGGGGATGGATTCTTCCTTGGCGTCGTTCCCCTCTGTGGGTGCCAGGTTCCCCATCAACTTATTGAGGAAGGGGAAGGTAGCGGTGCGGCCGTCCTCCTCATCGTCATCGTTGCCGTTGGCGGCATCGCTCAAGGCGCCGGAGAGGTTGCCCAGCAGGCCTTCCATGCTCTCCGCTCCTTCAAAGGCGGACATCATTTCGTTGGTCAGACCTTCCAGCTCTTCGTCGCTGAGGCCCATTTTTTCGATCATATCGGTTACCGGGCGGATGTTCAGCTCTCGGGCGCATTTCAGGCAGAGACCTTCGTTGTGGCTGCCCTGCCCGTTATTGTCCAGCCGGGTGATGAACACCACGGCAACATTTTTTTTGCATCTGCTGCAAAGGGTAGGTTTCATAGGTGCGTTCACTCCTCCATGGGGTGTATGGTTTACTAGTATGCTATCTTAGCACAGGATTATGAATTAGGTGTGAATGGCCCTGGGGATTATCCTGCCAGCCAGGAAAACAGGTCGATGGAGGACAGCAGGGAAAGGAGGATGCTGCCTTCCGCCACGTCGGTGGGGATCCACCCCAGCAAGTCGCAGAGAACCCAGCGGACGATGATCAGCACCAAAATGCCTTTGACCAGGCCGAACACGCCGCCCAACAGTTTGTTGAGGAAATGCAGGCCAGGGAGCTTGGCCACCAAGTTTAATCCATGGCAGAGGAGGTTCCACACCAGCAGCACCCCGAAAAACCCAATCAAAAAGAGGATGGCCTTAGCCAGCAGCCCGGCGATAAGGTTGGCAGCCTCGTTGAGAGTGGCGGTTCTCCAGGCCTCTGCGCTTTGATTGACCTGTTCTTGCAGGGATTGTGAAAAGCCTTCTGGCAAGGTAATCCCGTTTTCCTGGGTGGCGGAAGGATCCGTTTGACCGTTTTCTTCCTTGTCTAGGAGGGATTCCAGAATGACCGGTTCCAATCGGTCCTCCAGGGGTTGGGACCAGTGGGTGGCCAAATACCATCCACCCAACAGGGCCAAGAGAACTGCCAGCAGGGAGCACAGGCTGAGAATCAACCCGCGGCGAACCCCCATCACGAAAAAGTAGACCAGGAGACCCAGCAGGACCAAATCCAACAGGAGAGAGACTGTGGTTACCATCATCCGTTCTCCTGATTGGCGGCATCTGCCTCCACGCGAGTGCCGGTAAAGGGGAAGTAGAGGCTCACTGCCGCGCTGTTGATGAGGGCCACACTGCCGTCAGAGTAGACAGCCACGTTACGGATGCCCTGCTGGTTGGGGGTGGTGCGGTAGCCGTCCAGCCTTCGGTCCGCAGTGATCACCTCGCTGGTGGTCAGCAGGGCGACGTCATGCCCTTGGGCAGCCAGAGCCATGGGCTGCCCATCCAGGGTAAGGGAACCATAGGGCGTACCGTCAGCGGCCACTGTCACCAAATTGCCCCCGCTGCCGGAGGAGGAGCGGGAGAGCAGCAGCGTGGCAAACCCATCCCCTTGGAGGGAAGCCATTTTGAGGTACTGTCCCTCATAGTCATAGCTGGCGGTAATCACCCCGCTGGAATCCAAGATGAGCAGGCTCTCATCTCCAAGGATCCAGCACCGGCTGGCACTGTGGGTGGAGAGCACCACATTGGAACCCAGGGAAAGGGTACGGGTAGGTGTCTCGTTGGATGAGAAGGTGTAGTAGAGTAAAGTGTTTTCAAAGGAGCCCTCTGCCTGTCCCGGAGAGATGAGGTAAACCCCTTGACAGTCCGGGGTGACAATGGCATCCGAAATGTACCGGCTGGACAGGCGAATAGTCATTACAGTCTCAAAGTTCTGGTTATAAACCGTTACCACACCTTTGTAACCGCTGACCTTGCTGGTCACAGCAACCCAGCCATCTTCGTTGATGGTAGCACAGAGGATGGACTCTTCCTCAGACAACGTCAGGGAATGCAGCAGGGCCTCCTCGCCGATGACCCGGAGCTCTTGCCCGCCCACGTCATAGACCACGGCGTATTCTCCGGAGGCGTTCAGGGCAGGGGTGGTCATCTCCACCGACTCCTGCACACGAGAGGTTCCTGTGGGGGAGACCAGCTGGATCTGGGACTGGGTGCAAATCAACAGGTTATCTTCCAGCCCCATAAAAAGGCTGTTGGATTGGGCGTTGTGGGAAAAACTGTCGTTCTGCTGAGAGTAGGTTGCCCAGCGAAAAAAACTGACGACGTTGTCACGGAACACTGTGGCGGTCAGCAGAGCCAACACCACCACAGCCACCACAATGAGAAGAATCACCCGTTGCTTCCGGGTGAGGTTTGTTTTCCAATCTTGCAGTTTATTCATAGAGAACCTCCAAAGTGCGGCAAAGGGGACGTTCTTCCGGGGTCATTAGGGAAGCCCGTCTATGGGATACCAGAGGTTGGTCATGTACAGCCCCTGAGGGGGGGCAGTGGGGCCGGCATCGGTGCGGTTTCGCCCTTCCAGCAGGGCGGGGATGTCGTGGGGGGAGAGCTTTCCCTCGGAGGCGTAAACGCAGGTCCCCACCATGGCCCGCACCATGTTGTAGAGAAATCCGTCCGCACAAACCCGGCAGGAGATGAGGTTTCCCTCCCGGGTGATCTCAAAGTAATGCACCGTGCGGACGGTGGTCTTGGTCTCGGTTCCCACGGAACGGACGCAGGCAAAGTCATGGGTTCCCACAAAGTACTGGGCCGCCTGGTGCATCACGGCCTCGTCCAGCTTTTTGGGATAGAACCACACCCGGTTGACCAGAAAAGCATTGCGGATCCGGGAGTTATAGATGCGATAGGTATACTCCTTCCGTAGGCAGCTGCCGATGGCATTGAAGTCATCGGGCACTTCTGTGGCCTTAGTGACCACAATGTCTCCCGGCAGGCGGGAGTTCACCGCCAGGGGAATCCGGTCACAGGGGATGGTGGAGGTGGTGCGGAAGTTGGCCACATACCGCTCGGCGTGGACGCCGGCATCCGTGCGCCCGGCGCCTGTGCACTTGATCGGATGGCCCATCACCTGGGCGAGGGCCTTTTCCAGGGTTTCTGCCACGGTGACATCCCGCTTTTGCACCTGCCATCCGTGGTAAGCGGTGCCGTCATACATCAGGGTCAAAGCGATGTTGCGCATGAAGACCTCCCAAGTCAGAATGAGGTTATAGGCCCAAAACGCGCAGGGCAACGATGCCTGCGCACAGAGCAAGGCTAAACACCACCAGGCCCCAGTCCCGGCCGTGCATCACAAGCTGCCGCAGGCTAGTGCGGCCATCGTCCCCGTGGTAGCAGCGGCACTCCATGGCCACGGCCAACTCCTCCGCCCGGCGGAAGGAGGAGATGAACAAGGGGATGAGAATGGGGATCAGCGCCTTGGCCTTTTGCACCAGGCCGCCGGTGTCAAAGTCAGCGCCCCGGGCCTTTTGGGCGGAGATAATCTTATCCGTCTCCTGGATCAGGGTGGGGATAAACCGCAGCGCGATGCTCATAATCATGGACAGTTCGTGGACGGGGAACCCCACTTTTTTCAGGGGGCGCAGCAGCCGCTCCAGCCCATCGGTGAGGGTGATGGGGGAGGTGGTATAGGTCAGCAGGAGGGTGCAGGCGATGAGCATGAGGATCCGCGCCACCATGAAGCCGGCCCGCCAGATGCCCTCTACCGTAATGGTGAGGATGCCGTAGCTCCACAGCACGGTACCATCCGAAGTATAGAACAGGTTTAAAAGGGCGGTGAAAATCACCAGGAAGATCACCGGCTTCATACCCTTTCGGAAGGATTGGAAGGGCACCTTAGAGATGGCAATGAGGATCAGCAGCACCGCCAGGGCTACGCCGTAGGAGAGCAGAGAGTTGCACAGGAAAATGGCCACAATGTAGATTACGGTAAAGATAATCTTCCCCCGGGGATCAAACCGGTGAATGAGAGAGTGGCCGGGGAAATACTGGCCCAGGGTAATATCTTTCAGCGCCACTTACTTCCCCTCCTTCTTCTTCAGAGCTGCCAGAAAGGACGCCTTGGCTTGCTCCACGGTGTATACTGCGGGGTCTACCTCGGCACCCATGGCCCGCAGCCGGGAGAATACCCGGTTCATGGTGGGCACAGCCAGGCCCATCGCCTCCAACGCCTCCCCATGGGAGAACACTTCCCGAGGGGTGCCCACATAGGGGAGGGTCCCGTGGCTCACCACGGCCAGGCGGTCAGTGAGCCGGGCCACATCCTCCATGGAGTGGCTGACGATGATGATGGTGGCCTGGTTGGCCTGGCGGTAAGCGTCGATGTTGGCCAGGATGCTGGCAGCGCCAGCGGGGTCCAACCCGGCGGTCGGCTCGTCTAGGATCAACACTTTGGGTTCCATGGCGATGACGCCGGCGATGGCCACCCGCCGCTTTTGTCCGCCGGAGAGCTCGAAGGGGGAGCGGGCCAGGATCTCCTCGCTCAGGCCGGCAAAGGCAGCTGCTTGGCGTACCCGGCGGTCAATCTCTGGCTCATCCAACTTCATGTTCCGAGGGCCGAAGGCGATGTCTTTGTACACCGTCTCCTCAAACAGCTGGTATTCCGGATACTGGAACACCAGCCCCACTTGAAAGCGGATGTTGTGGGTCAGCTCTTTGCTGCTCCAGATGTCCTGCCCCTGGAAGAGGACCTCCCCCTCTGTGGGGCGGATCAGACCGTTGAGGTGCTGAATCAGGGTGGACTTGCCGGAACCGGTGCGTCCGATGATCCCCAGATACTCCCCGCGGTAGATGGTCAGGTTCACCTGATCCAGGGCCCGCTGCTCAAAGGGGGTGTTGGGGCTGTAAATATGGATTAGGTTTTTGATTTCAATGATGGGTTCCAAACTGGATTCCGCCTCTCTTTTTGATGCAGACAGAGGTTACCGAAGCAGGCCGGCCAACACCGCAGCACAGGCCTCGTCACTGATGGCGTCTAGGGGGACGTTCAACCCCTCCTTGCGCAGTTCGTACAGAAGGCCCACCGTCTCCGGCACGGCCAAGCCGGCATTGCGCAGCGTGTCCACATGCTGAAACACCTCTGTGGGGGCGCCGTCGTCGATGATGTGGCCGTCTGCCATGACGATGAGGCGCTGGGCCTGGGCCGCCTCATCCATGTGATGGGTGATGAGGATGACGGTGATGCCGAACTTTTCATTCAGGGTGCGGATGGTGTCCACCGTTTCCCGCCGGCCCACCGGGTCCAGCATGGCGGTGGCCTCGTCCAAAACGATGCACTTGGGGGTCATGGCGATGATGCCGGCAATGGCCACCCGCTGCTTTTGCCCGCCGGAGAGCAGGTGCGGGGCGTGCTCACGCCATTCATACATCCCGACCATTTTGAGGGCAGTGTCCACCCGTTTTCGGATTTCTTCGGGGGGAATCCCCATGTTTTCCGGGCCAAAGGCCACGTCTTCCTCCACCACACTGGCCACGATTTGGTTGTCGGGGTTTTGGAACACCATACCCACCGTGCCCCGAATGGCCAAAAGGTTGTCCGGGTCAGAGGTGTCCAACCCATCGACCCAAAGTTTCCCCTGGGTGGGGGTAAGCAGGGCGTTGCAGTGCTTGGCAAAGGTGGACTTGCCGGAACCGTTGTGCCCCAGAATGGCCACAAAGGATCCGGCTGCAATCTCCAAGTTAATATCGTCCAACACCGGCGGGTGATCTGCCGGCTCATCGGGATAGCGAAAGGTGAGGTGTTCCGCTTTGATCATGGTACTCATAGGATGCTCCTTATTTCCCAGCTGCCATCCATCGGCCGGCAGCGCCGCAGGGGAGGATGAGCCCGCTCTCCGCCACCGGCAGCCCCAGTTCGTCGCTGACGGTGTGGCCGCCGTAACGCTTGGTGAGCAGGGTCTCCAAAATATAGGTCAGCACCGACGGGGCCAACCCCGTGGTGTAGGAATTGATGAGGAAAAACAGGGGACGGTCAGAGAGCACCCCGGCCACCAGTTTCACAAAGGGGTAGAGGTTTTCCTCCAACTTCCAAATCTCCCCCGAAGGGCCCCGGCCATAGGAAGGGGGATCCATGATCACGGCGTCGTACCGCCGGCCCCGCCGGATCTCTCGCTCCACGAATTTGGCGCAGTCATCCACAATCCATCGAATGGGGGCGTCTTCCAGGCCGGAACTCTTGGCGTTTTCCCTGGCCCAGCTCACCATGCCCTTGGCTGCGTCCACATGGCACACCGAGGCGCCGGCGGCGGCGCAGGCCACAGAGGCCGCGCCCGTATAGGCGAAGAGGTTCAGCACAGAGATGGGCCGGCCCGCCGTCCGGATTTGCTCCATGGCAAAGTCCCAGTTGGCCGCCTGCTCTGGGAAGAGGCCCGTGTGCTTGAAGTTCATCGGCTTAATATTAAAGGTAAGGTTCCGGTAGTGCACCTGCCACCGTTGGGGCAGGTCTTTCTTCACCCACCGTCCCCCGCCGGTGTTGGACCGGGCATAGCGGGCGTGGTAGGTTTTCCAACCGGGGTGGCGTCGAGGTGTGTCCCAGATGGCCTGGGGGTCCGGACGAACCAGGGTATACGGCCCCCATTGCTCCAACTTTTCTCCGCGGCCGCAGTCCAGCAGCGTATATTCTTTCCAAGCGGTTGAGGCCCACATATCCATTCTCCCTTGTGCCGGCCCAATGGGCCTTTCGTATTGTGGGGCACTGGGCCCCAGCCCTTGCTGCGGGAAGGTTCCACAGCGTTGGAATCGATAAAAAATTATAGCATTTGAAACCCGTTCCGTCAATGAAATGTCAGTTCCCCGGGAGATTCCGGGAAAAAATGATTGTATTGAAAGACAGAATATGGTAAGATGTGACCCAAAGTGAGAAAAATTTTTTAGGATTTGACAAAGCGACATCAGGTGGGGGCCCCTCTGGGGCAGCCCCCTGAAGGAGGGTATGCCATGCAGGAGAAGGCAGGCCAGTTTCGCAGCGCTGCGTTTGGGGGTTTCCACCGCCAAGATGTGCTGCACTATATTGAGCAGCTCACCCGGGAACACCAGGCCAACTGCGAGCGGTTGGAACGGGAGCTGACCGAGGAGCGCACAGCCCGACAGCAGGCGGAGGAGCGGCTGCGCCAGGCAGAGGCCCAGGCAGCAGAAGCGGAAAAGGCCCAGGCAGGTCTGGAAAACACGCTGGCAGCCACCCAGGCAGAACTGGAGAAGACCACCACTGCCCTGACCCAGGCGAAGGCAACCGCAGCATCCCTGGAAGAAAAACTCCAGGATATCGAACCAGAGGCGGCTTCCTGGCAGCGAATCAAAGACACGGCCGGCGGCATTGAGGTGGCCGCCCATGAGCGGGCCCAGGTCACCTTACAGACCGCCCGGGCCCAGGCGGCGGAGATCCGGGCGGAGGGGCCCCGCTGGGTATGGGACATTCAGTCCCGCTGCCAACAATTGCAGCGAGATCTCCACGATGCCATCGTCTCTGCGGAGACGGAGCTGGACGAGGTGCGCACGGCGTTCCACCGAGCCCAGGCGCACATGGAAGGGGTGCAGGATGCCCTCTCCCATTTAGTCTCCGGTACGGAGGAGACAGAAAAAAACCATAAGGGATAGAATACCACCGGGACGGAACTTTCCGCCCCGGCATTTTTTTGCATGCTTTGCGAAAATGGGTGCAACGATGGCGGGGGCCCCTTCAAATATACCAATAGAAAGGCGGTGAACGGGATGGATCAGGAGAGGAAATGGATCCGGGAGGTGCAGAGGCACCGGTCCCAAACGGCGGCGGACCATTTGATCCGGGCACACTACGACGAGATTTACCGGTTCGTTTACCGCCAGACCGGCCACATGGAGGATGCCATGGACCTGACCCAGGACATCTTCCTGGCGGTGCTCCGGGCCATCCACACCTATGACGAGGGGAAGGCCGCCTTCCGTACCTGGCTGTTTCGGATTGCCGCCAATAAGGTCATTGACGCCCGCCGCCGGGCTCGCCCCCCACCCAGGCCTTGGAGGACCAGGAGGTTCCTTTGGAGGAGGATTTTGCAGCGCAAGTGGCTGACCGCCTTCTCCTGGATCAGATCGAGGCCTACGTCTCGGCCCTGGATGCCCAGACCCAGGCTATCTTCCGCCTGCGCCTCTACGGGGAGAGGACCTTCCCCGAGATTGCCGCGGCCTTGGAGGTACCAGAGCCTGCGGTCAAAGCCAAGTACTACCGCCTGATGGGGCGGCTGCGAAAGGAGTTTGATCCCCGTGATTGACCGAGAACCCATTCCCATGCCTACCCCGGCCCAGCGGGACCGGGCCGTGGCTGCCATCCTAGCCCAGGGACTGCCGCCCCGGGAACCCCTGGGAAAGCGGATCCTGCGGACCGCCCGAACCCTGCCGCCGTCGGTACTCTTTTTTGGGGTGGGGGACTGCCTGTTCCTGGCAGTGCTTTTGGCGTTGGTGTGCCTGCCCCCAGCTGCTTGGGCGGTGGCACAGCGGGAGGCGCTGCCCTCCCTGCTGTTCCTGTTTTCCCCGGCCCTCTATGCGCTGCTGCAAGGGCTGACCCAGTGGAAGGAGGAGATGAGCCATATGCTGGAATGGAAGCAGGCCTGCAGAATCTCCCTTCCTACGCTCACTGCCTGGCGGATGCTGGTGTTTGGCGGAGTGGCGGTGGTTCTGTGCGTACCAGGTAACCTGCTCCTCTGGCAGCTGCGGGGGGGGCAGGACTCCCTCCTCTGGATGCTGGCCTTGTCCTTTTCCAGCCTGTTCCTCTATGCGGCCCTCTCGCTGTTTTGCCAGGGGAAGGGGAGGAAAATGGGCGTGCTTCTACCGCCGCTGGTCTGGGTGGCCGTCGGCCTCTTCCCTCTGGCATGGCCGCCGGCAGAGAACTGGCTGCTTCGGGTGCCTGCGGCGGTGTTTCTCCTGCTGGCTGCCGCCGGATTGGGAGGATTTCTCTGGCAAATACGCCATACGCTGCTCCTGGCCCCCGACGGAATCCATATGGAAGGAGGCAGTGATTATGCTGTCGGTTGAACATGTCACCAAATGTTATGGGAAGTTTACCGCCTTGGAGGACCTCTCCCTCACCTTTACCCCCGGGGTGTATGGTTTGCTGGCCCCCAACGGGGCGGGAAAAACCACCCTGATCAAAATGCTCACCACCTTACTCTTTCCCACCCGGGGACAGATCCTCTGGGATGGGGAGGACATTCAGGCCCTGGGAGAGACCTACCGGGCCCAGCTGGGCTACCTGCCCCAGACCTTTGGCTACTACCCCAGCTACACCCCCCGGCAGTTTCTCCGCTACGCAGCCGCCCTCCAGCGGATTCCTCTGGCGGAAGTGGAAGGGCGCATTGCGGACCGCCTGAAACAGGTGGGCTTAGAGGAAGTGGCCGATCAAAAGATGCGGAAGTTCTCCGGGGGAATGCTTCAGCGAACCGGCATTGCCCTGGCCATTCTGGGGGACCCCAAACTCCTCATCCTGGACGAGCCCACCGCTGGCTTAGATCCCCGGGAGCGGGTGCGCTTTCGCAACCTCATCCACGCCTTGGCGGCGGACCGGATCGTCATCCTATCCACCCACATCGTTTCCGATGTGGAGACCATCGCGGGACAGATCATTCTCCTTCGGGACCATCGCCTCTACTGCTGCGCCAGCCCTGCCGAGATCTGTGCGCCTTACCAAGGAAAGGTGTTTCTTTTGCCGGCAGGGACGCCCTTGGAGCACGGGCAGACCCTCCTCAGCGAAGGGCAGGGGACCGAGGGGACCTTCTTGCGGGTACTTTGTGACCGGCCGCCGGAAGGTGGCGTGCCAGCACAACCCACCTTGGAGGATGCCTTCCTGGCCATCTATGGGGAGGGGCAGCCATGAAACGGGTGGGCTGGGAATGGCGGAAACTCCTTACCTTGCCAGCCCTGTGGGGCTTTCTGGCCCTGTGCTTGGCGTTCAACGGGCTGCTGATGGCCAACGCACCGGGGGACCGCCAAACCTTTGGAGAGATCAGCGCCACCGCCCGGGCTCTGGGGCAGCGGGTGGCCCAGGACTTTGTGGAGGGCCTGGCCCAGCGCCCTGCCACCCCCGTGCAGGAGGCCCTGAGCCAAGTCACGGGGGAGATGCCGACTATGACCTGTCCGGCCTTGTGACCCGGTACCAGCAGCTGCTGTCGGCTTCCCCCACCGCCTCTGCTTGGATGACGGCGAAATACCAAGCCCTGGAACAGCGGGTGGACCACCTGGCCCAGACGGGGGCTGCCATGGACCTCTATGCCGGCCCCATGACCCACGACAGCCACCAGTTCCTCTTTGGTACTCTGATGCGGGCCATGGTAGGGGAGGGGGCGGTTCTGGGGATGCTGGCGGCCCTCTACCTTTTGGGGTATGAGAAGGTCCACCGAACCGAGGGGATGGTCTATACCACCTGCACCGGACGGAATATGGTCCGGGGGAAAATCGTGGCGGCGGTGACGGCTGGTATGGCCCTGTACCTCCTCCTGACAGGGCTTACTTTGGGAATCTATTTCGCCCAATGGGATTACAGCGGCCTGTGGTCGGCCAGCGTATCCAGCCAGTTTAATTTCTTGACAGATATGATGGTGCGTCGCCCCTTTCTCACCTGGGTGGACTTTACCGTGGCCCAATATCTCGTGGCCTGCCTGGCCCTGGGGGGCGGCCTCGTGGTGGGGATGACCTTGCTGGCGGCCCTATGCGGTACCCTGGTGCGCAGTGTCTATGGGGCGGCGCTGGTCCTCATGTTGGGCTGTTTGGGCTCTCTGGCGCTCCAAGCGCTTTTGGCCCAAGGCGGGCTTTGGGTGGCCTTCTACTTGGTCGGCTTTCTGCCGGTGGGGCTGTGGCTGAACAGCGGGGCCTGGTTTACCGAGATGGGGATGAATGCCATCCTGTCCTGGCAGGAGTGTGTCAGTGTGGGGGTGATGTTCCTTTTGGTGGGTTTGGCACTTTGGGCGGCCTGCCGCCGGTTTCGTAGAAAGGATCTGGTGTAATGCGCGTGTTTCTTCAAGAGTGGAAAAAGATCTGGCGGCCTGGCATTCTGGTGGCCCTACTGGTGTTGGGCTTGGCGTATTTTTATCTGTTTTCTAATTTTTACATAGAGTACTTCTGCAATGGTCCCACGGCCCAGGCAGAGTTTGACCTGGCCTCAGAGTGGGTGGAGACATACGGCCCCACCATGGAGCCGGAGGAGCGGCAGGCCCTGGACCAGCAGCTGGAGGAGGAGAAGGCCACCTTCGCCCAGGAGATTGCGGACTATGGCCCAGAGGCTGCGCTGGGGATCACCACTTACGATGCCTTTGCATCCTACCAGCAGGCCTATTACACTGTCGTGCAAGAGCAAGACGGGGAGGCGGATATGAAAACCGAGCAGTTTCTCCATAAGATGATGGACAACACGAACTACTACCGGATCACGGAGCTGGAAAATTATCTGTCCGCCTATGACGGGAAAGCGGACACACCTTGGTCCCAGCAGGAGGGATTCCTCTCCTATACTGGGGAGGAACAGGCCCAAATCCAACGGTTGGAGGACGGCGGCCGGGGCTTTTTGCCGGATGCGGTGCAGTTTTCCACCATCAACTATGCCAAGCATTTGGCCATCTGGTCTGTGCTCAGTGTTGTGCTTCTCCTCTCACCGACCTTTGTGCGGGACCGCCTCTATCACACCCGAGCGGTTCAGTGGTCCTCTCGCACTGGGCGGCGGGTTTGGAAAGTTCAGTTGGCCGCTGGCCTCTGCGGGGCGGTGGTGCTGACGTTGTGCAATGTAGTTCTGTATGCCATCCCCTTTATAAGGAAGGGGCCGCTCCGGTTTTGGGATTGCCCTCTGTTCCACTGGTGCCGTGACGATTATACCTGGTTTGGTGGTACCTATGGCCAGTATCTGCTGGTGCTGGTGGGGATGGTTCTCCTGTTGGGGGTGGCAGCCGGAGGAATGACGATGTTCCTCTCCCAGTACAGCGGGCAGTATGTGGCCATGCTCCTCAAGGCCATTCCACTGTTCTTGGTGGTTGGGGTGTTGGCGGGAGGCTTTCTGCTTAACCGGCCCTACTATTTCCGGACGATATATTTGGGGGACCAGGCAGTACCGGTACCCCCAGGCGGCGAGGCAATCCTCTTGGGGAGCCTGCTCCTGCTGAGCGTGGTTCTGCTTTTCTGGGCTTGCCGACGGCAAAACCGGCGGGAGCTATGAGGCAGAGAAGACAAAATAAGAACGCCCTTCCTAGTTCCTTAGGAAGGGCGTTTCTCATGGAGGGGAGCGGGTTACACCTGCGGCGCGGCGTATTGTTCCAGAAGTTCTCGGTTGATCTGGTCCATCCGGCGCAGCTTTTCCACGCTCTCCGAAAGAAGACGGGGGTTCTTGCCGCGGGAGATGGCGCCGTCGATGAGGACCTTCAGTTTTTCCTCCGAGAGTTTGTTGAGATCTTCGTACAGATCCTGTCCAATGTAGGAGAGGAAAGAGCTTACCTTCTGATCATAGACGATGCCCACCAGAGGCACCCCCTGGCTGCCGGCAAAGATCAGCCCGTGCAGACGCATCGAGACCACCACCTTCATACGCGAGAGGATTCCAATGGTCTGGGCTGCGGTATAGGCCTCGGTGAAGAGATAGTGGGGGGCGTGCATCCGCTGGATGACTCGTTGGGCAGCGGATACGTCCAAACGAGGTTCGATGGGGAAGAAGACGGGGGTATAGCCATAGGTCTCATAGGCATAATCGGCGGCTGCGGCAATGACCTTGGCCTTCTCCTCAAAGCTGGGCCAGGGGCGGAGGACAAAACCAATGTAGTTGCCATGGACCGGAATGCCCACGCTGTCCAGAATGCCGTCCACCACATCCTCAGGGGCAGGGGGCAGGCTGACGGTGGTGTCTGCGGAGAGGGCAATTTTTGGCTTGGTGACCCCCAGAACCTCCAGCTCCTTCATGGAGTCGGGATCCCGCAGGGTGATGGCATCCACGTAGCGGTTCATGACTTTTGTCGTCCGCGCGCGGTTGCGCTTGCTGTAGATGGGGCCGATGCCGCAGCCATACATGATCACCGGGCAGCCGTGATGTTTGGCGGCCGCCAGGGTCCAGAGATAGAACCAAAGGGAGCGGTAGGACGTCACGTCCTGCATCAGGGAGCCACCGCCGTTGATGAAAAACTTGGCCTGCTTGAAGCAGTGAACGGCCTTCCAAAAGTTGAAGGTGTAGAAGGCGTTCACCCGATAGGTCCGGCGGGTGTCAATGGGGTTGCGGGAAAACACTTGGCAGGAGAGATCCGGGTTGATGGAACGCAGTTCCCGAAGGATGGCCAGCAGGATGGCATCGTCCCCGGCGTTGCCCCGGCCGTAGGCGCCGCAGATGACCACTTGATCCCGTCCGTTTTTCTCGTAGCGGAGGATGGTTTCATAGATCTCCATCTGCCGCTGAATGGTGGCTTCAATGGAGAATTCTCGTTTGGCCTTCTCATAGAGCTTATGGCCCATGGCCTTCCGAAGGGCAGGGTCCCGGGCCAGGGTGAGCAGATGGTTGGCCAGCGCACGGTCATCCCCCGGTGGGAACAGGAATCCATTGGCCCCGTGGTCGATGAGGTAGGAGACGCCGCCGACCTTGCTGCTGATGGTGGGCAGCCCAGCCCGCGCCCCCTCCGTGAGAACGTAGGGGAAGGTTTCTGAGATAGAGGTCAGCGTGTTGATGTCCAATGCATGGTAAAAGGAATCCGTGTCGGAAACCCACCCGGCGAAGCAGACTTCTTTGGCAACCCCCAGGTCGGAGGCCAGTTTTTTGAGGCTCTCCATCTCCTCACCGTCCCCTGCGATGAGAAGCCGCAGAGGGGGGTATTCTGCATGGGCTCTGGCGAAGCCCCGGATCAGGGTGGCGATGTCCTTGACAGGATTCAACCGGGCGGCAATGCCGGCGACGACGCAAGTGTCATCGGCGTCCAACCCCACCGAACGGAAGAAGGTGGCCCGGTCCATGGAGGGAGTGCGGGGGGTGAAATCCAGCCCGTTGTAAATGGCGAAAAATCGCTCAGGATCAAACCTCCGGTCGATCAGCAGATCCACCATGGCGTCAGATACCCCGATGCGGTAGTCCAGCTTTCGCAGGGCAATGGTATTGATGGTGCCGTAGGTGATCCGGGACAGGGGGCGGCCCAGGTAGTCCAACCGGTAGTCACTGTGGACGGTGGATACCGTGGGCAGTCCGGTCCGCTTGGCCAGGAAGGCCGCCATCATGTTGCCTCGGGCGCCGTGGCTGTGGATGATGTCAAAGCCCTCCGCCTGTACCATGTGGGTCAATGTGTTTAAATTGCGGAAAAAGTTCCGGCCGGGGAGCACTTGGGTATCAATCCCCAAGGCCCGCGCCTCTTGGGCAAACGGTCCTTCTGTGAAACAGACCATTTTCACGGGCATACGGGGGGTCAGCCCGGCCAGGAGGGAGTGGACGTGGGTCTTGGCGCCGCCAGTGTCACCGCCGCTGATCAAATGGAGTACTTTCATGGGATCCTCCAAAAAGGTCTTGTGGAATGGAAAATTCTATGTTATTATACAGAGGTTTAAAAGAATGGTCAAGCGACGGAGGTTCTCTATGCGTGCAATCGATCAAAAAGGAAAAATTTTTGGAAAACTGAATGTGATTGACCTGATTGTCATTCTGCTCATTATCGTCGTACTGGCGTTGGTTGGGTATAAGCTGGTGTTTTCCAACGGAGCCATGTCCGGGGGAGGGCAAAAGATCGTCTACACCGTAAAAGTAGAAGGGGTCGAGCCGGAGGTCTACGAGTTTATCCAGGAAAGCCTGCCCAGCCAGCTTATGTCCTCCAATGAAATGCTAGATGCCTACGTCACCGCAGTAGAGGGGACGCCGGTAGAAAACGACACCTATCAAATGGTTTGGAATGCCAATACTGGCAGCCAGGAGCTGCAACGGGTCAGTTCTGGTACCTATGACATGGTCTTTACCATTGAGGGTACCATTCAAAATACCGTGTCCAGCGAATTGGGCAGCCAGGAAATCCGGGTGGGCAAATCCCACATTGTAAAAACAGATCTCTTTGAGCTGGAGCATGGTGTCATCACCAGTTGTGAGCGCACCAGTTTGGGCAGCGGAGAGTAAACTGGGATCGTTGCCCCGCTTCATAAATCGTGCAAAAAAACAGACCACTCCAATCGTTGGAGTGGTCTGTTTTATGCCTAGAGTTTTGCCTGGGGAGAGGCAGAAGGGCGCTCATCTGTTTCGAGAAAAACCGAGAATTTTGTTGACATTTTTTTAAAAGGTGCTACGATAAGGGAACAAAAAGAGAGTAAGGAGAGAACCATATGCGAAAACGTTTTCCACGATGGCTGACGCTGCTGGCTGTCTTGGTGGTGTTGGTAGCTGCTCTGGGTACCACAGTATCCGCAGCGGGGAACCCCACAGAGGAACCCGGCAGCAAAATGATCGTCTGTGCAGACTGCAACGAGACAGGCCTGTGCATGACCTGCTATGGCCAGGACCCTGTGTGTTCCGATTGCGGGGGCACCTTTCTCTGTTCTGCCTGCGGGGGAACCGGGTATGTGGAGTCCCCCAGCCATTTCTATAATACGGTGTGGGGCCTGCTCCCCCCGGTGATTGCCATTGCCTTGGCCCTGATCACCAAGGAGGTGTACTCCTCCCTGTTCATCGGGATTTTGGTGGGCGGTTTGCTCTACTCCAACTTTAGCTTTGAGGGAACGGTCCGCCATGTCTTTTTAGACGGGATCGTGGCCTCCCTGTCGAACAGTTACAATGTGGGTATCCTTATATTCCTTGTGATTCTGGGAGCTATGGTATGTCTGATGAACCGGGCCGGCGGCTCTGCCGCCTTTGGCCGGTGGGCCCAGACCCACATCAAGTCCCGGGTAGGGGCCCAGCTGACCACAGTGGTGCTGGGATGCCTGATCTTCATTGATGACTACTTCAACTGCTTGACCGTCGGCAGCGTGATGCGCCCGGTGACGGACAAACACAAAATTTCCCGGGCAAAGTTGTCCTATATCATCGATGCTACGGCGGCGCCTGTCTGCATCATCGCCCCCATCTCCTCCTGGGCGGCGGCCGTGGCTGCCTTTGCCGCAGATGGGCAGGGGCTGAACCTGTTCATTCAGGCCATCCCCTTTAACTTCTACGCATTGCTCACCATTTTTATGTTGGTGTTTATTGCCATTATGAAGGTCGACTATGGCCCCATGGCGCGATGCGAGCGTAATGCTGTGGAAAAAGGCGATCTCTTCTCAGGAGAGAATCCCTACGCCAATTTGGAGGAGGAAAACGACGAGAGCCACGGGCGGGTGCTGGACCTGGTGCTGCCCATTCTGGTCCTCATTGTCTGCTGTATCATTGGCATGATCTATTCCGGTGGGTTCTTTGATGGGGTGGACTTCATTACGGCCTTCTCCAATTCGGATGCATCGGTGGGGTTGCTGTTTGGCTCTGCCTTTGCCCTGGTGTTCACCCTCGTCTACTATGCCATCCGTCGGTCCATGACCTTTGGTACCATGATGTCCTGTATCCCGGAAGGGTTTAAGGCCATGGTTCCTGCCATCCTCATCCTGACCTTTGCCTGGAGCTTGAAGGCCATGACCGACTCCCTGGGCGTGACCTCTTTCGTCCGTGACTTTGTGTACAGCAATGCTTCTCAGGTCCAGATGTTCCTGCCGGCCATCGTTTTTCTCATTGGCTGCTTCCTGGCCTTCGCCACAGGGACCAGCTGGGGCACCTTTGGTATGCTGATTCCCATTGTCCAGAGCGTCTTCCCCATGGACAATCCCCTGTCTGTGGTCTGTATTTCTGCCTGCATGGCCGGTGCGGTCTGCGGGGACCACTGTTCCCCCATTTCCGATACCACCATCATGGCCTCGGCAGGGGCACAGTGTGACCATGTGCAGCATGTGTCGACCCAGCTTCCCTACGCCATTACGGTGGCAGCGGTGAGCTTTGTCAGTTACCTTATCGCCGGGTTCATCCCCAATGCGTTCATCGCCTTGCCCATCGCCTTCGTGTTAATGTTCCTGACTTTGCTGGCTATCAGGATGAAACAAATACGCAGAACCGTAACAGGGTAACCTGCGGAGTGTAAAACGTATGCGCTGAAAAAAGCGGACTGGCTTTT
>OLQI01001134.1_pt1 | contig 18745 bp, 13 predicted proteins | sample 1672171 | NCBI WGS metagenome assembly OLQI01 (sample SAMEA3136655, study PRJEB25190) | human gut metagenome
AGCCCGTGCCCGATGTTGTGAATGAAGCATACCATGTAAACAACTTCACCTTCGGTCCCGAATACTTCATCCCGAAACCGGTTGACCCGCGCCTCATCACCGAAGTGTCCTGCGCTGTGGCCAAAGCTGCCATGGAAAGCGGTGTAGCTCGCAAAGACATCGAAGACTGGGATGCCTACCGCCGCACACATTCCTATGCGGAGGGATTGAGCTTCGAGGAGGTTGTAGAAGCGGTCGCCGATATCGGGGGCGGCTTGGACCTTGGTGCGCGAAGGTAAGAAACGTTCATAATCTAGATTTTTGCAAGCTGACCTGCGAAAGAAAGCGATGGAGATGGAATTCCGAATCAAGTTGGAGAGCTATTTGGAATGCGATGCAGAGGACGAGTATTCCGCACCGTGTAAAGAGGCCCGGATGATAAAGAACCTGTGCATTTATCCTGAAAGACCCAGTGAATACGACGAGCTGATTTTCGCAGTCACGATAAACACATTGGAAGATCTGATGAACCTCGTCGCCGAGGTGGAACACCCTATCGAGATCGACGACCACACCATCACGGTAAAAGATAGATACTACTAACTTACGCCGCGTCTACAACTGCAATCAAACAGAGGGAAAAGGCGCCCCTTGCAAGATGGTCTTTCTAAGAATTATCGACACGCCTTACACAGCTCATCAATCTTGTCAGTGCGCTTCCAAGTAAACTCGGAAAGTTAGAATCCAAAGTGACCGCATCCCTGTTTTGCGATAGATTGGGCGGCGCAAATTAAACACCTTCACAGTGTTGACGGCGTCCACCATCACACTCAAGGGCTTGACCATAATCTCTCTGGCTTGCTTCGCAACTCCAGCATGGATGGCGCGGTTGTGCTTTTCGGAAGTAAAGTGCGCTCAAGTTCGGTGAAGAGTGAACGTTACTATGCTCTATAACTAGTCTTCATAATCACTACCTTTTTCGGACTAATTGTCTTATTGCTACCGAGAGTGGAATTCGATGATTGAAAAGGAAAGAATCTTTTGCCCGGAGCTTAAACACACCCAACCGTTGTAAAAAATGTGCAAAAGTTAACTTAATCTAACTTCTATATTGACAGTACTCTACTTTTATATTAAAAGTAAGACAGTGCTAACAATAGTGATGTTAGCACTACCGTTCGCCACACGGCTCAATACGGAGTCCACGATTACTTTGAAAAGAGGTGCCTCATGGAACTCAAGATTGTTAGCGAGACCGCCCAGAAAGAATTCTCGATTGAAAATGGACATCATCATATAGCCATCTGCTAAAGCGCTTTTATTCACACCACCTGGTTTTCTTTAAATGAAAGGTGGTTGAGATTTTGGTGAACGGGTGTCAACCACCTTAAGGAGAAAACCAATATATGACTGCTGGAAATGTCAATATTATTTGTGTGCCATATAATTATTTGAGTCTACCTTCGCTTGACATGGCTGTTCTGAAGGCCTGTTTGACGCAAAAGGGAATCGATTCAAAGGTTCATCATATGGACATCGCTTATGCATTGCATATCGGTGGCGATACGTATCTTGATTTGCGCGACTCATTGCTCGGCGATGCCATCTTTTCGGCAATCCTTTTCCCCGATAATCAGGATAGGGTAAAAGCCGCCCTGTCTAAAAGCGGTGTAGAAGACGGCTTGTTGGACGATTTGGTCAAAAAAACTGAGAACTTTCTTGAAGATTATCTCGAAAGCAAAAGCTTTGAGTTCGCGCCAAACAGCGTGGCAATTTTTCATCTTTACTCTGCGCAACTATTCCCAGCTCTTTGCATTTCTAAAAAGATATATGAAAGGTTCGGAACACGAGTCTGGTTTAGCGGATATCATTGTCAAGGGGCATGCGGAGATAGTCTCCGTGAAATATTTCCTCACATCGAAAAAACGTTCGGCACCAATATTCATAGATCTATAGTTTCAGCGCTAGAGCAGTGTTCTTTGGCGGGCTACGTGGGAACTATAGACGATATGCCGACACCAGACTACTCAGATTTTTTTGAAGTTTTCGAAAGTCTACCTCGAAAGTTTAAAAGCGCCCACATTGATCACTATTGGCTTCAGCTTGAATTTAGTAGGGGATGTTGGTGGGATGCGTGCTCTTTCTGCACCTTGAATTGTCAGCATGAGCAATTTGAAAATCGGAATTTGGAAAAAATAATTGAGGATTACAAAACTCTTGCATCCAAACACGGAACCGTGCAAATCCTCGCAAACGAGTTCAATACGGTTCACGGTTGGAAAGACTACGTATCTCGGCTCAACGAAGAACTTCCGGGTATGAAAGGATCCTTTGATCTTTGCTTTAAGGTATCAGAGCTTCAGAATGAAAAAGATGCGGCTTTCTTAGGTGAGAACGATATTAATATCCTTGTGGGAGTTGAGAGTCTGTCCAAAGACGAACTGAAACTCTTGAACAAGGGATGCTCCGTAATTGAAGCCATTCAAATGTTGAAATATATGGAACGTCATGGTGTTAAATGTTTTTACAACTTAATGCACTCTCTTCCCTTTGAGACAGATCAGGATTTGGTTGAAACGGAAAGGGTCATTAAGTTTATTATCCATTTAAGGCCCCCCTTTGATGTGGAAACATTTCGGCTGACTTACGGGTCATCCATCTTCAAGAATCCTGAGTGTTTTTCAGTAAGCACTATGGGGATGCGAGAAAACGTTGAGGGGGTTCTGCTTCCCCAAAGCGTTCATTCTCAATATGTTCCATTCTTCATGGACTTCACTACAGAAAAGCACAGTCACAGTGACACAGTTCAAGAATGGGAAAACCTTATTGGGAAATGGTCCGATGCTTATTACGCCTTTGCCAAACAAAGGCGTCCAAAAAAGACAAGTTTGCTTCACATGCGAAGCATCGGAGATATTTTGGAGATCTGTGATGCCCGCTATGGAGACTACCGGGTTCAATCTCTGTCCGGCAATGAAAAGTGTCTTTACGAATTTTGCGACAAGATCCGCACTTTCGAGGACATCAAAAAGGAATTCTCTGACATCAATTCGGAAGAACTCATGAGCATGCTTAAGTCGTTCATAAACGACAAAACTATGTTTGAGGAGGATGCCAGCTACCTAAGCTTGGCGATATAAATATGAATTATAGTTTGCAAAATATTCCTGAAGTTAATCCATCCCTCAATATCGACTCCTCGGGAAGAGGTCGTGTTGTTGCGGCGGTGGACGGCGAAATAAAGGTTCTTCAATGCTCCCCGAAGGCTCTTGAGAAAGTGCTTGATAGCATAGATGGCATCAAGACTTTTTTTGAGATAGAAGAATCGCTCAGCGCTATCTATCCTCTGGATGGAGTAAGAAACTACCTTTCAGCCCTCGTTGCTGAAAACATTATATGTTTGACTCCGCAGACCTTGGAGGAAGATCCTGAGCGGCCCACCGTCCTTTTAATAGGTGAAGGTTTTTTGAAAAAGGCGGTAGAGAATGAGGCTGCCGCTTGTGGTGCCCATTACATTGACGTTGCCTTTACAGACTTCGACAGTAGTTTTTCCGAGGCTTTCGATGTGGCCATTGTTGCTCCAGATGCGGCAACATATGGGCAAATGCTAAGTGTGAATAAAGAGCTCGTGCGCAGGAAAAAGCCTTTTCTTCCCTTTTACTTTTCCGGAAAAGAACTTGTTTGCGGACCATTTATCATGGCTGGTGAGACGGCCTGCTTTGAATGTCAAACGAACTATCACATGCAAGCTGTCAACGCAAAACTGGAAGACAGCGTGCAAATTACTCTCGTCGACCTGAGCATGCTTTCGGTTTGCTTCCCACTTCCTATGGAATACAACTCGTCTCTGGTCAATCGATGCGCAAACATAGTATGGGGTGACGCAGAAAGATGTTTTTCCGACCAAGAGGCTATTTCGTGTCTTGGGTTTGAATTGCGCTATCTTATTTCCTATCCATATTCTCAAACAAAAATATCCTATTCGCGCACAACGGAATGCAATTGCTGTCACGGGGGATGCTCGAATTATGAAAAATGGAACCCTGGGCTTTCCGATGACACGCTTTCTGTGTTTAGCTTGTCAGAAAAAACTCCCATCGTGTACTCAGTTGGAGGTATGAGATCCTGCGGGAGCGATGAGACAAAGCGCTTTATTGACGAGGCTTTTGTGCGTGCGGGGCTAAAAATATCTATTGAGAGAATGTCAAATAGTCCCCTGCAAAATATTCTACCGTGCTTCCAAGCTGTATTGAATGTTTCACGTAATAACAAAACACCCTATTCTTTTACAAATGTGGTGTCTCGGGGCAAGGGCCTGAACGAGAATCAGGCCTATTTGTCTGCTGCATTTGAATTGGCAGAGAGAGCTTCAGCCCAATCTAATGGAGAAATACCTATCATCGAGGCAACTTATCCAGAAGTTTTTGATCAGGCAATAGATATCAACTCTCTGATGAACTCAATAAAAAATACGAACACAGGCTACACCAAGCTGTTTTCGAACACATCTCTCGATTGGGTTTGGGCTACATCGATTGTCACCGGCGAAAAGAAGCTGGTACCCGCTTTCATGGTTTTCATGGGCAATACAAAGTTCAAAGGTCAGTTCATGGGTGGCGGGTCCTCCGGACTTGCCGCTGGTGTCAGCCTGGAGGATGCTATCCTTCAGGCTTTGTTGGAAGTTGTTGAGCATGATGCATGGATGATAGGGCAAGCCAATCAAGTTAGACTTCCTGTAGTGGACATCATGACATCTGAAAATGAAGAGTTGAAAGACCGAATTAGATCAATCAATTCTTTTGGTTATCGCGTTATGTGTAGGGATTATTCTAACGATATTGGTATTCCCGTTTTTAGATCATGGATTGTCAATCCGTCAAATCACTCACATTATGCCGTCAATGGATTCGGGGCTTCCCTCTCCGCAGAAATAGCGCTCGAAAGATCCATCACAGAAGCCGCTTTGACAAGTATGTATTCAACTGAAAGAGTGGTTAGGTTCGGGGTGCCGTCTGCGGTTGGTCTAGCAAACTCGATAGACTCCTTATACGGATTGTCCCATTTTCAATGGAAGGATATTGTTGAAGAAAAGCCATCTGTGTCAATACTAGATAAGCCAACTTATTGTCCTAGTTCGGTAAAGAATGCAATAGACTCAGTTGTCAATCTCATTCGTACAAGAATTCCCGATTGCGATATTCTTGTTGTCGACCTTACGAAAGATGTGCTTGAGATCCCGGTCGTAAGGGTAATTGTTTCTGGTGATATCCAGAGACTCAACCATCCCCTTATTTCCATGAGTCAAAGACTGTTTGACTTCGAGAAAACTATGGGATATAGCGATAAAGAGCCTGAGGTAGTTGACCTGTACCTCGGGTCTTATCCTCATTGAGGATGATCGATGGAATGTTTCGACTGCCAACTCAATAACCTAAAGGGCAAATTTTCTTTAAACGATGGTCTTTTGTCCTTGGAATCGCACGATCTGCTGTTTCCAGTTTCTTGGGCTGAGTCTACTAAACGGCTCTATATTATCTTTTCCACCAGATGCAATCTGCGATGTGTCTATTGTTTCCAAAACGAGCAACGGCGAACAGGATCTTCGATTGACAAAGAAGATCTCTATTCCCTTGTGCGAAATTTTCAAAACGATATAAATGAGATCGTTTTATTTGGAGGAGAGCCTCTTCTTTTGGAAAACATGGACGTTATTGAGGGGCTTCTAAGTGAGTTTGATTACTTGAAGTTTATTTGCTTCACGAATGGCAATTTTGATCGGTCCTTTATTGACCTGCTTAAAAACTATTCATACGCTTTTGAAAGGATTGTTATTACTCTGGATGGCCCAAAGTATGTCCACGATAAGCGAAGGATCAATGTCAAGGGCAGCTCTTATGACATCATTGTAGACAATGTAAAAGCGCTAGACAGCTCGGGTGTATCGGTTGATATCCAGATAAACGTGGATAAAAACAACGAATCAGCCATCGAGACGCTGATAGCCGATGTCAGCCAAGATACCATTTTGTCAAAGCTTCATTATTGTCTCAATCCGGTGAAGTATACAGAAGTATGCGTAAATCCACCTGATCTTTTCAATCTCTATTTTCGTCTTAAAACCTGCTATCCCGTGTCTCTTTCGATCAACAACAGGCTTTTGAACAACTTGGAAAGACTTTTTTCACATGAGCCTTTGATTAAGGACCGCTGCGGCTTGAAGTCAACATATGTCCTTGATCTTCCCAATGAACAAGTTTACGCCTGTCCACAAAACTGCACTTCGGTTATCGGTCGAATATCAGGTGCCAATGTCGAGCTAAATCAAAAAAATATTTCTTCCGAAATGAAGCAGGTGTCTTTTGCATCAGAGAGATGCGAGGGGTGTTCTTATTGGGTGGTTTGTCCTTACTGTTGCCCTTTTGTCCCCGACGTTGATAACTGTCGCGCAAAGGTAAGCGACTTGATATCGATGTCCCTTTTGCACCTAGAGTGCCTTATTGGGGACAAAAGTGTCCTTAATGGACTTGAAGAAAATCAACTTGTAAGCAAGGAAGGTAGCGCCATATGTTCCTAAATCGTCTCCTCGTGAGCTTTGCGAAAGGAAATGGTGGTCTTGTGCTGGGAGCTTGCCTCCTTGAGACAATCATAGCCTTGATTGATATTGTCGTTACGCTTTGTACTGCGTTTATTATCTGGATGTTGCTCGGATTTTCAATCTCTTTGCCTTTTTCTGAATTGTGGCAACCGCTTTTGTGCATAGGCGTACTTTTTTGCGTCCGCTTCATCTTGGCAGGAGTCAAAGCGCGCGTTGCCAATTCGGGAAGCATCTGCATTAAGGAGTCTCTTCGAAACAGGATGATCGCAAAGGTCTTTGATTTAGGACCTGCATTTTTGTCCAAAGAAAGAACCGGAGAAATAGCCGATGCCATTTCAAACAAAGTGGAATGGCTCAGCAACTATTACGTCATATATCTTCCTACCTGCGCTGCGGCTCTTGTGAGTGCTGTTGTGTCAATCTCTATCTTGCTGGCGTTCGATACGATCGTAGCTTGCGTGTGTATCGTTGTCGTGATTGCGATACTGCTGTGCCCCATGCTGTTTTATAGATTAATGAGGGCCAGGGGCGAGGCGGAGTGGCAAGCCCACTCAAACTACTATTCCGACTGCCTTGACAGCATCCAAGGAATCACCACGCTCAAAGCCTTCAATGCCAACAGAAAACGCGCCGCCTATGTCCACGAAAAGGGAGAAGAGCTTCGGCATACAACAATGCACCACATGAAGGCAACCATGGTAGAAACGGCTGCGTTCGAGTTCTTTGTTCGCATTGGAGGGGCTTTGGCCATAGCGGTTTCGGCAATGAGATTCATGGACGGAGCCATGACCTCTGATCGGCTCGTACTTGTCTTGTTTTTGTCGAGTGCTTGCTTTTCGCCCTTCGCAAATCTTGGGAATGCCTGGCATATGGGGTATCGAGGTGTAACGGCCACCTACTCTATTGATCGTATTCTCAAAAGCAAACCTCTTGTCTCGGCTGCTCTAGGAAGCGGTTCTGAAAACTTCTTCGGACAAATCAAACTTACGAGCAACGAAGGAGTGCGCTTCCAAAACGTTAGATTCTCGTATGGTCGTCCTGAAGACGAAGTACTGCACGACGTTTCGTTTGATGTGCCTGTCGGCACGATGACGGCGTTGGTGGGAGCATCGGGTAGCGGCAAGTCTACCATGGCCCACCTGCTCGCGGGATTCTATTTCGCCCAGAGCGGGACAATAAGCCTAGCCGGGGAAAGATTGACTTCGCAAACACTGCCCTCTATACAGGCGCAGGTGGCCGCCGTATGGCAAGACAGCCATGTGTTTTACGGAACGGTCGCCGAAAACATAACCATTGGCAAGCCCGATGCCTCGACCGAAGAAGTAATGGAGGCAGCCCGCAAAGCCAGCCTTCATGATTTTGTCATGAGCTTGCCGCATGGCTATGACACCCACCTGGGAGAAAACGGCATGAGATTTTCGGGTGGTGAGCGCCAGCGCATCGTGCTTGCTCGCGCCTTTTTAAGAGATTCGCCTTTCATCATATTTGACGAAGTAACGTCGTCTCTTGACAGAAAAAACGAGGTGGAGGTGCAGAAGGGCTTCGAGCGTTTAAGGAAAGACAAAACGGTGCTTGCGATAGCCCACCGCCTGTCAACCATTCAGAGTGCCGAACAGATATGCGTGGTCGAATCGGGCAGAATCGTTGCCTTTGGCACTCATGCTGAACTTTTGGACACCTCTTCCCACTACCAAGAACTCATGGGGTCTCAGGCAGCAGAAAGCGGGGGTGATATTCATGAATAAGAGCCTGTCACGCATTGGATGTTTGCTTGCCATGACCAATTACGTTAAAGGGATGAAGTGGCAGTTCGCAGGAGTTGTTGTAGTGAACCTCCTGTTCAAAGTAACACCGCTTGTTATTAGCTTTCTTGGGGCTTACCTTGTCAGCGCAGCTGTGTTGGGCGATTTGCACTATGTTTCGCAACTTGCGGTGGCAATTGTTGTTCTTGCAATTGTCGCAGGTGTTTTGGCCTATGCCGACGTGTTAGTGGCTCACGAAGTCGCATACCGTGTTTTATCGGGGTTGCGTGAAGCAGCTTATGACAAAGTGGATGAGATTGCTCCGGCCGCCATGGAAGGAAAGCGCAGCGGCGAGATCGTGAGCATTGTTTTGGAGGACGTGGAGGTGCTTGAGCAGTTCTACGCCCATGTTATCCCCCAGCTTGTGGTTGCTTTCGTTGTTCCCCTCTCGGCTATGGTGGCAGCGGCGTTCATCCACCCCCTTATTCCTTTGTCGCTTCTACCCTTTGTCGTAGGTTTGATGGCTATTCCCTTTAGGGCTGCAAAGACATCTGACGCACAAGGGGCACGGTCACGCAAGGCATTCGGCATTATGAACGCTCACGTGGTTGATGGGGTTCAGGGTATTAAGGACATCATTTCTAACCAGTGGCAGAAGCGCTATTTTTCACGCTTCGAGGAATCTATGCAAGAGTATCATTCCTCTCAAATGAGCTATGCCTTGCGCAGTGCCAACGAACAGCGGCTGTTTGCTCTCGTTTCGGGTCTGGGCGGCCTTGTGGCACAAATTGTCACCATAGTTTTGATGCTTCAAGGGTCATTGGATGCTGTTTGGCTTTTGCCGGTGTTTGTTTTGAGTTCTGCGGTGTTTGCGCCGCTTAGAGACGCTTTGTCCATGAGCTCAAACTATGGTCTGATTGTTGGTGCGGCGCAAAGGGTATTTGGACTATTCCAATCAAAGCCCTCTGTCGAAGATAGTGGGAAGTTGGTTGAAAGTGACATCTTAGCCGCTGAATCCAAAAGACAGGTCACGGTGTCCTTTAATGACGTGGTGTTTTCCTATCCTCCTGACGACTTCGAAGAGAGTCAATCACCCGCACTACTAACAGGGCTGTCGTTTTCAGTTTCCACCGGAGAAACGGTGGCGCTGGTAGGTGCTTCGGGTTGTGGAAAGACAACTTCTGCAAGGCTTTTACAGCGGTTTTGGGACGTTGATTCGGGAAACATCCTTATCAATGGCTCGGACGTGCGCGACTTGAAACTGACCACATTAAGAAACTTAGTGACGGTAGTGCCGCAAGAAACCTACCTCTTCAATGCCAGTATTACCGACAATCTCAAGCTTGCCAAGCTCGATGCAGACAAAGATTCTATTGCGCAAGCCATTCGCGAGGCATGCTTGGATGATGTGGTTGAAAAGCTTCCCGATGGAATTGATACCAAAGTTGGGGAACGAGGTCTGCGTCTGTCGGGCGGAGAGAAGCAGCGCATAGCGATTGCCCAGGCGTTTCTGAAAGATTCCCCGATTCTGGTACTTGACGAGGCTTCCGCCAATTTAGATTCGGAAACCGAGAGACGGATTAACGAAGCCGTAAACCGGCTCCGACAAGGCAGGGCGACTTTGGTTATCGCGCATCGTGCATCAACCATACGCGCCGCTGATCGCATCGTTGTCATTCGCGACGGACGCACTGAGGCGGAGGGGTCTTATAGCGAGTTGAAGGACTCGTGTCCTTATTTCAGTAAACTGATGGGAGAAGAGTACGGAAATGACCATGGAGAATAGCGCCAAGGCTGCAATACCGCAAAAAGCAGACGGGCGGGGGCTGCGGACTGTCGTGATGACGCTCGGCGTTTTGGCAGCGCTTGTGGTAAGCGTGCTGGCAGCGGTACTCTACGGAACGGCAGATTTGACCGTTGAAACGGTTATCGACGTTTTGAAGCTTAAGATTTTGGGCATAGAGACAGCAGGGCTTTCCGACTCGTCCGTCCAAATCGTTTGGAATCTGCGTATGCCGCGCGCCATTCTGGCAATTGCTGCAGGGGGCGGGCTTGCTATTTCTGGCGCAGCCATGCAGGCGATAACCCAAAACGAACTGGCGGATCCTTACATTTTAGGTGTGTCTGGCGGCGCTTCTGCTATGGCGAGCTTGGCATTTTTCCTTGGAGGGGTTTTTGCATCGACGGTTTTCGTGCAGGTGTTTGCTTTCTCTGGTGCCATCATAGCCCTTTTCTTGGTCTATTCGATAGGGGTGACAAATGGCGGCGGCAATGGGGCTCGGCTTGTGCTGGCAGGTATGGCCATATCTATAGTGATGAACGCTATTTCGCAGATGTTCATCACCTTGTCTTCAACGAATACCACCCGAAGCATAACCATGTGGCTCATGGGATCACTCTCAAGTGCTCGATGGGCAACCATTGTTGTTCCACTGATCATATGCCTTGCAGGGCTGGTGTTTTTCATCTTGTTTTCCCGGGCGTATGACCTGGTGTCTCTCGGCGACGAGACGGCTATTGGTCTGGGAGTCAATGCGGCTCAATTAAAACGGTTAACCGGAGTGGCGGTTGCCTTGGTAAGCGGAATCGTCGTGTCAGCTTGTGGTGTAATAGGCCTTGTTGGCTTTGTTATTCCTCATATTGTGCGGATAATCCTCGGGTCAAGTCACCGGCGGTTGTTTCCCGTTTCGTTTCTGGTGGGCAGCCTCTTTCTGATATGGATGGATCTTTTGGCGCGTTTTGTTATGGCTCCGCAAGAGGTTCCTATCGGTATCTTCACCGCACTGTGCGGCGGCCCCTTCTTTGTGTGGCTTCTCTACCGTCAAACGCATGCGGGAAGGAAATAGCAATGACTTCAAATAACCAATGCGGCGCTCTTTCTTCCGACGATACCGCCATACTTGTAAACGGCCTCGATTACTCAATTGGAGCAAAGCAGATTTTGCAAGATATCTCTCTTGATGTTGCTGAGGGAACTTTTGTAGGATTGATTGGCCCTAACGGCAGCGGCAAAACCTCTTTGCTGCGCCATGTGTATCGCGCGCTGCCGCCCGCCAAAGGCGCTGTGCTCATCAGAGGTGCGGACATCCATACGTTTAGCTACAAAGAATCTGCCAAAGAGATAACCGTATTAAGGCAAGAAAACGGCTCCGATTTTCCTTATACCATATTGGAGATGGTTCTTATGGGCCGCTCTCCGCACAGAAAACTTTTTGAAGCCGACACTGCTGATGACAAGACGCTGGCACTCGAAGCTTTGGGTAGAGTTGGAATGGAGCAGTCTGCGGATCGCTTCTTTGGCACCCTTTCTGGTGGCGAAAAGCAGCGCGTACTAATGGCTCGTTCCCTGGCACAAGAGGCCGGCATTCTTCTATTGGACGAACCCACTAATCACTTAGACGTGTACTACCAATGGTCTTTGATGGAAACGGTAAGAGATCTCAACAAGACAGTTCTTGCGGTGTTTCACGAACTGAACCTCGCGTGCGCTTTTTGCGACAAAATATACGTTTTGAACGGTCATAAGATAGTTGCAAGCGGGCGGCCCCAAGACGTGTGCACCAAGGAGCTATTGGCCGACATATTCCGAGTGGACACAGAGGTTTTCCTTACCGAAGAAGGTGTCGTGAGAATTATCTACAACGGTGCTTTGTCCTAAACAGGCAAGTATTCATTGGCTTTTCGCGCTCAAGCGCTGAGGCATATAGAAAGATCGCAATAATGCGAAACGGATTACAGGAGGAATGAATGAAAAGATTGAAGATAGTCGCAACACTCGCTGCGTGCGTGATGTCACTTGGTCTTGTGGCGGGTTGCAGCCAGAGTACTTCGTCAGACACTGCCAGCGAAACAGGAGCTAGCGAATCTTCTGTTGAGCAAACCGAAGCGGCGTACCCCGTTACTATCGAAAACAATGGCGTTGAGTGGACGTATGAGTCGGCACCGGAAAAGGTTATTGCCGCAGACTACGTGGCTGCGCAGCTTATGTGTGCGCTAGGATTGGAAGACCATGTCATGATGATCGCGCCGGGCGATTATGATCTTGCAGATGTCTCAGCCGAATACCAAGACACCATCGAAGCCATGACTATGTTTGATGAAAGCCAGCTGAACCTCGGAGTTGTCCCCACCTTCGAAGCGGTCTTGGCGACTGACCCTGATATGGTCATTGGTAATTTTTACACGTTCATGGACTCGAATGCTGGTTCCATAGAGAAATATGTTGAGAGCGGTGTCAACGCTTACGCGAGCGAAGGTACGTATGTGGAACAACCTACTTTGGAACATGTCTACAACGACATTGCCAACCTCGGCCTGATATTTGACGTTGAAGAAAGAGCCGATGAACTCATTGCCGAGTTAAAGGCGCGCGAAGAAGCAGTGGTTGAAGCGCTTGCGGATGTGGACGAGGCAACACCTGTCTTCGTGTACGACTTCGATACTGAAGGCTCCATCAACACCACCGGTGGAACCACCTTGGAAGATTATCTGATCTCTTTGGCTGGCGGCAAAAACGTCTTTGACAGTCTCGACACCCAGTACGCTACCATTTCAACGGAGGAAATTGCGAGCATGGATGCCGAATGGGTCATCGTGAACGCTTATACATCAATTCTTGGCGATGATTTCGAGAGTAAAATTGAGACACTTAAATCTGACGCCCTTTATGCCGAAGTCCCCGCCGTTGTTAATGACAATTTCAAAGTGGTTCGAGTCATTAATGTGCAACCTGGCTTGCAAGCGCTAGATGCACTTGAAGATCTCGCACAAACTTTGCATCCTGAAGCTTTTGAATAAGCATCTTTAGGCACTTGGAGTGTTAACCGCATGATCTGAAGATTTCCTCCGCACCAGATGCTGATATCTAGTCAAGCGGTTTAGTTTAAGTACCCTTCGCCGTATAGGTGAAGGGTACTTATTTTTATACGTAGAACAGCAGCGTTTGAGTGCGGATAGATACTGATCGCGCAGCGGGGTATAACCACGTGCCTCTGTGTGCACAAAGGCCTTTTCTTGCTGGATTAGCTTTTTCGTCAATAGAGCGGTGCGCCGTATCCCATGATGGATGCGCTGCCTATGCTGTAGCTGCTGCGTTGGCAGGCATCACCGGAATTACCCTCGATAGTGTATACAGTGGAGCCATCGCAAGACTCCACGATTCCCACGTGATCGGACGTACCGTCGCCTCCCCAATCGAAGAAGATAATGTCTCCGGGCTGTGGGGTGTAACCGCGATCTTGCCAGCGTCCAGCATCCTTGAACCATTGCACGCCCGTCGGACAGTATGAGAACTTGGGTACGATGCCCTGCTCGATGTAGCCGCACTCGTTCGCGCACCAGCTCACGAAGCAGGCGCACCATTCGACGCGGCTCTCGAAGCCGTACCACGACCAGTAGGGCTGGCCACCCACGTTGCCTATTTGGGATGCAGCTGCCTCAACAATGTCTCCGCTGTCAAGCCTTCCCGCGCCGTAGAGTACCGTCCGCCACGCGCTGTCGTAGCGTGTATCCAACAGCTGCCTAAGGAGGTCGGCTTGCTCGGACGTGAACCCGTAGCCGGCAGCGGCTTCGTCGGCTGATTTGCACACAAGCTCGATGAAGAGGGTCTTTTTGGTTGTTTCCGCGCTCGTTTCCACGAGGTTGCCCTGGCCGTCGTCTTCGAGTACAACCTCCACGACGGCTCTTTCTTCCACTCGCACAATGAGCTGGTTCATACTCCAGTACACTTCCCGCAGAAGCGCTTGTCGCTGAGCGTCCATCGTTATGGCATCGAGCGGGTTTTGCGGATCGGTGGTCGCCCTGGTGGCGAAGACGGCCAGTGCCTCCTTCCATGCGACTTTCGAGCCGGCCATGACAACCTCGTCGTGGGGGTTGGCTGCCTTGGCCTCCTCGATGCGAGCAGTGTGTTCGGCGTCGATTTCGGCGACGACCTGGCGCAGAGTGGGGTTGCCGTCGCCCATGTCGCCGCCTGCGAAAAAGATGCCGAATGCCGACGCTGTTACAAGCCCGACTAAACACACGATGACGACGACAGATGCTGAAAGCCCACCCACACCAGCCAAGGCGGCAGCAAGTGAGCGGGCTGACGCGGCGGCCATCCTGGCAAACGAACGTGCAGCACGCTTGGCTGCTCTTCGCCGGGATGCTGCGGCGCGTTTCGGGATGGCTGCGCCGCTGCGGGTGTCGAAGCTTGCTTTACGGGCGCGCGCTGCTACAGCCTGCGCTCCCGGGTTTCCGGCACCGGGCTTTCCTGCGTCAGTGCCCACCGCGCTGAAGCTGGCCATCCGCTTCGTACCCTTGGGTGCAGTTCGCACGCTGCGCTTCGGCTTGGCCGGACGCTCTTTCGTACGCCCGTCGGCTTTTTTGTGCGCACCGCGTCTCATCCTCTTGACGGCATCTTCCTTTGCCCTTCGTCCTGCGCTTGTTGCCGCCTTTGTCGTGCCATGGGCAGTGGCCACCGCTGCGGACTCGACGCGAGACTCTGCCCATATGCTTGCGCCCTGCCTCTCGTCAGGTGTCCGAGCCGGGTTGGCAATGCTTTTGATCTCGTCTTTTGCTTCCCGTCCGGCCGCTTTGAGCGCCCGCGTTGCGGGCATACGCCTGTTGAGGGTCTTCACGTCCCTTGCGACCGTGCGCGTCTTGATGGTTCTGTCCAAGGTCGCTTCCTTTCTTCGGGCGGTATGTGGTTGGTGGTGCCGTTATTCCCCGGGCTTGGTTGTCATGAGCTTGTAGAGCTTGGTGTCCTTCGGGAAGCGGTTGACGAACGGCACGAGCGTACTGCCGTATCGGAGCAGGCCGCAGCCTGCGTCGGCGTTGGTGATGTAGCCCATCTGCTCGGGGCTGATGCCCAGAAGATCGCCGAGTTTTTGACGGTCGGCGGCCGCTTGGCTGAGCATCACGATGAACTCCGAGTTGGAGAGCATGGTGGAGGCCAGCACCGAGTCCAGTAGGTACTCGACGTTCTGGGTGATGGCGGTGGGAAAGGCGTTGCGCTTGCGGAAGCGCCGCCAAGCCGAGTTGAAGAAAGCGCCGCTGTACTCGGACTCGAACACCACGTGGAACTCGTCGATGACGATGTGGGTGCGCTTGCCGCACCGCCAGTTCTGCGTGACCCGGTTGAGCATCGCGTCGGTGATGACGAGCAGTCCCATCGTTTTGAGCTGCTTGCCCAAGTCCATGATGTCGTAGACGACGATGCGGCTTTGCGTGTCCACGTTGGTGGGGTGTGCGAACGCATCGAGAGAGCCGGACGTGAAAAGCTCCAGCGACAACGCCAACTCACGCGCCTCCGGCTCGCTCTGGGCGAGCAGCTTGTCGCGCAGTGTTGCGAGCGTGGGCGGCTCGCCATCGCGCCGAAAGTCGGCATACACCGCCGCCGTACACCTGTCCACGACGGACTTGGCCTGCGGCCCCAGGCCCCGGCGGTCCAGCTGCTCGAACAAGGACAGAACGAACTCGCTTTTGTCTATAACGGGATTGCCGCCCTCGCCGTAGCCCTCCACCATGTCTAGCGCGTTGATGTGATGCTCGCTGCCCGCCGCGATACGGATGACCTCGCCGCCGAGCGCCTGCACAAGCGACGCGTATTCGCGTTCCGGATCGCAGATGATGATGTCATCTTGGGTAGAAAGCGCGAGAAACGCTATAAGCTCCTTGGCGCTGAACGACTTGCCCGACCCGGGCACGCCCAGGATGAATGCGTTGGGGTTCAAGAGCTTCGCCTTGTCGCACAGCAGCAGGTTTTTCGAGATTGCGTTCTCGCCGAAATAGATGCCGTGCGCATCCATGATCTCCTGCACGCGGAAGGGCATGAGCACGGCCAGGCTCTCGGTGGTGAGCGTGCGCATGGCATCGATCCTGCGCACGCCGATGGGCAGCGCTGTCATAAGGCCGTCGAGTTGCTGGTAGGTGAGTACGGCCATCTGGCAGAGGTGCTTGCGGGCGCAGGTGAGGATGGCTTCGGTGTCTGAGTCCAGCTCCTCCGTCGTGTCGGCGGCGTGCACGAGCGTAACCACCCCGAACATCATGCGCTGATCACGTGTTACGAGGTCGTTCAGGAACTCGCGGCTCTCCTTGCGCTGCTGCTCCATGTCGTAGGGCACGACCACGTTGTAGTTGAGGTTCTGGTTTTGCTTGCGCGTCCAGTTGGTGATGTTGGTTTCCACGCCCAAGAGCCTGTTCTCCACCTCGCGCACGGCCTCGTCGGTGGGCACGGGGATCACGTCGATAGAGAGCATGAGCGACTTGTCCATGTCGGTCAGCTCGGTCAAGAAGCTGTCCTTGATGTAGGAGGCGTAGTCCTTGAGGTAGAGCACGCGCGCGAAGCGCTCGCCTATCTTGATGCAGCCCGATTTCGGTTCGAGCGATTCGGGTGCGAAGCAATCCTTGAACGAATGTCCCTTGCGGGCGCTGTCGCGCGCGTCGCAGAAAAACCCGCTTTCGCGGCCAGCTCGGAAGAAGTCGTGGAGGATGCGGAGCTTGTCTGCATCACCAAGCTCAATGCATTTGGAACCCAAACGAGCGAGGTGGCCGGAAAGTTCGCCTGCGGCGCGGTCGAAGTACCTGCGCGCCTCGCCGATGTTCTTGCGCACGACCGTTACCGTGATGTAGAGCTCGCGGACCATCGAGTTTGTGCGCTTGGCCAAGCCGTACAGCATGTCGTTGTACTCGCGTCGGTACTCGTCCAGGTTGTCATCACGATAGGTGATGAGGACGCGCTCCTCGAAATCGGCCACGTCGAGCTTTCGCGTGGCTACGGTGATTTTGGTTGTGGCACCTGAGTCGAACGAGTTAAGGAGGTCAGAGTATTCTAGGAACATCGCCTCCTTGTCCTCTTTGGATGCCACCGCGTAATTGATGTCGGTGATGCAAAACGTCTTGGCGTACTTGTTGCGCCCCACGAGCATGATGCCGTCGGCCCAAACGCGCGTGATAGGGATGGCATCTTCGACGCTTCGGGGGCGCTTGTAACCCTCGCGCTCGCGCTTGGCTTTTGTGAGCGTTTTGAGCATGACTATCCTTTCTTTCGGTGGGTTCGGCGGTATCGGCGCGCAGCGGTAAGCGCGTCGTAGTAGAGGTTTTCGGGATGTGAGATGAGGCGTTTGGGCGTGAGCAGCTCGGATGTGACCCACGCCCACACAAACTGCTCGGCACTCATGCCGTGCCAGCGCACGAACCCGACGGCGGCGAACGGGGCCGCACCGAGGATGCAGACCCACGAGAGCTCTTCGATGCCCAGGTAGGGATCCAGTGCGAAGTAGAGTGCGACGGCCACGGCGCAGGCGGCGGCCGCGAAGATGCACTGACGAAGCGACATGCCGAAGAACACCGATTCGGTGTAGTCGCGGATTTCGCGATTGATCTTGACTTCCAAAACGAAGCCTCCTATTCAGTTGTTGTTTGGATTGGGGGCGTTTAAAGCCCCATCATCTCGCGCACGATTCGGTCGGCCATTTTGACCATGCCGACGAGTACGAGCATGTTGAAGATAAGTTCGCCAATATAGCCCCATACCTGCGTAACAACGGGGGCCGATGCGTCCACGGTGGGAGGCGAGCCTGCGAAAAGCGAGAAGATGACGCAGGCGAGTACGATGATCGCGCCCTCCAAACACACCGCCGCATAGCTTTTGACAAAGGACTTGCCTATGGATTGCGACGGCTCGCCCGCGAACGATGCGAGGGGCACAGGCGCGATGGCGGTGTACATGTAGATCTTGAAGAAGCGCCCGTACACGGACAGTATCATCACGAAGGAAAGCACCGTGATGAACAGTCCGCCGAGTAGCGTTACCGCCCACAGCGGGATGGAGTTGAGGAAGTCCGCCGACTCTATGGCCTCCACCATCTCGAGTGGAAGCACCGTAGGCGCGGCCGCGCTGAAGCCAACGGTGCTAAGAACGCCCTCGATCAGCCCCTGCACGACACTTAAAAATGCCATCATGAACTCAAGGCCGTGTGTGATGGCGGCCTTTGCCAAGATGAAGCGGATGAACAGCTTGAACACCACTTCGGGCTTTTTAACTTCGACGAATGATCCGCAGGTCTTGACCATGCCCACCAAAAAGAACAGCACGAGCAGAGCGAACCCCACTGCCTGCACCGTCCCGTGAATCGCGAGGATCGCCTCCCATATGCCGCCTCCGCGAAAGTCGGCGGGTAAGGTGGTGAGAAGGCCCACAATCTCACCCATCTTCTCGTTCCAGATATCGAGCGCGTTTTGCAGGTTGTGGACGATCCAGTTGTCAGAGTCCAATGGTCACCTCCTATTCTGTTGTCCTAAGGATTGCGTGCGTGGTACCCGGCAACTCCGTCGCCGGGTACCACGCACGAGGTTCTAACCGGTGATGATATCCAGAATTTCTTTAGCAAACACAATGACGATGCCACCGGCCAGGGTCAGAAAACCGTTCGCGCGCTGGCTGGGATCG
>OLQI01001138.1_pt1 | contig 18690 bp, 11 predicted proteins | sample 1672171 | NCBI WGS metagenome assembly OLQI01 (sample SAMEA3136655, study PRJEB25190) | human gut metagenome
AAAGAAACTTCAACAAAATGTGCTATCCTATTTGTAGGGAATACAACGAAAGGAGGCATCATTATGTTGAAGTTCCAAGATAATAATACCACTGTTATTGCAACTTTTGAAGACTTTATTTTGACCACTTACGTTATTATTGACGAATTGTATCATCAGTTTGCACCTCCAGAAGTTACCAGCCGACGGCATATCCTGGATGCAAAATTGTCTGACTCAGAAATCATTACTATCAGTCTCTGTGGAGAATTGGCAGGTGTTGATTCTGAGAATGCCTGGTTTTCTTTTGTGAAACGAAACTACAGGCATCTTTTTCCACAGCTTTGCAGCAGAAGTCGTTTTAACAGAATAAGACGCGCTCTGATGCAGACAACAGAATTGTTACGACAAAAAATGATTTTCGTATTCCCAATTCCAGTCAGTTCCTATTACATCATCGATAGCTTTCCTCTTGCAGTCTGTAAATTTGGGCGTGCACGATATTGTAAAGCATTTCGTGGTCATGGTGCTGATTATGGAAAATGTCCTTCCAAAAAAGAAACTTATTACGGATATAAAGTACATGCTTTAATCACATTGGAGGGATACATTGCATCATTTGAGATTACACCGGCATCTACAGATGATCGCGAAGGATTACGTGATCTGGCGGCTCATTGGTCTAATATTACAATCTTAGCGGATAAAGGCTACATTGGAAAAAACATGGGACAGGAAATGCAGGAAAAGAATATCTGTCTTTTTGCTCTGAAACGTTCCAACAGTAAGGAAAACTGGCCAAAATCCGTACGTCAGTTAATATTCAAACTGAGAAGACGGGTAGAAACCGTATTCTCTCAATTGAGTGGTCAGTTAAATGCAGAAAGAGTGTTAGCCAAAAGCTTTCAGGGGTTATGTACCCGTTTGGTTAATAAAGTACTGGCATACAATCTCTGTATTGCATTGAACAGCATTTTCGGTGAAACCTGTGAAATTGGAAAAATCAAGAAATTGATATTTTAAAAATTTTATTCTTTCAATAACTACAGGGATTCTTTGCGGTTTCACAGGTTTTCACATAATTTATTTGAAGTAGCACAATAGGTTAAATTATCTTATTGCATCCTTCATCTCTTTCACATACGCCTTCACCTTCGGCACGCAGTCTTTGCCGTAGGCTCCGCAGAGCTTCACAATAGCTGATCCAACAATAGCACCATCGGACTGATCGGCCATTTTTTTTGCCTGCTCCGGAGTGGAAATTCCGAATCCTACTGCACATGGAATGTCTTTCTGGGATTTTACCTGTTTTACCATGGCCCCGATGTCGGTTGTGATGTTGGTTCGCATTCCTGTAACTCCAAGCGAAGATACGCAGTACACAAAACCTTCTGCCTCTTTGGCGATCATGGCAATTCGTTCATGGGAGGTCGGCGCGATCAGGGAGATCAGATCCAGGCCGTACTGTTTGCAGACAGCGTCGAACTCTTCTTTTTCTTCGAACGGAACATCAGGAAGGATCAGCCCGTCCATTCTAATCTCTGCTGCTTTTTTGATAAAGCGTTCCGTTCCATAAGAAAATACTACGTTGGCATAGGTCATAAACACCATGGGAATTTTTGTATTTTTACGGATTTTTTCTACCATTGCAAAAATTTTATCTGTAGTGACTCCGCCGGACAGTGCCCGGACATTGGCTTCCTGGATCACCGGTCCCTCTGCGGTAGGGTCTGAAAACGGAATTCCAAGCTCGATCAGGTCTGCGCCTGCTTCTTCCATTGCATATACCAGCTGCTCGGTAACCTCCAGTGACGGATCTCCGCAGGTTACAAAAGGAATAAATGCCTTTCCGTTTGCAAAAGCTTCTGTAATTCTCTTATTCATGAATATCCTCCCCTCTGTAGCGGGCGATTGCCGCACAGTCTTTATCTCCACGTCCTGAAATGGTAACTACCATGATCTTGTCTTTTCCAAGTGTTGGTGCGATCTTTTTCGCATAGGCTACTGCATGAGCACTTTCAATTGCCGGAATAATTCCTTCTGTTCTGGAAAGATACTCAAATGCATCTACTGCCTCATCATCGGTTACCGGCACATATTCTGCTCTTCCGATGTCATAAAGGTGTGCATGCTCCGGTCCTACGCCCGGGTAATCCAGACCTGCGGAGATGGAGTATACCGGTGCGATCTGTCCGTACTCATCCTGGCAGAAATAGGATTTCATACCATGGAAGATTCCCAGACGGCCGGTTGCGATGGTTGCTGCAGTCTCTGCAGTATTCACACCGCGGCCTGCTGCCTCACATCCGATCAGACGGACATCTTTGTCATCAATAAAATTATAAAAAGTTCCGATGGCATTGGAGCCGCCGCCTACGCAGGCCAGGACAACATCCGGAAGTCTGCCCTCTTTTTCCAGCATCTGCTCTTTGATCTCCTTGGAAATAACTGCCTGGAAATCACGGACAATAGTCGGGAACGGGTGGGGTCCCATAACAGATCCCAGTACATAGTGGGTGTCTGCGATACGGTTTGTCCACTCACGCATAGTCTCGGAAACGGCATCTTTTAAAGTTGCGGTTCCGCTTGTGACTGCATGGACTTTCGCTCCGAGGAGACGCATTTTGTATACATTCAGGACCTGACGCTCGGTATCCTCTTTTCCCATGAAGACTTCACATTCCATGCCCATCAGCGCTGCTGCGGTTGCAGTTGCCACGCCGTGCTGACCTGCACCGGTCTCTGCAATGACACGGGTCTTTCCCATTTTTTTTGCCAGAAGCACCTGACCTAATACATTATTGATCTTGTGTGCACCTGTGTGGTTCAGATCCTCACGTTTCAGATAGATTTTGGCTCCGCCCAGATCTTCGGTCATGTGTGCCGCATAGTAAAGACGGGAAGGTCTTCCTGCGTATTCATTGAGAAGCTCTGTGAGCTCGCGGTTGAATTCCGGGTCGTTTTTGTAATGGTTGTATGCTTCCTCAAGCTCCAGAACGGCGTTCATCAGTGTTTCCGGGATGTACTGTCCGCCATGGATGCCGAATCTTCCTTTTGACATGTTAAAAATCCTCCTTTATGTTCCTCACGGTCTGTACCGCTTTCACTATTTTATCCGGGTCTTTGTGCCCATCGGTTTCTACACTGCTGCTTAAGTCCACAGCCCAGGGATGAAGCATTTTTATGGCTGTTTCCAAATTATCACACCCAAGGCCTCCGGCCAGAAACCAGGGACGTTTTATGGACGGTACCAGGCTCCAGTCAAAGGTCTCACCGGTGCCCCCGGCTCCCTGATCCAGAAGAATGTAATCTACTTCCGAACGGATCGCCCGCTTTACATCTTCTTCTGTTTTTATGGAAAAAGCTTTTATCAGAAGCTGGTCTGTCATAATCTTAAGCTGTCTGATATAATCTTCGTTTTCCTGTCCATGAAGCTGTGCCAGGGAAATGGTTCCTTCGTTTAAAAGCTGTGCGGGAAGTTCCACCGGTGCATTGACAAATACGCCTACCGGCAAAATACTCTCATCCAGCTTTTCCCGGAGAGTTCGTAACTGAGCTCCTGTGACGTTTCTTCTGCTTTTTGGAAATTCTACAATGAATCCACAGAAGTCTGGTTTTGCTTCATTAACTGCCTGAATGTCCTCCAGGCGGGTAAGGCCGCAGATCTTGATCCTGGTTCTGACCGGCTTCTCCTGCTGTTTCCGATCCGCACAGCCTCTTTCCTGTCGTATGGTGTTGTTCTGTTCTGTTTTCATCTCAGTGCTCCGCCATTTAACTCTTCCAACGCCGCTTTTTTGTCCGGGCTTCTCATCAGGGTTTCACCGATCAGAACGGCGCCTACCCGGTTTCTTTCCAGGATGGCAATGTCTCCGGCATTTTTGATGCCACTCTCGGAAACAAATACCACATTGTACGGTGCCAGGTTTCGAAGACGGATGCTGTTATTCATATCAACTTTGAAGGTTTTCAGATCACGGTTATTTACACCGACGATCTTAGCTCCTGCTTTCAGTGCTCTTGCCACTTCTTCCTCATCGTGGGCTTCCACCAGTGCATCCATTCCCAGAGATTCTGCCAGCTCTCTGTATTCCAGGAGTTCCTGATCATCCAGAATGGTGCAGATCAGAAGCACTGCCGATGCGCCAAATGCTTTTGCCTGATAGATCATGTACTTATCCACCGTAAAGTCTTTCCGGAGGACCGGGATAGCCACCGTTTCCGTGATCTCACGAAGATAAGTATCACTTCCCATGAAATAAAAAGGCTCTGTAAGGCAGGAGATTGCGGATGCACCTGCTGCCTCGTATTCTTTCGCAATTTCCACATATGGAAAATCCGGTGCGATCAGCCCCTTGGAGGGGGATGCTTTTTTTACTTCACAGATGTAGGACATGCCCGGTTTTTTCAGGGCTTCCAGAAAGGAAGGCTGCTGTGGTGCTTTTTCTGCCAGAGCTTTCAGCTGTTCCAGAGGAAGCTGAAGTTTTTCCTTCTGGATACGTTCTCTTGTCTTTTCTGCGATTTCTTCCAGAATGTTTTTTTCACTCATTCTTTGTTTGTCTCCTCGATATTTCAACTCTCATTCGGCAATTTCAAGGAGTCTGACAACTTAATGTTTCAATTAATGGGGTTGCCGATTCCTCTCCTCCCGCCATTATCCTCAAATTTCATTGCTTAATCTGATAAATTCCTCAAGCTTCGCTGCGGCGGCTCCGCTGTCGATCAGATTTTCTGCCATCTTCACGCCGGCTTCCAGGCTCTCTGCTTTTCCTGCGATATAAAGTGCGGCACCTGCGTTCATGCATACAGCCTGACGCTTCGGGCCTTTTTCGGTTCCGTTTACAATGGCTTTTGTGATCTCTGCATTTTCTGCCGGTGTGCCACCTGCAAGTTCCTCTTTGCTGCAGCGAGTGTAACCGAACTGCTCCGGTGTGATCTCGTAGGACTGGAACCATCCATCCTTGATCTCGCATACAGAAGTCGGTGCACTCATGGAGATCTCATCCAGCTTGTCCTGTCCGAAAACAACCATTCCACGGTTCACGCCAAGTTTCATCATAACCTGCGCCAGAGGCTCTACCAGTGACTGATCGAAGACTCCCATCAGCTCCATGTTTGCACCTGCCGGGTTGCTTAATGGTCCGAGGATATTAAATACTGTACGGATTCCCAGCTCTTTTCGGATCGGTGCCACATATTTCATGGCAATGTGATAATTCTGTGCGAACAGGAAACAAATGTTGATCTTTTTCAGGATTTCGGCACTTTTTTCTGGCGGAATGGTAATCTTTACGCCAAGAGCTTCCAGAACATCTGCGGCTCCACTCTTGGAGGATGCTGCACGGTTTCCGTGTTTTGCAACCGGAACGCCTCCTGCCGCGATCACAAGAGAAGAAGTTGTGGAAATGTTGAAGGAGTTTGCTCCGTCACCGCCGGTTCCTACAATCTCCAGGACATCCATATCGTGAAGAAGTTTGATGCAGTGTGCACGCATACCTGCTGCAGATGCTGTGATCTCATCAATGGTTTCGCCTTTCATGGAAAGTGCGGTCAGGTAGGATGCCATCTGTACCGGTGTTGCCGCTCCATCCATGATCTCATTCATTACGGATTCTGCTTCGTCATATGTAAGATCTTCTTTTTTTGAAAGTTTGATGATTGCTTCTCTGATCATTCTTGTTCCCTCCTGTTCTGTAACGATCCTATCTTTTATGGATTACCATTCTCTGTCTTACAACTTCCGTACTGTCCGTTATCCGGGACAGTTTCTGTTCAATTTTACTTTTCCCTTACAACTTTCATAAAGTTTTCGATCATCGTTTTTCCATCTGGTGTCATAACCGATTCCGGATGGAACTGTAATCCGAAGATCGGATATTTTTTATGTTCCAGTGCCATCACCTCTCCGTCCTCAGATTCTGCGGTAACGACCAGTTCTTCGGGTAACGTATCCCGGAGCGCTGCCAGTGAATGATATCTGGCTGCCAGGAAAGTATCCGGCAATCCCTCAAATATCTGACTCTCACCAACTTTATGGATTTCCTTCTGCTTGCCGTGCATCAGCTCTTTTGCATAGGAGACGGTACCTCCAAATGCTTCACAGATGGACTGATGCCCAAGGCAGATACCCAGGATCGGCAGCCTGTCTTTGAAATATTTTATGGATTCAATGCAGATTCCCGCATCTTCCGGACGCCCCGGGCCCGGAGAAAGGATCAGGGCTTCCGGTTTCATATCCTCCAGCTCCTGTATGGTAACTTCGTCATTTCGTACGACCCTGATATCCGGCTCCACAGAACCGATCAGCTGGTAAACATTATAGGAAAAGCTATCATAATTATCGATCAGTACTATCATTCCAGTCCCTCCTGTGCTGTTTCGATTGCCTGTACAACGGCCCTTGCTTTGTTGCAGCATTCCTGGAATTCATTTTCCGGAACACTGTCTGCCACGATCCCGGCTCCGGACCGGATGCAGATCTCGCCGTTCTTTTTATAAACCAGGCGGATGGCAATGCAGGTGTCCAGGTTTCCGGCGAAATCCAGATATCCGATGGCACCGCCGTAAATACCACGTTTGCTCTGTTCCAGCTCCTGGATGATCTGGCAGGCACGGAACTTCGGTGCTCCGGAAAGAGTTCCTGCCGGAAGGATGGCATCTACTGCATCCACTGCATCCTTGCCATCCCGGATCTGGCCGGTAACTGTGGAACCGATATGCATCACATGGGAAAAACGCTCGATGCACATATATTTTTCTACTTTTACAGTACCGATCTTACTGATCTTTCCGATATCGTTTCGTCCAAGATCCACAAGCATGTTGTGCTCGGCACGTTCTTTTTCATCGGCGAGAAGTCCTCTTTCCAGCTCCAGATCTTCTTCTTTTGTCTTGCCTCTCGGTCTGGTTCCTGCCAACGGGAAGGTGCTTAATTCCGTTCCGGTAAGCTTGGCCAGAGTTTCCGGCGAAGCTCCAGCGATCTCAATATCATCGCTGGAAAAATAAAACATATACGGAGAAGGATTCGTAGCACGAAGGACCCGGTAGGTATCAAACAGGCTTCCTTCCGCTTTTGCCCTCATGGGATTGGAAAGAACCACCTGGAAGATATCTCCTTCGTGAATGTAATGTTTGGCGGTTTCTACCATCTCACAGTATTTTTCTTTGGGGAACTGTGGTTCAATGGAGGATTTCAGTTTCAGCGACGGGAATTCCTTTTGTTTTCCGTTTCGGATCAGATCTGCCATCTCTTTTAACTTCTCTTCGGCTTTCCTGTAGGAGTTTTCCAGGTCATCAGTCATCACACCGGTGAGCAGCAGTACCTTCTGTCTGTAATGATCAAAGGCAATTACCTGGTCAAAAAGCATCAGATCCATATCGCGGAAATCCTGTACTGTCTTGCCGGTAAGCTCCAGTTTTGGCTCACTGTATTTGATATAATCGTAGGAAAAATATCCTACCAGGCCACCGGTAAATGTAGGCATATTTTCCAGCACCGGGCTTTTGTATTCTTTCAGGATCTGGCGGATAGCATCTCCCGGATGTTTCACCTGCTGTACGGTTTTTTCTTCGCTTCCGTCCTCGTGGATCTTCCGGATCTGAAGAGTTCCGTCTGTACAGGTGATCTCCATGGATGGCTCATATCCCAGGAAGGAATAGCGGCCCCATACCTCTGTCTGGCTGGCACTTTCCAGAAGATAGCAGTGTCTGCTGGCTGTGCGTAAGGTTCTCATGACTTCTACAGGTGTATAACGGTCGGAATACACCTCCCTGCATACGGGGATGCGCCGGTATTCGCCTGACTGTGCAATATTCTTGATTTTTTCTAATGTTGGATACATATACAGGCCCTCCTGAGTTCTTTTCATTCTTTTGCCGGAGGAGACGGTACGGTACTGGACATTCGCAATCCGCATTCGCTACTTGTTCATGGATTCCAATTTCTTCGAAATTAGAATCCAAAAACGCCCGTCTCCGGCAGAATCTGGTTCTGCCAGGGACGAGCGTCAAATTCAAAATCACCCGCGGTGCCACCCTGATTCACGGTTCGACCCGTGCACTTAGCGGAATACCTGCATATTCCCGGCAACTGACGTATGCCTTCACGTCACAGAATACTCGGTATCCATAATACCTTTCCCTGTGCCCTCCGCGGTCCATTTAGTAAACTGCTTCTCGGCCCGGCTCTCACCCTCCCGGACTCTCTGTGCGCGCATGAATACCTTTATCTCCGCTTCAACGGTTTAGTGGTTTACTCGATTAAATTTTTTATATAAAATAGCACAGGATTTTTAATATGTCAATACAAAAGTTGAAAAAAATGTCATTTTATTCTATAATTGTGATAGTGTGATTATCACAAAACCTACCTAAGAAGGGAGTTTTACCAGAAAAATACCATGGCTGAAAAAAATACAAACACCTGGCTGGATACCCCAGATCCACAGGTTTTTATCAAAAATTCTGCAAGATTCAATGATCTGATGATGATGTACCGCTGTACTGTCCGTGAGGTACGTACCAAACTGGAAGTTCTCAATGATGAGTTTTCCGTAGAATATAAACGTAACCCGATTTCCTTTATCAAGACCAGAATCAAAAAACCGGAAAGCATCTACAAGAAATTAAAAAAACTGGGCTATGACTTCACTGCCGAAAATATCCAGAACCAGCTCAATGACGTAGCCGGTATCCGTGTTGTCTGTGCTTTTATTGATGATATCTACACCATTGCAGACCTTATCGCCAAGCAGGATGACATCACCGTCATTCAGGTAAAAGACTATATCAAAAATCCCAAGCCAAACGGTTACCGCAGCTATCACATGATCGTGGAAATCCCGGTGTTCTTCTCCAAGGGAAAAACGCCCATGCGCGCGGAGATCCAGATCCGTACCAATGGAATGGATTTCTGGGCTACACTGGAACATCAGCTCCGATATAAACAGGATATTGAAGAAATGGATGGTTACGAGGAAGTCAGCAGCGAGCTTCTGAACTGTGCCCGCGCTGTCATTGATATGGATAATGAAATGCAGCGAATCAAAGATAAAATCGGACGGTTCCATGATATCTAAAGTTAAAGCAGGTAAGATTATAATCTTACCTGCTCTTTTTCACTGTTCTTTACCCGGAACGCCCGCGGTGTCATATGATAATGTTCTTTAAACACTCTGTGAAAATAACTGTTATTCTCATACCCTACAGCTGCAATAATATCACTGATGGGAAGGTCCGTCTCACACATCAGCTCTACTGCCTTATTCAGGCGTTTTCTCTGAAGAAGTTCCTTGAAATTAAATCCTGTGGTCTTTTTGATCATCTTGCTGAGCACATGCATAGGCAGATGAAGCCTGGTGCACAGCTCCGTAAGGGTAGCTGTCCGGTACTTCTGCTCAATATAGTCCAGTGTTGTCATGGAGATCATATTTTCGTACTGATTGGGAAGGCGCATCTCCACATACTGTACGGATTCCACCAGATACATAAAGATCAGGCCCATGGTGGTCTGGTTGATCCGTTCCCGGTTTTCTTCGCCATTTACAAGAGAATAGATGATATTTTCCAGAAGGTTCTGGATCTGCATGACTTCCGCGACCTTAAAGTGGAGATATTCACCCCGCTCTTCATCCTGGCGCAATACATTCACCAGAAAATCTGCCAGCATGTTGTCATTCCCTGTCATGGAATAGGCCACATCAAAAAACTCCGGCAACACCATAAAATTGATGGCAATATCATTCTGTCCCGCTTTCAGGATCTCATGTTTCGTAAACTGGTTGAGAAAAAGCAGCTCCCCTTTATTCACCACAACTTTTTTTCCATCGATGATATTGGTCAGCGATCCCTCGCACACATACAGCACTTCCACAAAATTATGCCTGTGCGCCGGGAAATGCACAAAACGAGTATGGGTACGCACCGCAATCAGTCTGCCTTCTTTCAGCATCTTTCCACTGTCTACGGTAAAATCTCTTCCGGATGTATAGAGATCTTTATCTACCTCCGCTTCCCCATCCAGGATTTTTCGCTCTTCTTCGGTTATTTTTCTCAGCTGATCCAGTAATGCCTGCTGCATAACGCACCTCCATCGCTGCTTTTCTCTATAGCAAAACAGGAGATCACAAAATGCAATCTCCTGTCTGTAAATTCAGTTCTTATATGCTTCTGCCTGTAAATCAGTCGTCACGACGTCTTAAACGCAGTGCAAAGAATGCCATTACTGCATCTAACAGTGCAAATACAACCAGAATTCCATAACGTGCGATATGAGAATTATCTGCAGTTTTTACCTCATCGGAAGAAGATGTGGATGTTGTGTTATTGGAAGTTGTGTTTGTAGTTGTTCCGTTAGTTGTTGTTCCATTTGTGGTAGTTCCATTACCGCCATTGGATCCGTTATTGGTTGTTCCAGGTACCGGTGTTGCTGTTCCTGTTGGAGTTGGTGTTGCTGTTCCTGTTGGGTTCATTGGTACCGGTGTATCTGTTGGCTCTGGTGTGTCTGTCGGCTCTACAGATGGGTCCGGACTTACACTCGGGTCCGGGCTCACACTTGGGTCTGGGCTTACACTTGGATCCGGGCTCACACTTGGGTCTGGGCTTACACTTGGATCCGGGCTCACACTCGGGTCTGGGCTTACGCTTGGATCCGGGCTTACACTTGGGTCTGGGCTTACACTTGGATCCGGGCTCACACTCGGGTCTGGGCTTACGCTTGGATCCGGGCTTACACTTGGGTCTGGGCTTACACTTGGATCCGGGCTTACACTTGGGTCTGGGCTTACGCTTGGATCCGGGCTTACACTCGGGTCTGGGCTTACACTCGGGTCTGGGCTTACGCTTGGATCCGGGCTCACACTTGGGTCTGGGCTTACGCTTGGATCCGGACTTACACTCGGGTCTGGGCTTACGCTTGGATCTGGACTCACACTTGGCTCAGGACTTACGCTTGGCTCTGGGCTCACACTTGGCTCCGGAGCCGGAATCTCATCATATCCACATCCCAGTACAATATCCATACCTGAGCAAGGAATTACATATCCTGCTGCCCAGTTAACTCTGAATCCAAGGTTCGGACAGTCATTTGTCCAATCCCAGTATGTAAAGGATGTAGAGAATGTAATAGTTCTTACATAAGTTGCGCCTGTATCCGGGTCAACAAATGTAACATCCTTAGTTACACTTACACTATAAACAGCTGGTGCTTCCTTAGTTCCAACCGGATAATTTCCAGGAACACGGATCTGTGCCATTCCGCTGACACCAACACTTCCGCTGAGGGAAGACTGGTCTGCTGAGAAACCTGCATCACCGGAAATGGATGCATTGGCAATATCCTCAAATGTCAAAATTACCGGCTGTGTGATAGTCTTATCACCAACTTTCAATGTTGCAGATGTAAGTGCTCCGATATCGATATGATCTACACTTCCAGTTGTGCTTAAACCTAAAGACTGCGGATCTGCTTCTTTACCTTCTGCATCCTGTGCATCTGCATCATTATCCTCTACTCTGTCTGCTTTCTGATCCTCATCTGTGGAATCTTCATCCTCTGTAGAGTCCTCTGCATCTGTGGAATCTTCATCCTCTGTAGAATCCTCTGCATCTGTGGAATCTTCATCCTCTGTAGAATCTTCTGCATCTGCGGAATCTGTATCCTCTGTGGAATCTTCTGCGTCCGCGGAATCTTCTGTATCTGCGGAATCTGTATCCTCTGTGGAATCCTCATCCTCTGCAGAATCTTCCTCATCTGTAGAATCTTCTTCTTTTTCATCTTTCGCAGCGGCTTTCTTTACACTGCTCTTTTCTGCTTTTGTGGAAGAATATTTAGCTGTTTCTGTCGCACCCATGGCAACGCTTCCGCCCTGCATAAGCAGTGCAGCGCCCATCAGGCAGGCAGCAACTTTCTTCCAGCCAGCCCATTTCTTAAACATTGCTCCTCCTCTCCTTGCTTTAGCGGATGGCGCTTGCGCTCCATCCGCCAAATAAATAATTACTTATTTAATTTTTGTTTTTGTGCTCTTACTCCATGCGGAATATACTGTCTTACCATTGGATGTCGTTTTGTAACTGCGGATACGGATATAATAAGTCCTTCCACTGGTCATCGGTTTCGGTACACCGCTTCTTCTCTTAGAATCTCTAATTGTGAAGGTTCTTGTTGTACCTTTTCTGAAATCACTCTTCTGACTGATCATAATCTGATATCCTGTTGCTCCTGTGCTTCCCTTCCAAGTTACTGTAGCCTGTTTCTTGGCTGTACTCTTGGCAGTTAAACCTGTCGGAGCTTTTGGCAGAATGCTGAATGTTGCAGAACCTGCATATTTAGCATATTTGCCTTTACCTTTTACAATTACGGAACCGATTCCCGGATTCTTGTTGTTCTTGAAGCTTACTGTATAGTAGCTGGAGCTGAGTTTAGTCTTTCCATAGTATACAGACTTCACAGCAGGTTTCCGTGTCTTTCCGTTGTAGGTAACTTTAGTCGGGGAAATCTTAACTGTAAGTTTCTTGGTAAACTTGGTGTATGTATTCTTGATGGCAATTGTGCCCTTGGAACTGATGCTGCCAATTGTTACCTTGTAACCAGTCGGTGTCTTAACGAGTTTTGCAGAGTAGGCAATCTTCTTACCTGCTGAATTCTTGTTAAGTCCTGATACAGTTGCTTTCCACTTGTTTGCACTGTTCAGTACTACTTTCTTGCTGGTTGCTTTACCATTTGCATAGATCTGAACGGTTAAGCTGGAAGGACGGGTGAGAAGGGCATTGTCCAGGTCACTCCATGTGTTCTGTACGACTACAGATGTCTTGTAAACACTGTGTGTAAATGCTGCAACATAGCCGTCTGCAACGCTTCCAGTCACTTTCTTAGTATAACCGGATACATCGGAAATTGCAACCGCATATTTGATTTCTTTTCCATTTGCGTACTTCGGAAGATTGCTCCATGTCTTGGAAGATGCGATCTTCAGGTTGATGTTATCTCCCTCTTCTTTGTCATCTTTCATAAGCTGTACGCTGATGGTTGCCGGACGGATTCCATCCTGGTTGTTTGCGTCATTCCATGCACTCTTGATGGATACATTTACTGTCTCCGGTACATGTTTGTAAGTAACTACAACTCCATTGTCATCCAGGACATTGCCTGTTGTTGTAATGGTGTAATCTTTGTTTTCGGTTGTCTTAACGGTATAGTTGATTCTCTTTCCGTCTTTCTTGACATCAACCTTTGCGAAGGAAGCTTTCCAGCTGTTCTTCTCATCTAAGGTTACTTTGTTTCCTGTTGCCTGTCCGTCTGCATAAAGCTCTGCTTCTACAGAATCAAGACGTTTGCCATCCTGGTTGTTTGCATCATCCCATTTTACACTTACCGGGATCTGTACTGTCTCCGGGATGTAAGTGTTGATTACGTTAAATGTGTTGCCGTCTGCTTCTGTTCTTGTTTCATAGTTCTCTGGAAGTCCGGATACAGCGACCTCATATTTAACTGCTTCGCCAACTTTGCCTGCTTTGTATTTCGGAAGATCCTTCCATACTTTTGCAAAACTGTTGCTGCTGTTCAGAGTGATCACATCGCCGGTTGCCTCACCATCAGCTTTCAGCTGAACGCTGTAAGATCCTGGTCTCTGACCATCCTGGTTGTTCTTGTCATTCCATGTTGTGTTTACGGAAACGCTTACTACTTCCGGTTTGTGAGTGTATGTCAGGACAAGTCCTGCTGCTCCGCTTCCGGTGCATGTGTAAGTATATCCATCTGCTTTTGTTCCTACCAGAGTGTACTTGATTTCCTGTCCGTCTTTCTTCAGTTCCATTTCACCGAAGGAAGCTGTCCAGTTGTTCTCTGCGGTAAGTCTTACTTTCTTGCTGTTGGATACATCTCCTGCATAGATCTCTGCCTCTACAGCCTCCGGACGGATTCCATCCTGGTTGTCTGCATCATCCCATACAACAGATGCTTTTACTTCTGCTTTTGCAGGTACGTGTGTTGCTGTAACTGTAAATCCGGTTGCTGCATCTCCGGTAATCTCTACTTTATACTCGGATCTGATTCCAGTTGCCTCAACGGTATAAGTAACTTTCTTACCAGCTTTATACTCTGCAAGTCCGCTCCATGTCTTGGTCCAATTGCTGTTTGCATTGACAACAATTGCATCACCAACGTTCTCGCCATCTGCTTTCAGCTGTAAGTTTACAGTATTCGGACGGATTCCATCCTGGTTCTCACCATCTGCCCATTTTACAGTTGCTGTTACATCGACTGCTTTTACCTTGTGTGTATATTTCAGAACAAGGCCGTCTGCTCCGCTTCCCTCTGTTGTCAGATCATATCCTTCAACTTTGGTTGCCTGAAGTGTATAGTTGATTGGTTTACCGTTTTTGTTTACTGCAAGTTTCTCAAAGGTTGCCTTCCAGTCAGTATCTGCGGTAAGGCGTACCTTTTTGTTTGTAGATACGTTGTCTGCATAAAGTTCAGCCTCTACAGCCTCCGGACGGATTCCATCCTGGTTGTCCTGGTCATCCCAGTTTGCAGATACAGCGATATCAACACCCTTTGGTGTGTAGCTGTTTGTGATTGTGAAGCCTGTTGCTGCGTCTCCGGCTGTTGCCTGAGTGTACTCAGAACGAAGACCGGTCTGCTCTACTGTGTAAGTAACCTTCTTACCAGCTTTGTTAACCGGAAGGTTATCCCATGTCTTGGTCCACTTGTCGTTTGTTCCATCAACTGTGATTCTGGATCCAACTGACTCACCGTCTGCTTTCAGCTGAAGTGTTACAGAATCCGGACGGATTCCATCCTGGTTCTCTGCATCATCCCATGTGATGGTTGCGGTTACTGCTGTAACGGCTGCCTTATGGGTAAATGTAAGAGTAAGTCCGTCTGTTGCGCTTGTATAATCTTCTACTTCTTTTGCAGCTTTCAGAGAATAGTTCACTGCCTCGCCGACTTTACCTGCTGCGTATACAGGCATGTCTTTGATGGTTGCTGTCCAGTTCTCTTCTGCTGTAAGAGTTACTGTCTTGTCTGTTGCTGTGTCACCTGCGTAAAGAACTGCGTCAACAGATGCCGGACGAACACCATCCTGGTTGTCCGCGTCATCCCATTTTGCGGATACTGTGAGATCTTTTACTGCCGGTGTGTGGGAGTTCTTAACTGTGATAGCTCCTGTTTCTTCATCAATTGCTACTGCAGGTGCATATCCGTCCGGAAGTCCGGATTCTTCTACAGTGTACACAATTGCCTGACCAACTGCACCCTCTTTATTTACCGGAAGGTTTGACCAGGTCTTTGTCCAGTTACCATTGCTGTCTGCTTTTACAGTGATGGCATCGCCAACTGCTTCGCCGTCAGCTTTAAGCTGTAAGGTTACTTCCTTCGGACGGATTCCATCCTGGTTGTCTGCATCATCCCATGTTACGTTTGCGGTGATACCTGTTTTTTCGATTTCGTGTTTGTAAGTAACAACAAATTCATCATCAGAGGAGCTTCTTGTTACTTCGGCTGTATAGTTGTTTGCTGTCAGTGTGTCATCTTCAACTGCAGTTACCAGATAGGAGATATGCTGTCCGTCTTCATCCTCAGATGCAAGATTCTTCCATGTATATTTCCACTCGTTATCTGCGTTGAGTTCTACCGGATCCCCAACATTCTCACCGTCTGTTGTTGTCAGCTGAAGTGTTGTTTTTTCCGGACGTTTACCATCACGGTTGTTATCGTCATCCCATGTAGTTGTTACATTCAGTGTTCTACTTGGAACTACAGTAACCTGTACCGGGTCAGATGTAATGCCATTCCATGTTGCAGCTACACCAACAGATCCTTTTTTAACACCTGTAACTCCACCTTTGTCGTCTACAGTTGCGATCTTTGTATTGTAGCTCTGCCATGTAATTTCAGGATTTTCCACATATGCGGAACCGTCCCATGCTTTTGCCTCAATTGTCTGTGTATCACCCTGTACTACTCTCAATTTATCTGCCGGAGTAAGAACCAGTCTTGCGTCAGATGTTACTTCTACATCACAGGTAGCTGTAAGTGTTGAAGTATCAAACTGTACAGTGATGGTTGTTTTACCAGGAGCAACAGCTGTAAGTTTCAGAACGCTTCCGTTCTTTGGATCAGGTGCTGCTGTAACTACATTAGTATCACCATCAATCATATGAATGGTTGAGTAATCAGGGTGTTTCTCATTAGCCCAGTGACCCCACTCTTCTCCGCTTTCTGTAATGTAAGTACCCTGGATTGTTGCAGTATTATTTTCACCCATTTTCATGGATACAGAAGATTTGTTCAGATACAGACCTGCTGCACCGGTAACCTTAACTGCAATCCCCTGCCATACACCGCAAAGCTGTCCGGTTGTAAGTGGAATATAGTATTTGTGGCTCAGATATGCATAACCCTGAGAAGGTGATTTTCCTTTAACACTTGCTGTTGAGCCCGTGCCATCTGCAATTTCAAGATAATTTGCGCTACTGTTAAACTCGCTGCCTAAGCTTCCATGACCAGCTTTATAAGCACCGGTTTTCCAGGTATTACTCTTATCTGCGCCGTCTTTGTCAGTCTTTGTTTCACCTTTGGTTCCTGCAACATCTGTTGTTGTACCAGTTGTAATTGCCTGATTCTTAACTACAGTTACTTTAATATCTTTTACTTTGTTTCCTTTATAACTTACGCTTACTGTTGTTTCTGCTTTTTCTTCTCCCTCTGGAAGCTCTTTTGCAGTAATAACACCAACAGAATCTACAGTTATTAAATCTTCATTTGCAGATGTCCATGTTACATCAGAAGAAGTATTGTAGCCCTCTCCTGTAGATCCACTGGAATACTCACCCATATCCAGGAGCTGCCATACAATTTCCTGTGTGCTTTTCTGAGCTAATGTTACTTCGTTCTGTGCATCAGATAAATATAGACCATCGTAAACAACCTTTACTGTTGCATTATTGGTATAAGTTTTTCCGTTTTCAGCTGTCCAGGATGCTTTTACAGTTGTTGTACCTTCACTGATACCTGTAATCTTTCCATTATCTACAGTTGCGATTGCCGGATTTTCACTTTCCCACTTAATATCAGCATTTCTTACAGTAGAACCATTATAGGTTGCTGTTGCTTTAATGGTATCAGTTCCACCTTTTTTAACCTTGGATTCCGCTTTGTCAAATCCAAGACTTCCGGCACCTTTAACAATAATTTTTACAGTGTCTTTATTAGTACTGCTGTCACCATACTGTGCTGTTACAGTTGCTTCGCCAGCTGCTTTTGCTTTGACAACACCATCAGAGTCAACAGATGCGATTGCCGGTTTATCACAAGACCAAGAAATTATATCTGTCGGTTCAGCTTCCCCTGTACTGTCAATTACTTTGTACTGAATTTTCCTTGTGATAGACTCATCATCCAGTGACATCTCAATGGTATTTGTTCCATCTTCGGCTTTCTCATCAATGTAGAAGCCACATACGATAACTTTGACATCAATCGTAAGAGGTTCTCCATCCGGATTTCCCTCAGAATCTACCGGCTGATAAGAACCATGTAACGTTGCAATACCCGCTTTATAGCTTGCAAGCTGTACAGAATATTTATCCTGCCTAGCTACTTTCATAACAGACTCGTCACTGCTGCTCCACTTAATATTGCTATAAAAGGTTGCGCTGTCAACTTTCTGCTGATTTTTAATACAGTAAGCGTATACATAAACATAGCTATTACTTGATACTCTGTCAAATACTACATTATTATTGACAAATGAACCTCTGTCACCGCCAGTTCCTGTCACATAAATTCCATCTGCCGGCATTTTACATGGACGTAAGAAAACATCTGTCGTACCACCAGGTGAATATGAAGAAACCGATTCTCTATAGGTAGAGTTGTCATAAGCACCTTTCTTACTATCAAGTACACCACCTATCATCTCTGCATAGTTAATGCAAAATGCATGCGTAATTTCGCCTGTATCAGACCATGCACCCCAGCTTGCATTACAGGTAGTCATTCCGGAATTATCAAAACTCTCTGTACTTTCAGGAATACTATAATTAACTGATGAAGTTCTGCCCCAATATAACTTAGCGGCTGATGAACCTTCACGTGCTACCTGAAATGGAGATGATGGGCTACCATTCAGAGTAAATGATGTTCCTACTTCAACCGGATCAGCTGCTTTTTCAACTTTAACAGTAAAGGAATTGGTAACTGTACCTAATGTATAGTTTCCATCACTGTCCTTAAACTTTGAACCCGGTTTCCATGTAGATGTAATAGTTGTTGTACCTTCACTGATACCCTGAACCCAAACTCCTGTTGTATATGGACCATATTGACTGTTAGAAACAACTTTAGCTACATTTTCATTACTACTCTTCCATTCAACACCGTACTGGTATTGTCCCATATTCTGTGATGTACAGTTAGACCAGCTTGCTTTTTTGTAATCTGTCTGAGTTGATGTTGTATATAAAGTTCTGTACTGAAGACCTTTTTTATCTCCAACTTTGACAGTTACGGTGCTGTTATTTGCCGGATATGTTCCAACTGCAAGTTTGATATAACCTTTTTCATCATACAGACGTGTATAACTGTAATTCTCGTTTTTAGTAATCGCAATTTCGCCTGTATCTCTTTTTAAATCAGAAACATCCTGTGCATCAGTACCAATCGAGTAGGAGGGAAAATTAAATAAATTTTCCCGACCTCTCACACCACCGTGC
>OLQI01001150.1_pt1 | contig 18445 bp, 13 predicted proteins | sample 1672171 | NCBI WGS metagenome assembly OLQI01 (sample SAMEA3136655, study PRJEB25190) | human gut metagenome
GCCAGCAGCGTTGCAATGGAAAGTCCCACATAGCCCGTTCCCGCAACCGCAATTTTAAGCATTTTGTCCATAGCCGATTCCTTCTCCGTGTTATTTTGGCGGCACCGGCGGACGCAGTGTGCATTCTGCGGTGCTTTTGTTTTGGTATTGCCTTATAATAAATGTATTATAACACGAAGTTGGGAGTGTGGCAACCGGGCGGCGGGCAGTTTACGCATGCCGCTTTTTGTCCAGACGAATTTTATCGCTTATCATGGCAATAAATTCACTGTTCGTCGGCTTGCCGCGCAGGTTGTGGATCGTGTAGCCAAAGTAGCTGTTCAGCGTGTCCACGTCGCCGCGGTCCCAGGCGACCTCGATGGCGTGGCGGATCGCGCGCTCGACGCGGCTGGCCGTGGTCATGTTGCGCTTGGCGATTTCGGGATAAAGCCGCTTGGTCACGGCGTTGATGTACCCGTGGTCGGAGATCGTCAGCAGAATGGCGTCGCGCAGGAACTGGTAGCCCTTGATGTGGGCGGGCACGCCGATCTCGTGGATGATGGCGGTGACGTTGGCCTCCAGGGTCTGCCGGGCGGAAGCGGGGCTGGCGGCACCCTCTTCCCCCTCCGACCAATGCTGGGCGGCCAGCAGCCGGACCCGCTCCACCACAGAGGCGATGCGGCAGGGTTTCATCATGTAGTAGTCCCCGCCCCGGGCGGCCACCTGGTCGGCCATGCAGCCCCGGGCAAAGCTGGACAGGATCAACGTGCTCATGGGCCTGGCTTTCACCGCCTCCAGCACGTCAAAGCCGTCCATCCGCTCCAGGACCAGGTCCATGACCAGAACGTCCGGGTCGCGGTCCTGCACCAGCTGGATGGCCTCCTGGCCGTCCCCGGTTTGGCCCACCACTTCCAGGCCCTCCTCGGCCTGGATGGCCTCAGCCAGGACGGTGCGGAACTCCTCGCTGGTGTCGGCAATGAGAATGGTTTTCTTCGTTTCCATGCGGATCTGTCTCCCCCCATTGGGAAAGCGGTGTAGGCGCTGTTCCCTCAAATTTTCTCGTGATGGTAAGCAACGAAACTGCTTATCCATAATTTACCACAAAGGGACAGAAAACACAAGATGAAATTAGCAAAAACTGGAAAATATGTCGCCGCAAGTTTCGACAAAATTCGACACAATCCCACAGGAAATCCCCGCGGGGAAGGCGGATCCTGAACATCCAGGAAAAATTATGGAAACCCGCTGTTTTTCCCGAAAAAAGCGGTTTACGGACCGGAAGAAACATGATATCATAAAATCCAATGCTGCAATACCATCCCAAACCGGCCCGGCCGGCGGGGGATGTTTCAGGAAAGAGGTTGGAAGTATGAAGAAGCTGATGCTGGGAAATGAGGCGGTGGCCCGGGGGCTGTACGAGGCCGGATGCAGCCTGATTTCCAGTTATCCTGGCACCCCCAGTACGGAGATCACCGAGCAGGCCGCCCGAGATCTACTGCGAGTGGGCCCCCAACGAGAAGGTGGCCATGGAGGTGGCCTTCGGCGCCGCCCTGGCAGGCAAGCGCAGCGCCTGCGTCATGAAGCACGTGGGGGTGAACGTGGCCGCTGACCCCCTGTTTACCATCGCCTACACGGGGATCAACGCCGGCATGGTCATCTGCGTGGCCGACGATCCCGGTATGCACTCCTCCCAGAACGAGCAGGACTCCCGGCACTACGCCGTCTCCGCCAAGATCCCCATGCTGGAACCAGCGGATTCGGAGGAGGCCCGCCTCTTCGCCAAGCGGGCCTTCCAGCTCTCGGAGGAATATGACACCCCCGTCTTTCTGAAGCTGTGCACCCGCATCTCCCACTCCCAGAGCCTGGTGGAGGAGGGTCAGCGGGAGGACCTGCCCCCCCGGCCCTACGTCAAGGACATCGCCAAGTACGTCATGGTCCCCGGCAATGCCCGGCCCCGCCACCCCATCGTGGAGGAGCGCACCCGCCGGCTCACGGCATACGCCGAGACCACCGATTTAAACCGGGAGGAGCTGGGGGAGGACACCTCCCTGGGCATCATCACCTCCTCCACCTGCTACCAGTACGCCCGGGAGGTCTTTGGGGAGAAGGCCTCCATCCTGAAGCTGGGCCTGGTCAACCCCCTGCCCCGGCAGAAGATCCTGGACTTTGCCGCCAAGGTGGACCGCCTGCTGGTGCTGGAGGAGCTGGACCCGGTGATCGAGGAGCACTGCCGGAACTTGGGCCTCACCGTCCAGGGGAAGGACGCCCTGCCCCTCATCGGGGAGTTCTCCCAGGGCCTGGTGGCCGAAAAGCTGGGCAAGACCCCCAAACCCTGGGTGGCCCTGGACGAGGCGGTGCCCCCCCGTCCCCCGGTGCTGTGCGCCGGATGTCCCCACCGGGGGCTGTTCTACACCCTGGCCAAGCACAAGGTCACGGTATTGGGGGACATCGGCTGCTACACCCTGGCGGCCTACGAGCCCCTCTACGCCATTGAGACTTGCGAGTGCATGGGGGCCTCGGTGAGCTCCATCCACGGCTTCAACAAGGCCCTGGGCCAGGCCAGCGAGGGCAAGACCGTGGCGGTGCTGGGGGACTCCACCTTCATGCACTCCGGCATGACGGGGCTGGCCAACATCGCCTACAACCAGAGCAACTCCACCGTCATCATCCTGGACAACTCCACCACCGGCATGACCGGCCACCAGGAGAACCCCACCACCGGCAAGAACCTCCGGGGGGACCCTGCGGGGAAGATCGACCTGGAAACCCTCTGCCGGGCCATGGGCATCCGCCGGGTGCGGGTGGTGGACCCCTACGACCTGAAGGCCACCGAACAGGTGGTCACCGAAGAGCTGGCGGCGGAGGAGCCGTCGGTGATCATCACCCGCCGGCCCTGTGTGCTGCTGAAAACCGTGAAAAAGCATCCCCCCTACCGGGTGGACCCCGACCAGTGCAAGGGATGCAAGCTGTGCATGCGCATCGGCTGCCCTGCCATCTCCTGGAAGGAGAAGAAGGCCGTCATCGACCCCACCCAGTGCGTGGGCTGCGGGGTGTGCGAGCAGCTGTGCAACTTTGACGCCTTCCGCCACGAGGCGTAATTCCCCAACCCCGGCCCAGCCCGGGAGAAGACCCCGATGGGCCCTCTCCCGGGCTGTTCTGTTTTGGGGCATAACCTGGCCGGTGGGAGAATAGGAAAAGGCAGCGGCCCCCTTGGGGCCTGCTGCAAGGCAAGGGAGGGGCCCACCCCTCCCCCATAGAAAGGAGCGGCCTATGCTCAGTCAAATCCTGGCGGTGGCCATTTTCGTGGTCATGTTTATCGAGATCGTGCGGGAGAAGATTCCCCGCCATGTGGTCACCTTGGTGGCGGGGGGCCTGACCCTGGTGGTGGTGTTCCTGCTGACCATGCACAGCTGGCCGGATGTGTGGCAGGCCCTCAGCTTCCAAAGCATGGCGGAGACCACCTTCTGGTACACCGGGGCCCATGGGTCCACCGGCATGAACACCGGCATCAACTGGAGCACCATCCTCTTCATCACCGGCATGATGATCCTGGTGGAGGGGATGAGCGAGGCGGGCTTCTTCGACTGGCTCTGCCTGCGCCTGGCCAAGCTGGTGGGCTACAAGCCGGTGCCCCTGCTGGTGTGCTTCATGATTCTGTCGGCGGGGCTGTCCATGTTCATCGACAGCATCACCGTCATCCTCTTCCTGGCGGTGGCCAGCGTCCGGTTGGCCCATTTGCTGAAGTTTGACCCCATCCCCCTGATCATCGCGGAGATCTTCACCGCCAACCTAGGGGGGGCGGCCACCATGAGCGGGGACCCGCCCAACATCATCATCGGCACCGCCCTGGGGCTGTCCTTCGGGGACTTCCTCCGGAACACCGGGGTCATCGTCCTGGTGGGCATGGTGGTGATGGTGCCCTACTTCTACTTCTGCTTCCGCAAGCAGGTGCAGAGCTGGGACCCCCAGGCCCGGCAGAAGGTGATGGAGCTGGACCCCCGGGACTCCATCCACAACCGGGGGCAGTTTGCCATCCATGTGGTCCTCTTCCTAGTGGTGGTGGTTCTGCTCATCACCCACGCCCAGACCGGCCTCACCGTGGCCACTGTGGGGATCATTGCGGCCATCCTCACCCTGCTGGTCAACCGCTGGCCCCTCCACCTGCTGCGGCGGGTGGACTGGAAGACCGTCCTGTTTTTCATCGGCCTCTTCCTGGCCGTCAGCGGGCTGGAGCAGACCGGGGTGCTGGAGGCCATGGCCGACGGCATCGCCCACCTCACCGGGGGGAACCATACCCTGATGATTGGGATCATCCTGTGGCTCTCCGGGGTGGCCTCGGCCTTTGTGGACAACATCCCCTTTGCCGCCACCATGGTGCCGGTGATCACCTCCCTGTCGGCCACCATGGGGGCCGACCTGAACACCCTGGCCTGGACCCTCTCCATGGGGACGGACATCGGCGGCAGCGCCACCCCCATCGGGGCCTCGGCCAACGTGGCGGGGACCTCCATCGCCGCCCGGGAGGGCCACCCCATCTCCTGGGGCCGGTACTGCAAGTACTCCGCCCCGGCCTCCGTGCTGGTCCTGGCCATCAGCATGGGGATGCTCCTGCTGCGCTACTGAGGCGCCACACGAAAGAATCCACGACAGGAGGACAAGAATGCTTCACCAAGGTTTGGCCCTGGCCATTGCTGCGTTTACCTTCCTCCAACTGCTCCGGGGCAAGTGGCCCCGCCATGTGCTCACCTTGGCGGCGGGGGGGCTTATGGTGGTGGTTGTGCTGCTGGGGGTGATGGGAAGCCTGGATGCCGTCATGGAGGCCCTCAGTGTGGACAGTTTCGGCAAACCCCAGTTTTGGTTTGCCCACGGCGGGGTGACCGAGCGCAACGTGGGGATCAACTGGAGTACCGTCCTCTTCCTGGTGGGCATGATGGTGATGGTGGAGGGGATGAGCGAGGCAGGGTTCTTCGACTGGCTCTGCCTGCGCCTGGCCAAAAGCCTGGGGTTCCGCCCCATGCCCCTGCTGCTGAGTTTTATGGCGGTGGCGGCCCTGCTGTCCATGTTTGTGGACAGCATCACCGTAGTCCTGTTTCTGGTGGTGGCCACCGTCCGGCTGGCGCGCCTGCTGCGCATTGACCCCGTACCCATGATCATCGGGGAGATTTTTGCCGCCAACCTGGGGGGCGCGGCCACCATGACCGGGGACCCGCCCAACATCATCCTGGGCACCTCCCTGGGGCTGGGGTTTTGGGACTTTCTTCAGAACAACGGCCCCATCTGCCTGGTGGGGTTTGGGGTGGCGCTGGGCTACTTCTACCTGTGCTTTCGCAACAAGCTCCGGGCAGGGGCGTGGAGCGTGGACCCGGCCCTCTGGGCCATGGAGCCCGGCGACGCCATCCCCAACCGCCGGGCCTTTGGCGTCAATGTAGCCATCTTTGGGGGGGTGATCCTCCTCCTGGCCACCCACGCCTGGACGGGGCTCACCATGCCCACCATCGGGGTGGTGGCGGCAGTGGTCACCCTGGCGGGGAACCGCCGGGGGTGGAGCCTGCTGCGGCAGGTGGACTGGCGGACCATCGGGTTCATCATCGGCCTTTTCCTGGTGGTCAGCGGGCTGGAGCAGACCGGCATCCTGGACGGCCTGGCCCGCTTCCTAGGGAACCTGGGCGGGGAGGACACGGGCCGGATGATGGTGGTCCTGATCTGGTTCACCGCCCTGCTGTCCGCCTTTGTGGACAACATCCCCATGGCCACGGTGATGGTCCCCGTTCTGACGGCCCTGTCAGACGGCCTGGGGATGGACCTGGAAACCCTCACCTGGAGCGTGTCCAAAGGGACGGACATCGGGGGGATTGCCACCCCCATCGGGGCCTCGGCCAACGTCACCGGCGTCATGCTGGCCGCCCGGGAGGGGCACCCCATCTCCTGGCGGCGGTACTGTAAGTATGCTGTGCCGCTGTCCCTGCTGGTGCTGGTGCTGAGCATGGTGCTGCTACTGGCCTTCCACTGAGGGGGCGGGGTGGAGGGTGGCCACCACCACCTCCGGCCGGTTGCCTACCCGCAGGGGGAAGAGGCTGTTGCCCAGCCCCCGGCTGACCACCATCCGGGCCTGCCCCCGGCGGTAGAGCCCCCCGTCGTACCGGGGGAAGAGGCCCTGCCCCGGGGCGAAGAGGCCGCCGATCCCAGGCAGGCGCACCTGGCCGCCGTGGGCGTGGCCGCTGAACACCAGGGCCGCGCCCCCTTCGGCATACAGGGGGAACCACTCCGGCCGGTGGGCCAGCAGCAGGGGAAAGGGCTGGCTGGACAGGCGAAGGGCCGCCAGGGCGTCCCCCAGGATGGCCTCTGCCGGGCGGGGGACCCCGGCCCTCTGGGCAAGGCCGGGGTCGGCCAGCCCGGCGATGGTGATCCTCTGGCTGCCCCGTACCAGGGGGAGGGCCCGGTTTGCCAGCACCAGGACGCCGGCGGCCTCCAGCGCCGCCGCGAAGGCGGCATATTGGGCCAGGCGGGCCTCGTGGTTGCCGGGGACGTAGTACACCGGGGCGATGGCAGCCGCCTGCCGGGCGAAGGACAGGGCCACGGCGAGGTTGGTGCGCCGGGAGTCTGCCAAGTCCCCCGTCAGGAGGATGGCCTCCGGCTTGGCCTGGGCCAGGGCGGCCAGCAGCCGGGCATTGTCCCGGCCAAAGGTAGCGTTGTGCAGGTCGGACACCTGGGCCAGCCGGAAGCCCTGAAAGGCGGCAGGCAGGCCGGGGCAGTCCACGGCCACTTCTTGGACCTGAAGGGACCGGTTGCCCCAGACTGCCCCCACCCCCAGGGCAGCCAGAAGGAGTAAGACGAGGCAGAGCATGGGCAGGCGCCCTCCTTTCTTTCGCAGTGTGGTCAGGCCATTGTACCACGGCGCGCACCGGGGGGCAAGGCGCCCAGGGCTTGACGGTTTTGCCGAAATTTGTTACAATGCTTCCATTCACTGGAGGGTGCGTCATTCAACGGAGAAATGGCAAGCTGGATAAGGTGATAGGCTGAGATGCCTGTTGCCCTGTCCGGCTTTTTTGCTGGCCTGGGCAAGGGGCCGGCGGGGAAGGGAGAGAGCAACCGTGGATTTGCTGCGGGGAAACATCAAGCAAACCTATTTTCGCTATCTGGGCGCCGCCTTTGGCAGCGCCATGCTGGCTGCGGTGTACAGCCTGGTGGACATGGCCATGGTGGGCCAGTACCAGGGGCCCGACGGGGCGGCGGCCCTGGCGGTGGTGGCCCCGGTGTGGAACATCCTTTACAGTTTGGGGATGCTCACCGGTATGGGAGGCTCCGTCCTCTACAGTGCCTACCGGGGCCAGGGCCGGGTTCAGGAGGCCAACCGGGTCTTTACCGTGGCCCTGGGGACCACGGTGGTCATCGCCTGCCTGGTGTGGGTCGGCCTGGTGGTGTGGGAGGTCCCCCTGATCCGCCTCTTCGGCGGGGAAGGGGAGCTGATCCCCCTGGCCCAGGCCTATCTCTACCCGGTGAAGTTCTGCGTCCCCCTGTTCCTCCTCAACCAGATGCTGGCGGCCTTCCTCCGCAACGACGGCCGGCCCGCCCTGGCCACCGGGGCGGTGGTGGCCGGCGGGGTGTTCAATGTTTTTGGGGACTACTACCTGGTGTTCGTGGCGGACCTGGGCATCCTGGGGGCGGGCATTGCCACCTGCATGGGGGCAGGGATTGCCGTCCTCCTCATGGCCACCCACTTCCTCTCGCGGAAGAACACCCTGCGCCTGGTGCGGGGCGGCCGCACGCTCCCCACCGTGGGGAAGATTGGGGTCACGGGGTTCTCCGCCTTTTTCGTGGACATCGCCATGGGCATCCTTACCATCCTCTTCAACCGGCAGATTATGGCCTGGCTGGGAACCGACGCCCTGGCGGTCTACGGGGTGCTGGTGAACGTGAGCACCCTGGTCCAGTGCTGCGGCTACAGCGTGGGCCAGGCCGCCCAGCCCATCCTCTCCCAGAACCACGGGGCCCGGCAGGGGGCGCGTATCCTGGGGGTGCTGCGGTATGCCCTGTACACCGCGGCGGCCTTCGGCGTGGGGTGGACGGTGGTCCTTCTCCTCTTCCCCCAGCCCCTGATCACCTTGTTCATGGTTCCCACGGACCAGGTGCTGGCCATCGCCCCGGGGATTTTGCGGACGTATGGGCTGTCCTTCCTGCTGCTGCCCTTCAACGTCTTTTCCACCTATTACTTCCAGGCAGTGCTCCGGCCGGGGAGCGCCTTCGGGGTGTCGGTGGCCCGGGGGCTGGTGGTCAGCGGAGGGCTCATCCTGGCCCTGCCCACCCTCTTCGGAGGGCAGGCCCTGTGGTGGGCCATGCCCGTCACCGAGGGGGTGGTGGCCCTGGGGGCGGCGGCCCACTCTGTTCGGAGGCTGCGGGCCGGGAAATACTAAAAACACCCTCCCTGGAGGCAACGGCCTCTAGGGAGGGTGTTCTGTGTGGGCAGGATTACAGTTCGCAGTAGATCTCCGGGGAGCGGTGGGCCACCTCCTTCATCAGGGCGTCCATCTGGTCGCACTGGGCGTGGAGGAGGGCCAGGTCCTCGGGGCTGAGGTTGTGGGTGATGAAAAGCTCTTCCATCTTCTGGGTGAGGGCCAGGGTCTTCCGGGCCACGTCCACGAAGGTGCCGTAGTTGCGGCTGTTCCGGGCGTTCAGGAAGGCGTGGTAGTCCCGCTCAATGAAGGGCAGGATCTCCTCTGTGCTGGCGAACTTGCCGTGGACCATGGGGTAGGGCCGGGCCCGCTGGAGGAAGCACTTGTTCTCGTTGCTCACGGATAGGACATAAACCAGGTCCAGTCCGTTGCCCAGGTCAAAGGTGATTACCATCTGTTTGCCGCTGACCACCTTGATCTGGTTGGCGCCCATCTGGATGAGGGCAGTGTGGACAAAATCGCTGCTAAAAGTAGATACGCTCATAGTAACGCTCCTTTTCAGATGTGGGGCGCCCAGAGGGAGAGACCCGGGGCCCTAAACTCCTCAACAGTACCGGAGGAGCATGTAGATGGTGCAGATGCCCACCGAGAGCAGCATCAGGGGGAAGCCCACCTTGAAGTAGCTGGCGAAGGTGATGGGGAAGCCGTGGCGGTTGCTGATGCCGGAGAGCACCACGTTGGCCGAGGCGCCGATGAGGGTGCCGTTGCCGCCCAGACAGGCGCCCAGGGAGACGGCCCACCAGAGGGGCGCCACGTCCACGCCGCTGCTCTCCATGGTGAGGATCAGGGGGATGAGGGTGGCTACGAAGGGGATGTTGTCCAGGAAGGCGGAGATGATGGCCGAGACCCACAGGATCAGCAGGATGGTGAGGGTCATATGGCCGGCGGTCATGTCCACCAGGGTGTTGGCGACGATCTGGATGACGCCGGTCTCCTGGAGACCGCCCACCACGATGAACAGGCCGGTGAAGAAGATCAGGGTGGACCACTCTACGCCGGCGATGGCCTCTTCCACATCCTGGCGGCCGATGAGGAGCATGATCCCCGCGGCGGTGAGGGCCACGGTGGAGGACTCCAGGTGCAGCTGGGAGTGGAAGATGAAGGCGAAGACCACGATGACGATCATCACCACGCTCTTGATGAGCAGGGGGCGGTCCTTGATGGTCTTGTTCTCATCCAGCTGGAGGACCTCCGCCATGGCCTCGGCCTCCACGTGGAGCTTCCGGCCATAGATGAAGTAGAAGCACACCAGCATGGCCGCCAGAACGAAGACCACCGCCAGGCCGGTGTTGGCCACGAAGTCCAGGAAGCTCAGCCCCGCGGCGCTGCCGATCATGATGTTGGGGGGGTCGCCGATGAGGGTGGCGGTGCCGCCGATGTTAGAGGCCATGATCTGGGTGATGAAGAAGGGCACGGGGCTGGTCTTCAGCATGTTGGTGATGGCCAGGGTCATGGGGCCGATGAGGAGCACCGTGGTGACGTTGTCCAAAAACCCGGAGAGCACCGCTGTGATGATACACAGCAGGAGCATCAGAGGCCAGGGCCGGCCCTTGGCGATCTTGGCTGCCTTGATGGCAATGTATTCAAAGATGCCGGAGTTCTTGACGATCGCTACGAAAAGCATCATACCGATGAGAACGCCGATGGTATTGATGTCCACATAGGAGAAGCCGGACTCCACCGTGAGAACGCCTGTGAGAATGAGCAGTAAGGCACCCACCACGGCGGCCACGGCCCGGTGGACCTTCTCCGTCATAACGGTGATGATGGTAGCGGCAAAGATGACGATGGCAATGATTTGCATGGTGTTCATAAAGGGTCACGATCCTTTCCAAAGCGCCCCGGATAGCACCCAGGCGAAGGGAAAGTGGCGCTGGAACATGGCCTGGGAACTGTTCCCATTATACTGACAAAAACTACAAAAGGCAACACCTTTTTCCCTTCTTTTTAGAAGAAAAAGCAAAAGGTGCTGCCCCGGGGAGGGGCAGCGCCTTGCGCTCCATGCGATGGGGGCATGTTCCGCTCACGGGCTTGGCGCATCGTGGGCGGTGAGGGTCACCGAAGTGTTGAAGCTGTAGGTGGTCCCGTCGGTGGTGAGGACGATGGGGCCGCTCTTGCCGGTGCCATAGACCGAGATGCCCTGGTCCAGCAGCCGCTGGAGCACTTGGGCGGTGGGGTGGCCGTACCGGTTGCCCTGGCCATAGGAGATCACCGCGCACTCCGGCCGCACCACGTCCAGAAAGGCCTGGGAGGTGGAGGAGGCCGAGCCATGGTGAGCCACCTTCAGCACGTCGATGTCCCCGAAGAGGGGGAGGGTTGCCGCCTCCACCTGGGCGGTCATGTCCCCGGTGAAGAGGACCTGGACGTTGCCGCAGGTGAGCTGGGCCACCACGGAGCAGGCGTTGCTGTCCCCCCAGGCATCCCCGGTTTCCAGGAGGGAGAGAACGGTGTTGTCCGACAGGGGGAGGATCCGGTCCTCGTCGTAGGAGAGGGTGCACCCCTCGGCCTGGACGGCGGCCCAGTAGTCGGCATAGGTTTTGGTGTCAGAGGTACGGCCGCTGTCGATGACCTCCCCCACCGGGTAGGCGGCCAGCACCTCGTCCAGCCCGCCGATGTGGTCGGCGTCCGGGTGGGTGGCGATGAGGTAGTCCAGGGGTCCGTCCACATAGGCGGCCAGATAGGCCGCCACCGCTGCGCCGGCGCCGTTGTCCCCGCCGTCGATGAGGACCTCGGTGGTGCCGCAGTCGATGAGGGCGGCGTCCCCCTGGCCCACGTCCAGGAAGTGGACCCGGACCAGGGCGGCCCCGGTGGTCACCACCACTTGGCGGGCCTCCCCGTCCCAGGTGACATAGGCCCCGAAGGCCTCCAGCACCGGGCGGATGGGGAGGTAGGTCCGGTTGTCTCGGATCTGGGCGGCGGTGTCCAGGTCCACCCGGTGGCCGTTGACGGTCATCCAGGGCTGGCCGATGGGGACGGCCACCTGCACCCCGTCCTTCTCCGCCCAGGCGGTGCGGCTGGGGTTGTCCCAGGAGACGGTGCAGCCGAAGGTCTCCAACGTCCGCCGGAAGGGGACCTGGGTGCGGCCGGCGCTGTCCAGGAAGGGGGCGCCGTAGTCGCCGGTGAAGCGGACCGGGGTGCCGTCGATGGTCACCCCCACCGCTCCTGCCGCCCCGGCGGGGACGGCCAAGAGGGAGAGGATCAGAGGAACGGCGACGAGGAGGGAAGCCAGTCTCTTTCCTGCCATGGGAAACACCTCCAAAAATATGGTATTTTTTTCAGTGTATCATGGCCAAAGCGCCCAAGTCAAGTAAGTATCCCGGCAGTCGGAACATCGGCTGCCGGGAAGGGGTCAGGTGGTCTGGGCCTGCTGGGCCTGGTCCAGCATGTTTTGGGCCAGGATGCCGTAGCCCCGGTCGGCGTGGTCCACCAGCACATGGGTCACGGCCCCCACCAGTTTGCCGTCCTGGAGGATGGGGGAGCCGGACATCCCCTGGACGATGCCCCCGGTCTGTTCCAGCAGCCGGGGATCGGTGACCCGGAGCATCAGGTCCCGGGTGTCCCGGCTGTCGTCGTAGACCTTGAGGATCTCCACGGTGTACTCCTCCACCTGGGTGCCGGAGACGTTGGAGAGGATGGTGGCCTGGCCAGTGTGGACTTCCGCCTCCTGGGCCACCGGCACAGGGGTGCCGGTGACGGCCTCCGGGTCCTGGAGGTACCCAAAGACGCCGCTCTGGGTGTTGGCGTACAGGGTCCCCAGGGTCTGGCTGGAGGAGAAGGCCCCCCGGAGTTCCCCGGGCCGGCCGTTCATCCCTTTCACCACCCCGGCCACCGAGGCGGGGGTGATGGCCCCGGACTGGAGCTTCATCAGCACGGCGGTGTCCACGTCATTGATGCCGTGGCCCAGGGTGCCGAAGAGGCCGGTCTCCGGGTCGGCAAAGGTCAGGGTGCCGATGCCCGCCATGGAGTCCCGGATCCAGGCCCCCAGTTTGTATTGGCCGTCGTCGCTGGACTGGGCGGCGTGGGCGGTTACCTCCTGGCTGACGTCGTTCCGAGTGATGGTGAGGGTCATCGCCTGCCCTTGGAGCTCTTGGAGCATGGCCTGGACGGCCTCAATGGAACTCACCTGGGTGCCGTTGATGTGGGTGATCACGTCCCCCGCCTGGAGCCCGCAGGCCCGGGCAGGGGAGGCCAGCCCCTGGTCGGTGGTGAGGTCAGACAGCCCCACCACCAGCACTCCTTGGGCGAAGAGTTTGATGCCCACGGCCTTGCCCAGGGGGACCACATAGCGGGTGGAGGCGTCCTGTTCCTCCGCCGCCTGGGCGGCAGGGGCCAGGGAGAGGACCACCATCACCGCAGCGGCCAGCAGGAGCAGCGCCCGGAAGAGGCGGGCTGCCCCGCCGGCGCCGGGACAGGTTTTGGTGTCTTGCAAACAATCACCTCCCTTGTGAACCAATGCAAGGCGCGCAGGGGATTCGCAGAGGGCTGATCCACAGGGTGCGCCCTTTGCGAAACCACGCGCAAGCTTACTATGGCCCGTTTTTTGCAAAAAAGACGCGGCAATGATACGCAAGGTTTCCATGGGCTGTGGTCCCTTGCATTTTTTTGGAACCTCTGGTAAGATAAACTGAATTTATATTGCCCCAGGAAAGGAGGTGGGAAACCTTGACCATTCAGTACAAAACCAAGGGGGTCTGCTCCCAGCAGATGAACGTGAAGATCGAGGACGGCGTCGTCCAAAAGGTGGAGATCGTCGGCGGCTGCCACGGCAACAGCCAGGGGGTGGCCCGCCTGGTGGAGGGGATGCGGGCTGAGGATGCCATCCAGAAGATCCAAGGCATCCGCTGCGGCTACAAGGCCACCTCCTGTCCCGACCAGCTGTCCAAGGCCCTCCAGATCGCCTTGGCAGAGGAAGCAAAACGGAAGCAATGAGGGGCAATCCTCGTTGACGGCGCCCCCAAGGGGTGTCTTAGATCCCATTCATGAATACGGAGGAGAGAGTGCATATGGCAACGCTATTTTATCCCGGATGTCAGATTAAAAAGGACTATCCTGAGGCCAGCAAAAAGCTGGCGGAGTACATCCAGTCGAAACGCCCGGTGGAAGTTGTGGGCTGCTGCCGGGTGGACCATGGTAAATCCACCCAGGAGGACACTGCCCTGGTGGTGTGCAACAACTGCGCCAACATCATCGCCGAGAGCGGAGACCCCGGCAGCATCGAGTTTGTCTGGGAGATCATCGACAATGACCCGGACTTCCCCTTCCCCGACTACCACGGGGAGAAAATGACCATTCAGGACTGCTGGCTGGCTGTGGAGAAGCGGCACGTGCAGGACGCCATCCGCTCCCTCATGCGGAAGATGAACATCCAGGTGGTGGAACTGCCGGAGAACCATGAGAAGACCACCTTCTGCGGTATGAACCTCACCGCCGAGTGCAACCCCAGCAACGCCAAGCTGGCCCCCAAGCGCTACGTGGAGGAGGGGGGACACATGTTCCGCCCCCTGTCCCCGGAGGCGCGCCAGGCCTACTTCACCGACTACTGCAAGCAGTTTACCACCGACAAGGTGGTCTGCTACTGCAAGTCCTGCCGGGGGGCCCTGCTGGCCGGCGGGGCGGATGCCCGGCACATTCTGCAGCTGCTCTTCCCGGAGGGATGAGCGACCTACAACCCCATAGGACGAGGAAAGGACCGCCGAGGATTCGGCGGTCCTTTTTCTGTCGTTGTCGGTAGGTGGGCCGGTTTTGGACCGGCGCAGGTCCAGACCTGCGAGTGGTTTCCCGCCCGGTCCCGGGCGGGGGGTCCAGGCTTTCTCTAGAGAAAGCCCGGACGCAAAGAGTCGCGGGGGGTAGCCCCCCGCCCCCCCTGGTTTATGGCCCGCTCGTTGGCACTCGCTCGTTTTGGGGTTGGGTGCCACATTGTTCCGGTCGTTGGGCTATTACGGTGCCCACATACGTACCCTGATTTGGAAACTTTCTTTCGCAAAAATGCTTTCCAGTATGTTTTTTCTCGAAAATGCGTCCCAAATCGGTCTTAGCATACCGGAGGAAATAGCCCCTCGACCGTTGCAGAGACAACCACCGCAAAAACCAGCGAGTGGGAACGAGCGGCTATAAAAGATGGGGTCCAGGGGCTTGCCCCTGGTGTTCTTTCCCCCGACTTTCTTCAAAGAAAGTCGGGCTCCCCCGCCGGAGTCGGCGGGGAACCCACGTTGCAGGGTTCACCCTGCAACGGTTCCAACGGAACCGCCTACCGATGACAGAGGGCCCCCGCCCGGTGCCGGGCGGGCAACGGGGCGCTGCGCCCCGAGGCCTCGTAAGAGCCCCGCCCACGGGAAGGGTCCGTACCCCGGGGCCGGTCCCTTACTCCGTCCGCAGTGCGATCACCGGGTCCTTCTTGGCGGCCTTCCGGGCGGGGATCAACCCGCCCACCACGGTGATGGCAATGCTGATGGCGATGAGGAGCAGGGAGGACCCCAAGGGGAGCTTGGCCTGCAGGTCTGCAATCCCCGACAGGTTCTGGATGAGGCTGGTGATGGGCACCAGGGCGATGAGGGAGACCACAATGCCCAGCAGCCCCGCGCAGCAGCCGATGATGAAGGTCTCCGCGTTGAACACCTGGGAGATGTTCCGCTTGGAGGCCCCCAGGGCCCGGAGGATGCCGATCTCCTTCGTCCGCTCCAGCACGGAGATGTGGGTGATGATGCCGATCATAATGCAGGACACCACCAGGGAGATGGACACAAAGGCGATGAGCACATAGGAGATGCCGTTGATGATGGTGGTGATGGAGGAGGTGAGCATGGCCACGTAATCGGTGTAGGTGATCTGCTGGTCCTCGTCCTTGTCGGCGTTGTAGGCTTCGATGCAGGCGGCGATGGCGTCCTTGTCCTCAAAACTGTCGGCGTAGATGCTGATGGAGGAGGGGGCGTCGTAGCTCACCTTGCCGAAGTTGGTCATGTTGTCCTCATAGGTGGACCCGGCCACGTACTGGTCATAGACCTGGAGCAGCAGCTCCTGGTCGGGGTTCCCCGCCAGGTACTGGTCCAGGGCGGCGGCCTGGCTGGCCTCGTCCAGGACCATGGTCCCCATGGCGGCGGAGGAGGACGAACCCTCGCTGCTGGCGTAGTAGACCAGCATCTGGTAGAAGGAGGCCTTTTCGGAGATGCCCAGGCCGGACAGGTAGTCCTTGGCCGCCTGGGCCTTCCCGGTGTCGTCGGGCACCGTGAAGGCGATGCCGGTGAGGACGTTGGTGTCCGGGTCTGCCTCCTGGGCCCTCACCACGGCGCTTTCATCGGTGTGCTGGATGAGGTAGTCGGACAGGGCCGCGGTGTAGGCCACGGCGGTGGTGATGTCGGCGTTGTCCGCGTCGGCCTTGGGCCGGATGACCCCCACGATCTTCAGGTCCATGGCGTTTTCCAGCAGCTGGTCCTGGTTCACCGCCCCGTCCTCCAGGTAGGTGAAGGTGCCGTCCTGGTTTTCCAGGTAGTGGTCGCAGGCGGCCACCAGGGAGAAGGTGTGGTCCATCACGTCGGCGTAGTCCAGCCGGAGTTCAGAGGCCTGGCCGTCCTCGGCGATCTCGTCCTCCGCCTGGCGGTACTGGTCGGCGGTGATCAGGCCCAGCTGGTACAGGGTCTGGACGGGGATGCTGTTGTTCTCGTCCAGCACCAGAACCACCTCGTCATAGGCCTGGGGCCAGCTGCCGTAGAGCACGTCGTAGCTGTCGGTGACCACATGGCTCACCAAACTGCCGTCGGCCCCCGCCATGAGCTGGGAGAAGTTCTCCGCGGCGGCGGGGTTCTCCCCGGTGATGGAGCTCTGGAGGGTGCTCTCCATGGGGGACTGGCCGGTCTGCATGGTGTCGCTGCCCTCCAGGGTGCTGTCGCTGCTGACCAGGGTGCCGTCGGCGTCCCGGGAGTAGACGCTGAAGGCCACGTTGTAGTTGTAGACCACCCCGTTCTCCCCCAGGTACTGGCGGATGTCGCTGTTGGGGTCGTCCAGGTACTTCTTAAAGTCGGTGAGGTTGTTCTCCACGATGTTGGAGGAGATCATCTCCTGGGTTTCCATCTCCCGGTAGTCGGCATAGACGCCGGTGCGGTCCTGGCTGGTGTCCTCCTCCTGGGCCTGGCCCATCCTCTCGCCCTGGGCCCCCATGGCGGCGGAGAGGTCCAGGGTCTCCGCGCTGATGGTGATGGGGTAGGAAGTCATGGTTTCCTTCTGGATATCGTCGATGTAGTCGTTCATCCCCGTGGACAGACCCAGGATCAGGGCGATGCCGATGATGCCGATGGACCCGGCAAAGGCGGTCAGCAGGGTGCGCCCCTTCTTGGTGCCCAGGTTTTGGAAACTCAGGGAGAGGGCGGTGGCGAAGGACATGGAGATCTTCTTGTGCTTTTCCGGGGGGCGCTGGGCCTCCTGGTCGGTGTAGGGGTCGGTGTCGCCGATGATCGCCCCGTCCCGCAGGCGCACGATGCGGGTGGAGTACCGCTCGGCCAGCTCCTGGTTGTGGGTGACCATCACCACCAGGGTGTCCTTGGCGATCTCCTGGAGCAGGTCCATGATCTGCACGCTGGTCTCGCTGTCCAGGGCGCCGGTGGGCTCGTCAGCCAGCAGGATGGTGGGGTGGTTGATGAGGGCCCGGGCGATGGCCACCCGCTGCATCTGGCCCCCGGACATCTGGTTGGGGCGCTTGTGGAGCTGGTCCCCCAGGCCCACCTTCTCCAGCACCTCCACCGCCCGCTGGCGGCGCTCCTTCTTGGACACCCCGGCCAGGGTGAGGGCCATCTCCACATTGGCCAGCACCGTCTGGTGGGGGATGAGGTTGTAGCTCTGAAAGACAAAGCCGATGGAGTGGTTGCGGTAGTAGTCCCAGTCGGCGTCCTTGTAGTCCTTGGTGGACACCCCGTCGATGACCAGGTCGCCGCTGTCGTACCGGTCCAGGCCGCCGATGATGTTCAGCAGGGTGGTTTTGCCGGAGCCGCTCTGGCCCAGGATGGAGACGAACTCATGTTCCCGGAAGGAAATGCTGACCCCCTTCAGGGCGGTCTGGCGCAGCTCCCCGGTGACGTAGGTTTTGACAATGTTTTCTAATCGCAGCATAGGGTAATTTTCCTCGCAGAAAGGTCTTGGCGGATCGAGGGATCGCGAGTATCCCCGCCGGCCCCTGGGGGACCGGTGGGGGACTGGCAGCCCAGGCGGCCTGGGGCCGCCTTGACAAACCAAAGTACAAAAATTATACTATGGACCAACGCCAGAGACAAGTACGCAGATTTCGGATACCTAGTCTACTCCAACGTACCAAAGGGGGAACACAACCATGCAACAGGACCTGACCCCAGAGACCTATTGGGACCGGATCCTCCACCAGCCCATCCAGGAGGACTGCCCCATGCGGCGGACCTTGGAGCTGCTCAGCGGGAAGTGGCGTCTGTACGTCCTCTACGTGCTGTCCAAAGCGTCCGTCTGCCGCTTCGGCGCCCTGAAACGGGCCATTCCGGGGATCACCAGCACCATGCTCACCCACGCCCTGCGAGACCTGGAGACCCTGGGCATCGTCCACCGGGAACAGTTCAACGAGGTGCCGCCCCATGTGGAGTACTCCCTGACGGAGAAGGGCCTGGCACTGTTGCCGGTGTTCGCCGAACTGGCCAAGTGGGGGGAGACCTATTTGGACCCTTGACCAGCCCCCGCCGGCGGGGGCAACACGCCCCCAAACAATGCAAAGCCCGGCTTGCGCCGGGCTGGCAATTTGCATCAAAGGATGTGTGGTACGCAGCAGGAGGGTTGGCGTTTCCCCGGGGGTTCCCAGGAAGCTCCTGTGAGACGTTACGCCGTCAAGATACCACCATTTTGTGAAGAAGTTTTCTGGATATTATGTCCAAATTGTAAACCTTGGCACTCCAGACAGGAAAGTGCTAATTTCGACAGGGGTGGGGGCTTTGCTGTCGGCAGGTGGTCCAGGTTTGGACCGGCGCAGGTTGGCACCTGCGGCGTGGTCCTTCCCGCCCGGTCCCGGGCGG
>OLQI01001165.1_pt1 | contig 18217 bp, 16 predicted proteins | sample 1672171 | NCBI WGS metagenome assembly OLQI01 (sample SAMEA3136655, study PRJEB25190) | human gut metagenome
CGGGCCGGCAGCCAAGGGCTGCCGGCCCGCTTGCGAAAGACGGCGAGGGAGGGCCGTCTTTCGCATCTATCCGATCAGGCTCATCACCGTTTCGGCAACCAGGTCGGCATGCATGCCGGCAGCGAGGATCAGGAAGCGGAGCGCACACCCGCCTATCAGAGCGCCCACGGCGCCCGCCGCCATCAGCGCGCCGCCATGCTGCTTCATACCGGGCTTCTTCTTGCCGCGCTTGTGTAGCACAAGCCCTGACACGGCCATGGCCAACGGTATCGCCAACCCGCACGCTGCCACCAGAGCCCAAAAGCAGGCTGCGAGATCGCCCGTCAGCAGCAGCGCCGCAGAAGCCGCAGCCGTCGCGCCCACCGCCGTCTGGACGTCGCCTCCCAGCATGACCGCAAAGAACGCCGCCAACACCGCTATCTCGACCAGCACAAGCACCACGACGATCCGCTCCATGAGCACGCGCGCCTTGGGAGCAAGGGCATCCTTCTTCGACAGCGCGAGCGCCACCAGCTCCACCAACGCCACGCCCGTATCGAAGGCCGACACCGTGAACAGCGCCGGCAGCAACGGAGTGCTCCACAGAGGAACGCTGCCGGCCGCCATAAGCAGCATGCCCGTGTACACCGCCACGAACGCGCCCAGTACGATGCCGATCACCGCGAGCCCCCGCCGCAGCGCGACGCCCCGCTTCTCGAACCACTTCCACTTCTTCGCCAGCCACACGCCCACCGGGCGCGTCGCCAACAACGCCGACACCGCGAACACCGCCATCGCCGCGAACGCGCCCCAGGCGCCGTAGGTCATCCACGAGGTGAAGTGGCCGAAACTCTGCCACATCATCAGGCCTCGCAGCGGCGTGATGAGCTCGGAAAGCAGCAACAGCAGACCCACCGCAAGGCTGGCTAGCGCAGCCCACATCGACACGCACACGATCAGGCGATGACGCGTCCGGTCGATCAGGAACAGCACCGCCGCCATCACGAACGCGCCGGCGCCCATGCCGCCCAAGAACAGGTACAGGGCGGGTTGCCAACTCCATATCGTTTGCAGCTCCATACTACTTCTCCGTTCCCAGCACCAGGCAAGAGGGACCGTTCGCTTGCGCGACGGGAACCGCGGAATGGTTCGTAAGCTCCATCAGCTCATCCAAAGGCCCGAATTGCAAGGCGCCGAATTTGCACGCGCGCACGCAATAAGGATCCTCCCCTATTGCAACCCCCGACCCTTGGCAGCAATCGCATTTGTCCATGGAAACGGAGTTGTACTTCGGCACTTCGTACGGGCACGCCTGGAAACAGTACTTGCATCCTATGCACACGTCCGGATTCACCTTCACGATCCCATGGGCGTCCTTCGAGATGGCGCCGGCCGGGCATACCTTCATGCAGCTCGGATCCTCGCAATGCATGCACGAAGTCGAGATGAAGAAGCTCCTCCCTCTTCGGCGCTTGAACGAAGATACCGTTCTCCTGTCAGGGGTATCGTCGGATAGATTGTTTTCCTTCCTGCACGCCTCGACGCATCGTCCGCATCCGGAACACCGCGCAAGGGCGACGAGGAAGCCGTACGCCGCGCCGTCGCCGTCTTGCCGTTGGTCGGCCTCGCGGGCATGCGCCTCGCCGCCGAAAGCGGCAACGCCGCCGAGGACGAGCGCGCAGGTTCCCGCAGCCGACGCCTGCAACAGCGTGCGGCGCGTCACGCTCACATGTTCTCCCATTTCAAACACTCGCTTTCAAGATCGAAGTGACGACGAGCCTACGCTTCAACGTCGAACACCACGCTGGAGGCGAGGGGAGAGACCGTGCCGTCCTCCGTGACCGCGCGGACGTCGAGCTTGAAGGTGCCCGCCGTCTCGGCCACGTAGTCGAAGTGCCAGTACACCCAGTCCTCGGCGTTCGAGGAGGAGGTGTCGAACGAAGTCCACGTCTCCCCTCCGTCCATCGAGAACTCAACGGAGGCAACCTTGACGCCGCAATCGTCGGCGTAGCCCTCGAAGGAGACCATGTCGCCCACCTTGAAGCCGCCGTCGACCGTGCTGAGGATGTTCACTTTGGCGCGGTACTCGTCGTCCGGGCCCTGCACCTCGGGCACCTCGTCGGAAACGGACAGCTCGATGTCGGTGACCGCGCGGGTGAAGTACTTGGCCACGGTGTCGGGCATCCACACCTGCAGGCGCTCGCCCTCGGACAGCTTCTGCTCGTCGATCTGGTACACCAGCAGCGCTTCCTTCTCCAGCACGTACGATAGGGGCATGGGTAGGCCGTAGCCGTCCTTGTCCTTGAACGTGATGGTGTTCACCTCGGGGGCGATGTCGGTCATGGACAGCATGTCGGACACCTTGACGCCCTTGACGCTGGCCATGGCGAGGGCGGGGCTCATGCCGCACGTGCAGCGCATCTTCTGGATCTTGGAGTCCATGCGCTCGATCTCGTCGAGACCCACCGTGTACACCTTCTCGACGTTGCCGCCGATGTTGAGGTAATAGCTTTCATGGGTGACCGCATCGAAGGCGTAGCCCGGCTTTGCGCACAGGGCCGTGGTCGCCGTGCCGAACAGGTTGAACACCTCGTCGGCCGGAGTAACCACGTCCTGGCAGAAGGTGAAGTCGCCCGAGACGTTCGCAACCTTGTCGTAGTCCACCGCGTTGCGCTGCATCGTCTCGACGGGAAGCAGGCTGCTTTGGGCCATCGCCATGTCGAGCCCTCCCAGAGCGCCCGCGCCTCCCAGCAGAAGGGTCGCGCCCACCACGGTACAACCCAGCATCTTTGCCCCAGTAGCGTATCTCATTCTATCCCTCCACATTGCTCTTGGCGGTCACCATCACCTTTTGGATGTTGGTTCCCACGAGGCCGGTATCGGTGGTGCCCCGCACCATCAGCACGTAGCTGCCGTCGCTTTCAGGAGTCCACGTGTAGTGCCAGTACACCCACTTGCTAGGATCGGTCTGGCCCAGATCGTACGGCGTCCAGGTCTTGCCGTTGTCCATGGAGAACTCCAGCTTGACCACCGCCTCGTCGTAGGCGTCCGCATATCCCTCGAAGGTGAAGGGCTTGCCGGTCTCGATGATCATGCCCTCGGGGACCTTGAGCACCGTCGCATTCGGCTTGTTGATGTAGGGGCCCTCGCCGTACGAATTGAAACCGTTCATCATCCAGTCTTCCCACGGCTTTTCCTCGTCGGTCAGCTTGTAGCCCACGCACTGCTTGACGTACGACTGGGCGTCGCACTTCTCGACCCAGTTGATGCAGGGGCTGCCCTGGCTGGGATCGAGTGGCTTGCCACCGATCTCGTAAACGAGGTACACGTCTTCGAACGAAGCCTCGGGGACGCCGCGGTTGCTGTGCGTCTGGGCGCCGTTGGTGCGGAACTCCTGACGATCGAACAGCACGCCGGTGATGTCCTTGCTCGCGCCGCCCGCCTTCTCGATAAGCCAGGTCAGCGGGATGCCCGTGATCTCAACGTTCGAGATGCCGCCGCCACCGGGCATGTTGTCGACGCAGTGGATCTTCGAAAGCTTCGTCACGGTGACCCCGGCCGCCTCGGCTTCGGAGATCAGGTCGGCCAGCTTCGCCGTGAACGGCTTGTTCACCAGGCCGTCCATGGTGATCTCGAAATTGTCGACGAAGTCCTTCGGAAGCTCCGTATCCAGCACGTTCTTGCCCATGATGTGGATCAGGCTGTCGTAGCGGGAATGGATCCAGTCGTAGGTGAACATGTCCTCGGGGGCCACGACGGTGTCCTGATCGAACACGAACTCGCCCTGGACGTCGGGAACCTTGACGATGCCGTCAAGATGGTCGTACTTGACCACGTCCCAAAGCTCGGCGCCCTGCTCGTTCTCCGTCATGTTGTGGCAGCTGATGCATTTGCCGCCACGCTCCTCGAAGTTCTCGCCGTTGCGTTCGCCGTAGTGGACGCCGTGCATGACGGTGCCCATCTCGTAGCCGTCGTCTGCGCTATGGCAGAGCATGCACTGACCGTGGTCTTGCTGCCGAGAGCGTCGTTCCAGACGGTCGGATGGCTGTCCTCCATGTTGGCCAGGGCGTCGCCGAGATCTTCATGGCAAGCCCCGCAACCGCGGTTGTCGGCATCAAGATAGTAGTTGTTGTATGACGTGCCGCCTTCGTACGGACGGTTCCAGTGGTAGCACTGGTACTCGGTCGGCGTGCGCTGAACCTTCGTGCCGTCTTCCAAGGTGCGGATTTCGGGAGCGTACTCCTTGTTCAGCTCGTCCTGACGCTCGTTCACCCCGTCAAGATACGCTTCGGCCTCCTCGATGCTGTTCTGATATTGAACCTCGGTCGAAGAGCTCTCCCCTTCCGCGGCTCCTTGCTGCGCGCAACCGGCGGCGAACAGCGATCCCGCCATCAGCATCGCGGTCACCACCATCAGCTTCTTTCTCATTCCCCTTCCTTTCTTTCGCTCGTTTCGTGCGGATCAACGCGGAAATCCCCGCGCGCCGCTTTCACCGTAAAGGCTTGCTCGCCTTCTGCCTTCAAAACGGTAATGAACGGAATATCGCCCCCTCCCTTGACGGGAACGCTGCACGATACGACCCTCCCCCGTCGCCCGTATCGTATCATAAATCATACAAATTTGTGATACTTGTCTTACATGTTTATGATTCTTTTTCGAGTATAGATACCCGGCACCGTTGCCGGGCACAGATGGAACCGTGGTCAACCGGCATGCGTCGAGCTCGCACACGCGAAAGGGGCTCCGCGACGGCGGAGCCCCTTCAGGCAAACGGATGCGCAGACGGCGCGCTAGGCTTTCTTCGCGATGTTCTCCAACCCCTCGAACGCCTCGGACAGGGCGCTGGGGATGACCACGAGACCGCCCTTCTCGCGCACGCTGTCGGAGACGAAGCTCATCGCACGCAGCTGCAGCGCCGCATCCTCGCGACCGTAGGTCCGCGCGGCGTCCACGAACATCTCCGATATCTCCTTCTCCACCTCGGCCAGTATCACGCGCGCGTTGTACTCGCGCTCGGCGCGCGCCTCGGCCGACAGCGATTCCTGCAGCTCGTCGGGGATCTCGATGTCGCGGATCTCCACCGACACCACGGTGATGCCCCACTCGTTCGTCTTGCGCTCCAAGATGTCGGCCACTTCGCGGTCGATCTGCTCGCGGCGCGTGCTCAGCTGGGCGATGTTCACCGCGCCCATCACGTCGCGCAGCGTAGTCTGCGCCGCCCAGTACACCAGGCGGACGTAGTTCTTCACCTCCGAGCACGCCTTCCCGGCATCCCACACCGTCCAGAACAGCACGGCGTCCACGTTCACGGGAACCAGGTCGGCCGTCAGCACGTGCTCGGCCTTGAACGCCGTCGAGCGCATGCGCATGTCCACCGTAGCCGCCGAGTATTCCACCAGCGGGATCATGAAGATGAGGCCGGGGCCGGCCACGCGGTTGAACTTGCCGAAGCGCAGGACCACCGAACGCTCCCACTCCAGCACCACGTGCATGCAGCTGAACAGCACGGCGCTGGCCAACGCGCCCACGACGACAGGCGCAAGCGACCATGTAAGCCACCCCATGCCTGCGAACAGGAAGAACGCGATCAGCGTCAGCACCCACCGAAGCGCTGTCGCACCCGTGCGGCTGGTCGTCGTCTCGTCGAACTGCGCTTCGGTCGCAATCACGACGTCGTCGGCGCTCACGTCGTCCAACTCGTCGAAGTACGGCTTCTTTTCGCCCATGGCTCTCCCCTATCGATCCTCGAGCTTCGCGAACGCTTCCTCGATTCGCGTCATCGCGTCCGCGCGGGAAACCCCCGTCTCCCGTACCACGCGAACCAATTCCTCGATCACCACGTCTACAGGCGAATCGGGCAGGCTGAGCGCTTCCCGATCGATTTCCGCGATGGTCGAGCGTTTTCCACGTCCCGACAAGATCAGCCCGTCGGTCTCCAGATCCTGATACACCTTATGGATGGTGTTGTAGTTTACCCCCAGCTGAATGGCCAGCTCGCGCACCGTAGGCAGCGTATCCCCCGGCCTCAAGTGCCCTGACCTGATGAGGAAGATCATGTGGTTGCGGATTTGGATCCACACGGGAACGCCCGATGTATCGTTCACCCGCAACGTCTCGAACACGCGCCCCAACCTTCCTGCCAAAGTATCATCTAGTCGTATGATAACACAAGCGAACGCCAACGGATCGACTGGGAAAAGAAGCGCGGCCGTCGCGTTGACGGCCGCGCTCGGCAAGGCGCGATTCTTGCAACCCGGAAGCTACGCCAGGTCGCCCGCGGCTTTCACCTTCACGCGGTTCGTGTGGCCCGGGTAGTACGCCAGCGGCACGTCTTCGGCGTCGATAATCTCCACGGTGTCGCGCACGGCGCCGGCCTCCACGGCCGCCTCGACCGCTGCTGCGCGCGCCGCGGCCAGCGCCTCGTCGCGCGGCGTGACGTCGTAGTCCACCAGCGCCTCGTACACGCCGCTGACTTTCGAGATGGCCGAGCCGATGGCGTTCGCGCAGCCCGCGTGCTCGGGCGCGTCCACCTCGGCCGTACCGGCCAGCTCGTGCGGCAGCACGATGGCGCCGCCGCCCACCAGCACCACGTCGATAGGATCGCTGGACACCTTCATCACGTCGATGGCGTCCTCCACCATCGCGCGCATGACGGCCATCGCGCGCTCGGCCACGTCCTGCGGGATATCGGCCACGAGCGAGGCATCCCCCACCGAAGCCATTCCCAGGCGTACGGCGATGTCGGTGGCCGTCATCGTATCGCCGCCGAACACCAGCGCGCGCTCGGTGATGGCGTAGCCCACCGAATCCGGCCCCACGGTGACGCTGCCGTCATCGGCCACGCGCACGATGGAACCGCCGCCCAGGCCGATGGACACCACGTCGGGCATGCGGAAGTTCGTGCGCACGCCGCCGATGGTCACCGCCACGCCGCTCTCGCGCGGGAAGCCGTGCGACAGAACGCCCAGGTCAGTAGTGGTTCCGCCCACGTCGATGACGATGGCGTCGTCGCGGCGCGACAGGTAGCTGGCGCCGCGGATGGAGTTCGTCGGCCCGCACGCGATGGTGAGGATGGGATAGCGGCGCGCATGCTCCATGGTCATGAGCGTGCCGTCGTTCTGCGACAGGTACACTTCGGCGTTCGTCACGCCCTTGTCGGCCAGACTGGCCGCGAAGCCCTCGGTGAACTTGCGCGCCACGTCGTACAGCGCCGCGTTCAAGATGGTGGCGTTCTCGCGCTCGATCAGGCCCATCGAGCCGATCTCGCTGGAGATGGACACGTGCACGTCCTCGCCCAGCACCTCGCGCGCGATGGTCGCGGCGCGCAGCTCGTCGTCGTTGCGCACGGTGGAGAACACGCTGGACACGGCCACGGCCTCCACGCGACCTTTCACGCCCTCGAAGAACGCGCGGCACGCGGCCTCGTCGAACTCTGCCAGGCGCTTGCCATCGTACTCGAAACCGCCCTCGATGATGAGCGAGTCCACGCACACCGCAGCGATATCGTCGGCCCAGTCCACCATCGGCGGGATGCCCACGGTAGCCGGCGCGCCGATGCGCAGGATGGCGATGGGCGCAAGGCCCTTGCGCTCCACGATGGCGTTCGTGCACTGGGTGGTGCCCAGCATGGCCTGCGCGATCTGCGCGCGGTCCACGCCGCTGTCGGCCAGCACGGCGTCCACCGCGCCCATGATGCCCGTGTAGATATCGTCCGACGTGGGGTTCTTCACCGCCGCCACCACGTTCAGGTCCTCGTCGATCAAAACGGCGTCCGTGTTGGTGCCGCCCACGTCGATGCCCAATTTGTACATGGCCTTACGCCTCCTTCCGCGCGCTGCGCTCTTCGACGGGGATATAGTCGGTATCGATGCCGAAGTAGCGCGGCCCCACGAGGTCGAGACCCGCCTGCGTGCGCCACAGGTGGAAGCACTCCAGGCCCACGGCCAGCACACGCTTGCCGTACTTCAGCGCGTCGGTGGGAACGGGCGTGAACGTGTCGGGGTCCACGAGGCAGATGAGGTCGGGCACGGTGGCCTTGATCTGGCCGTCCACCACGCAGCTGAGGTTCTCGTTCTGGAAATCGACGAACGCCTGGCTGCCGCGGTCCTCGCCGATGCCCTCCAGCACCACGCGGCCGAAGTTGAACGCCCCGCGCGTCTCGCGCAGCACGTCGGAGATCTTGCCCTTGAACAGCTTGTGGCCGCCCGTGAACTTCAAGAAGAACTCCTCGGGCGTGAGGCCGGCCGCAGCCGCCTCGTCCTTCGCCGTGCGGATGGCGCGGCCCAGTTCCTCGGAGCGCGTCACGATGCCGTGCACGCCGTACTGCTTGCAGGTGTCTACGTCCATGCAGAACAGCGCGACCGTCAGCGTGCCGCCCATGGTCATGGTGGCGGCGCGGGCGATGTCCTCGGTCCACTTGTTCGTGATGGTATCGAGGATGCCGGAGTTGCCCTTCTCGTCGATGAACGCCATGGGCGTGGCCGACGCGCCGCCGATGGTGAACGTGACCATCTGCAGCTCGGGGAACGCGCGGCCCATGCCGTCCACGTCCACCATGGGAATGCCGAGGCGCGCGGCCGCGGCGATGGGCAACATGGAGTTCACGCCGCCGGCCTCGATGGGCATGGTTGCGTAGATGGGCTTGCCGTAGTAGCGCGACACCATGTCGAACAGCTTGGCGAACTCGTTGGCGCCCACGCCCTTCTCGGCAAGGATGGTGGGTGCGCCCATGGATGCGGCGGGCATGATGAACGCGCCGTCGGGCACTTCGTCGATGCCGATCAGCTCCACTTCGCCGCATTCTTTCACGGCGCCGATGGCCGTGAGCTTTCCGATGTAAGGGTCGCCGCCCCCACCAGCGCCGAGAAGCGTCGCGCCCAGCGCGATGTCCTCGATTTCCTGGATGCCGATCTTTCTCATGCTTGTCCTTCCTGTGCGCGTTCCGAAGCGTCGAGTGTGACCTGGTTCATGATAGCCGATTCCGCGGGTCGCTTGAACGCGATGGGCTCCGCGAAGCGCTCGCCGCCCGTCAGGCGGTAGGCTGCCACGTAGGCGGCCATCGCCACGACGATGCCGTTCACCGGGCCGACGAAGAACGGCAGGTCGAGCGCTTCCAGCCCCGGCACCAGCGCGAACATGCCGCCCGTGACGAGCGCCACCGCGATGCCGCACGCAAGCCCCGCCACGCCCGCCGCCGACACACCCGCGGGCACGCGTACGTTCGCCGGGCGGCCCTTGCGCACCAGCCAGTAGTCCGCCACCATCACGCCGGCCAGCGCGGGGCCGCAGGCCGACAGCACGGTGAGGAACGCCTCGAACTGCCCGAGGATGCCGCCCACCGCCAGCACGATGCCCGCAACGCCCGAGACGGCCGTGGTCAGCTTGCTGCCGCCCTCGCCCTTCCCCAGCATGACCGCGAAGCCGAGCCCGGCGGAGTACACGTTGCTCGCGTTCACCGTCCACGCCGACAGCACGAGCGCAATGAGGCCTACCGCGGGCAGTCCGATGGAGTTCATGATGACGGCGACGTCGCCCTGGCCGGTGACGATGGCCAGCGCCGCGCCGGCCAGCAGCGCCACGAGCGCTGCGGGGATAACGCCGACGATGCACGAGAGCACGGCGTCCTTGCGCGTGCGCGCGAACCGGGCGAAGTCGCCGGCTGTGGCGCCCGCGAACGCGAACAGCCCCACCGCCATGTTGACGCCCGCGATGAGGCCGATGGCATCGGCGGGCAGCGGCACGTAGTCCAGCAGCAGGTCGAGGCTGCCGGTTTGCGCCACCGACGCGCCCACACCGTACAGGCAGATGGCCACCAGCAGCGGCGCGGCGACGGAGCTCACCCATTTCAGCCCGTCGAAGCCCACAAGCGCCGTCGCCAGCATGAGGGCGCCGAGCGCCGTCGAGCACGCCCACACGGGCACGGCCAGGCCGAACACGTCGGCCAGCATAAGCGCCAGCGAGGCGCCGCACACGGCCGTCTGCACGCCGAACCAGCCGATGGTGACGACGCCCACGATGAGCGACACGAGGTAGCGCGCGCCGGTGCGGCCGAGCGCGGGAGCTGCGAGCGAGGCCGTGGGAAGCCCCAGGTCGGAGGCCTGCATGGACACGAAGCACATGTACGCCACGATGAAGCCGAACCCTACGAGCGTGGCCAGCGCCGCGCCGCTGAGCGCGAGCCCCAACCCCAGCGCCGCGCCCACCATGAGCGTCGGCGCGCTGAACATGCCGCCCGCGCGGATGAACGCGATGCTGGTCCAGCTTTTGCGCTCGGATTCGTCGATGCGCAGGCCGTCGGCTTCCGCCGCGGCGGTGGTGTCGCGTGCCGTGGGCACCGGTGCCTCCTCGTCCGTCGTTTTTCAGGTGGTATCGGCTCGAAAGTGTAGCACAGGAGCGCGTCAAGCTGGGACCATCACGATTTGGACGCAAAACGGCACCCATCGCAATCCAATTTCGACCCGTCGTCGCCGGACGGCAGGAGATTCCCTCAACTGCAAGGGAGTAGAATGGGAGCTGCCCGGCGAAAGAAAAGGAGCCTGCATGGACGTCGAGCTGCATTACCGCGAGCAAGGGACCGGCGAGCCGCTCATCCTGCTGCACGGCAACGGCGAGGACGGCTCGTATTTCGAGCATCAGATGAACGCGTTCGCGTCGCGTTTCCGGGTGATCGCGCTCGACACGCGCGGGCACGGTCGCTCGCCGCGCGGGGAGGCGCCCTTCACCATCCGCCAGTTCGCCGACGACCTGCTGGCGTTCATGGACGGGCAAGGCATCGAGCGCGCGCATCTGCTGGGATTCTCGGACGGAGGGAACATCGCGCTGGTGTTCGCGCTCGCGCATCCCGAGCGTGTGGGAAAGCTCGTGTTGAACGGGGCGAACCTGGACGGCGGCGGCGTGAAGCCGTCGGTGCAGCTGCCCATCGTCGTGGGCTATCGGGCGGCGTCGCTCTTTGGAAGGCGGAGCGCCCGGGCGCGCCGCAAAGCCGAGATGCTGGGCCTGATGGTGAACGACCCGAACATCGCCCCGGAGGAGCTGACCAAGCTGAGGGTGCCGACGCTGGTGGTAGCCGGCACGAGGGACATGATCAAAGAGGAGCATACCAGGTTGATCGCGAGGAGCATTCCAGGCGCAAGGCTGGCCTTCGTGGAGGGGGATCACTTCGTGGCGAGTAAGAATGCGAGGGCGTTCAACGAAGTCGTGGGGATGTTTTTGGAGGACTGAAATACTGGTCGATCACATTATGCAATATGCATGCAAATTGCATTTTTATTTGCAGATGCTCTCTGTGGGACTAAAGCCCTGAGAAAGCGCTCGCGCGAGCTATCCGCCGAAGAAACCCACGAAGTTCAGTACACCACCAAATGCTGCAGGCGTAAAGCTCCACACCCCGAACCCACAAGCAAGAGCGGCACCGAATCACTCGAGATTGCACTCGTTAGGTGCCAGCTTGCGCTCACTCCGCTCGATTTCCCTGGCGTTTTCAATCATCATGCACATGCATCCAAGAGATCGGTTCGACTCGAACCTAATTCAGAATATGGAGAGTCTCCTAGCCTCTGGATCCGAAAAAACAATAACGCAACCGATAAACTCTACCATCGATCAATCCCCATATATAGCGAACTATGTAAGCAGATACAATCCATTTGGCTACCGACGTCCAAGTATATCCCACCAAAAGTCTATTCTCCCGTCCTCGGTTTCATTACCTCACTACGAAGAACCCGTATCGAGAGGACCAGACAATCAAACACGCGAAGAAAACACGGACGTCTTCATTCTTTTAGATTGAATCAAGAATGCCCGGGACCAGCGGTTTTCCCGCAAACAAAACGATCCCGATAATACTAAAAACACTTCCAATTAGCATAGCAATCATATATCCAACAGCGGCACCGACGATCCCCAGCAAGGGAACGAGGACGCCAGTGGAAACCAGAGCCACTATCAATGACACGATGTTCGAGACAAAGTTGAACCCGTAGCGACGATGGGCTGCAAGAATGTTGCCCGACACCGTTCTGAACGTCGAACCAACAGCAAAGGCGACCATAAGGACTTGAAACGACGGGATGGACGAAATATATTGCTCGCCGAAAACGAATGGGATGATCCAGCTTGATCCCGCGATGCAAGTTACGGAGGCGAAAGAAACAACCACGCCGACACCCATCATGCACACTATCCATTTTTGCAAAACCCATACACGGTTATGCACGTTCTGAATGAAATAGGGCGTCACGTACGTTACCACCATAGAAGGAAGAAACATGAGAGCGATCGGTATGGTGGCAGCGGCGGCATAGCTCGCCACGGCGACTTGATCCCCAGTGAGGTACCCGACCAATGTTGTTCCGATCAGGATGAGGAGCTGCGCGATCGCGTTCGTCAGGCAAACGGTGATAGACATCTTCAATATATCAAAAATCACGACATGTTCGACTCTTGGCGGCCTCACGTACACCTTTACCTGGTACGCGAGCCGCGCGACCAGCGAAGAGACAGCCATAGCGATGCTTCTGCCCATGGATAAGCCCGCCGAGGATCCAAACACAGCTCCGCCAACGGAAAAGAGGGCAAGTGAAAGCGTGTTCATATTGGTAGCCAACGCGTATTCCCCATTCATGAACATAGAGCGCAAGCGCTGCAGTTGGAAGTCCATGATCAAGGAGAAGATCGGAAAAGGAGCGAGAAAAAGCAGCAGGACGTTTGCTCCCTCGACGGGCAGCGGCAAGAAGATTGCAGCTGCCACAATTGCTATCGTCAGAGCGATGTCCCACATCACCCCCATGGCACTGGCGGCTTGATAGGCAATCTCCGCTCGACCGCCGGCCTCCCCGCGTTCGACGCACAACTGCACCACGCAAGCCGAAGTCCCTAGACCGTTGAATAAGACGAAGTAGTTGATAATATTGAGCGCATAGGAATATGCCCCGTAGTCGCCCTTGCTGAGGACGCGGATCAGTATTACACCGCTCGCGAACGAAACGATCTTGTTGAGCACCCCAGCGCCAACGATGTTGAAGAATCCCGTTTCGCGGAGTCTGCACGCCGCACCCTTGATCTCCTTTAGCGCAACGGTCATGAAAAGGTGCCTTTAAGCGTCGAAGAGACCGCCTCCGAGTCCGCCCGCTTCAGGCACGGCCCCATCGGCAGGCTCAGCGCCGTCTCGCAGAGGCGCTTCGTCACGGGGCAGCCGTCGGAGCACAGGTGCGCACCCTCGAACGCCTTCTGCCCGTGCATGGGCTTGGGGTAGTAGACCATCGTGGGGACGTCCTGGTCCTTGAGGCGGGCCTGCAGGGCATCGCGGTCGAGGCCCTCTGGAAGCTGCACCGTGTACTGGGCCCACGAGCTGCGGAACCCCTCCGGGACCTCCGGCAGGACGAGGCCGCTTCCGGCGAGAACCTCGCCGTATAGCGCCGCCGCTCCGTTGACCGCATCGAGCTCGTAGCGCTCGAACGCTTCCAGCTTCGCCAGCAGCACGGCCGCCTGCAGCGTGTCGAGCCGGCTGTTGACGCCCACGCGCACGTTGTCGTACTTCATCGACCCCTTGCCGTGGACGGCGTAGCTGCGGACGAGCTCGGCCCATTCGTCGGAGTCGGTGAACACCGCGCCGCCGTCGCCGTAGCAGCCGAGCGGCTTGGCCGGGAAGAAGCTCGTGGTGGAGACGTCGCCGAACGAGCAGGCCATCTTTCCGTCGATCGACCCGCCGAAGCCCTGCGCTCCGTCCTCGAGCAGGAGCATGCCGTGCCGCTCGCACACTTCCCGGATCGCCGGATAGTCGGCGGGAAGACCGAAGAGGTCGACGGCCACGACGACCCTGGGTGCGAGATCCGTCTCGTCCTCGACGAACCGCACAGCTTCTTCGAGTTTGGCGGCGTCGAGGTTGAAGGTTCGTTCGTCCACATCGACGAAAACGGGCGTCGCGCCGAGCAGGGCCGGCGCCTCCCCGCTCGCGAAAAAAGTGAAGTCGGGAACGAACACCGCATCGCCCGGCCCGACGCCCCACGCCATGAGCGCGAGCTGCAAGGCGTCCGTGCCGTTGGCGCATGTCACGCAGTGCTTGACGCCGACGTAGGCAGCGAGGCGCGCCTCGAGCTCGGCGACCTCCGGGCCGCCGATGTAGCGGCCGTGCTCGAGCACCCGGGCGATGCCCGCGTCGATACCGTCTTTCAGCGCGGCGTACTGCGCACTAAGATCCCTGAACTGCATCACCAGCCGACCTCCAATCGAGCGATCTGCCTCTCGGCCTCCGTCCGCACCACCTCGGGGTCGAACACCTTCCTGATGCGGAAGTACAATTTCGGATCGCCTCCGAACTCGCGGAACGACTTGGAAATGCGCTTTATCATCGACCCCTCGAAGTCGTAGGAGAGGCCCTTGTCGTGGGCGAGGGTGATCCCGTTCCAAGTGAGAGCGTTGTACGTTTCGAGGCCGTTGAAGCCGGGCATCGTGCCGCCCATCAGGTGGTAGACCGAACGCTCGTCCCACACGAGGAACAACACGCTTGCGACGCCTTCGCCGGCCTTCGAGCGCAGGATCTTGCAGCACCCGTTCTTGCTCGCAGCGCGGTAGAGCCTCGCCCACAGCTCCCGACCTACCGGAACGGGCAGGCCCTGGCGCTCGAACACCTTGGCATGCTCCGCATAGAAGTCCTCCGGATCCATCCCGTCGTCGACGACGCCGTTGCGCCCCCCCTTCCTCACGTTCTTCCGGTAGCTCGAGGAAAGACCCGTCCAGACCGCATCGAGGTCGGAGGTGTCGTCAATGACGTAGGTGTATCTCGGCAGGGCCTGGTAGCCGTTCCAGGAGAACGGCAGCCAGTTGGAGAAGCTCGGATGGAACTGCTGCTCGTACACCGCGAGCCCCATCCCCTCGACGAACTCGCAGGCGGCGTCCACGACCTTCTCCTCGAACTTCGCGCGGGCTATGGAACCGGCGCCGGCGGGGTGCCTGAACACGATCCCGTTGTTCTGGGTGAGGGGAGCCTTGGTGATGTATCGGCCGCGCGCTCTTTCCTCCAGGTAGTACGGCATGGCCGCCGCGACCTCGCCGCCCTGCTCGAAGAGCCACACGTCCCAGTTCTCAGACCCGCATACCGCGTCCATCCACCAGGGCTTCGAGTAGATCGGGACGTACGTCGTCTCGCAGAACTCCTCGTAACGGGTTTTAGCGTCGGGCGCCGAGGGCATCGAGCACCTCCTTCGAGACGACGGCGTATCTCGTCCCGCCCGCCTCCACGTAGGCTCCTTCGTAGGGCGGGTACCAAAACGCCCGCACCCTTCGCTCGGTCATCGCGGGATCCTCGCCCGGGACTATGCGCTTCGCCTCCTCGAAGTCCGACCGGCTGAAGTACCTCCCGCCGTCGGGCTCCTGCGGCATCGTGAGAACAGGCTCGCCGCTTCTGTACTTCTTGTAAACATCCCTGAACAGCTCGAGCATCTTCTCCTCCGACAGGGCGACGAGCTCTGCGACGCTCCCCTTGCCGCAGTCGTACGGGAAGCGCCTCACCTCGATGATGTCCCCTTGGTCGAATTTCTTTCCGAGGAGGTGGGCGGTCACCCCGTATTCGCCGTCCCCGTTGAGTATCGCGAAGTTGAACGCGAACACCCCGCGGTACTCGGGAAGGGGAGCCGAATGGAAGTTCACCGCCGCCACGGAGGCCGCGCGGATCCATTCCTCCTTTATGAGCTTGGGGAAGGTGTTGCACCATATCATCTCTACGGCGCCCTCGTTCTCCTCGAACAGCCCGTCGCAGTCCGCGTAGTCGGCAACCGGAACCCCGTGGCTTCTGCAGATACGGAAGAGCTCCGCGTCATCGTAGTCGCCCTTGCCGTCCACCACGACGGAGAGGACGTCCTCTCCCTGCTCGATCATGTGGGAGAGAAACGCGCAGGTCGATCTTTTGGGCTTTGTGAAGAACACGCTCCGCATCTCAGAACTCCCCTTCCATGTCCGTGCTCGCGAAATCCCCCAGCGGCAGCTCCACGGGCAGGCCCGTCCTCTGGCTCTTGTAGATCGCGAGCACCACCTCCAGCGCGTCGCGGCCGGCCTTCGCGTCCACGTAGGGCGCGCGGTCGTTCCCGATCGCGTCGGCCACGTCTGCGTAGAGCAGGGCGTGGCCGTTGCCGTAGACGTTGGAGGTGGGCTCCTTGAGCCCCGCCATCCCATCGTCGCCCTCGCGCTCGTCGGCGAAGTCCCAAACGTCGATCTCGTTGGTCGAGGTCCCGCCGAGCTTCGCCGTGCCGGACTCGCCGAACAGGTACAGCGTCTCCTCGAGGTTCTTGGGGAACACGTTGGAGGGGCCCTCCACGGTGGCCACCGACCCGTCCGCGAACGTCAGGACGGCCACGCCCACGTCCTCGGCCTCCAGGTAGCCGTGGAAGCGCTGGCGGGTCTGGGCGTAGACCGATACCACCTCGCCTCCCATCATCCAGCGCAGCAGGTCGACGCCGTGGATGCACTGGTTCATGAGGCAGCCGCCGTCCTGAGCCCAAGTGCCGCGCCACGGGGCCTGGCCGTAGTAGCCCTTGCCCCGGTTCCACCTCACGTGGACCGAGCCGTGGGACATGCGCCCGAAGCGGCCCTCCTCCACGGCGCGGCGCACGTGGCGCACGGCGACGTTGAAGCGGTTCTGGTGGCAGGCCGACACCTTCACGCCGCGCTCCTCGGCGCGCCGCACGATCTCGTCGGCGTCGGCCATCGACATCGCGACGGGCTTCTCGACTATCGCGTTGACGCCCGCGTCGATGCAGTCCAGCGCGATGCGCGCGTGCTCGCCGCTCTCGGTGGCGACGGCCGCGATGTCGAGTCCGGGCTCCGCGGCGAGCATCTCGCGATGGTCGGCGTAGATCCTCGGCACCGGGCCGTCCCACTCCGCCCGCTCGAGCAGTCCCTCGGCCTTGCCGGGGGCGGTGTCGCAGAGCGCCGCCAGCTCGAAGCCGTTCGCGCGGACGGCCTTGATATGGTTGAGCGCTATGCGCCCGCAGCCTACTATTGCGCACTTCATTCTAAGCAACCCCCCTCATCTATTCTCAGCAAACTTTCCACGATCGAAACGGCAGCTCTCCCATCCCCGAACGGACGGAAAGAATCGTCGATCGACTGGGGGACGCCTATCGCCTCTAAAAGCGCGTCTTTCTCGATCGACGGCAGGAGTATGTTGCGATGGCCGTTCAACAATTCATCGGTACTCGGAAAGGGAAGCAGCGTGACGCACTTCTTTCGAGCGAAAAACGCCTCCCTCTGAAGCCCTCCGGAATCCGTGATAATAAGTTGAGCGCCGTTGACCAATCGTATGCTTTCCAAATAACCAACAGGATCAACGAAATGCAGATTCGGAACATTCCCGACAGGGGCAGTCTTCTCGATAAGACTCCGAACCCGTGGATGCACCGGATAGACGACTGCGGTTTCAAGCTCCCCAATTGCCGACAGCAGCTCCTTCAGCTTCGATTCCGTTGCGTTCTCTTGACGATGGCACGTCAAGTAGATGTAAGGCTCCCTCAAAGAAAAGCTTGAGCCGTCGAGCTTTCTTAAGGTTAACGGGGATGAATCCGAACGTTCGGAATAGAAAGCGAACGCGTCGTACATGAGGTCTCCCGTGAAGGAGGAAACGGCCCCTAGCCCCTCCTCCACCAAGTTCTCCAAGCACGACGGGGTGGGTGCGCAGTTCGCGGACGAGAGATGGTCCGTGCATATGCGGTTCACCTCTTCGGGATTGCTCTTGAACCTGGTGCGAGCACCGGCCTCCGCGTGGCAGATCGGGATGCCGAGCTTCGCCGCCGCGAGGGCCCCGGCAAGAGTGGAGTTCGTGTCGCCGTAGAGCAATATTGCATCGGGCGCCTCCTCGACCATCGCGTCTTCGAGGGCGACCAGCATCCTTGCCGTCATCTGCGCATGGGTTCCTCCCGATATGCCGAGATTGATCTTCGGTTCGGGAATCCCGAGCTCCTCGAAAAATAGCTCCGACATGTTCCTGTCGAAGTGCTGCCCCGTATGGACGATGACTTCCTCGATGCACTCACGCTCGGAGAATTCCCGGGACACCATCGCGGCCTTGATGAACTGGGGGCGCGCCCCGACGACGGTAAGCACCTTCATGTCACAGCACCTCGACGTTCTCTCGCGGGGACACGCCCTTCATGGCGTTCTTGGCGTCGAGCACGGCCCTCGCGTGCCTCTGCACGAAGGCGTAGTCGACGTTGGTGTGCGCGCAGGCGACCAGAACAATGTCGGC
>OLQI01001172.1_pt1 | contig 18123 bp, 16 predicted proteins | sample 1672171 | NCBI WGS metagenome assembly OLQI01 (sample SAMEA3136655, study PRJEB25190) | human gut metagenome
TCTGTATCGGTCCGGCGCAGGCATCGGAAAGTTATCTGAATATGCAGAATTTGATCAGCGCAGCGCTCGTTTCGGGAGCAGATGCGATTCATCCCGGATTCGGATTTTTATCGGAAAATGCAAAATTTGCAGAACTTTGCGAACAGTGCGAGATTACCTTTATCGGTCCTGATTCTAAAGTGATCGGTAAGATGGGAAATAAAACAGAAGCAAGAGCAACAATGATCGCGGCAGGGATTCCGGTTATCCGGGGGACAAACGGAGCGGTTTTAGATCTGGAAGAAGGGAAAAAAGAAGCGGCGCGCATCGGATATCCTGTGATCATTAAAGCCGCCTTGGGAGGCGGAGGAAAAGGGATGCGGACAGCGCAAAGTGAAGAAGAGTTTGAAAGTTGTTTTGTGACGGCGCGCAAAGAGGCGGAAAAGGCATTCGGAGACGGAACAATGTATATCGAGCATTTTGTGGAGCATCCTCGTCATATTGAATTTCAAATCCTTGCAGATTCATATGGAAATATAGTTCATCTCGGAGAACGGGATTGTTCGATACAGAGAAATCATCAGAAGATGATCGAAGAGTGTCCGTGCGCCGCGTTGTCAGATGAACTTCGTAAAAAAATGGGCGAAACGGCGGTAAAGGCCGCAAGGGCCGCAGGCTATACAAACGCCGGAACAGTAGAGTTTCTGCTGGAAAAAGACGGTACATTTTATTTTATGGAAATGAACACAAGGATACAGGTGGAACATCCGGTAACGGAGTGCGTAACAGGGATCGATCTGATCAAAGAGCAGATACGGATCGCAAACGGCGGGGAACTTACTTTCAGGCAGGAAGATATCAGGATGACAGGTCATGCGATCGAATGTCGGATCAATGCGGAGATACCGGAGCGCAATTTTATGCCGTCAGCCGGAAGAATCACAGATCTGCATCTTCCGGGAGGAAACGGGATCCGTGTAGATACGGCTGTTTACAGCGGATGCGAGGTGCTGCCTTATTATGATTCCATGTTGGCGAAACTGATCGTTCACGGGAAAGACCGTCGAGAGGCGGTAGATAAGATGAGGAGCGCTCTGGGAGAAATTATTATAGAAGGAATCGGAACGAATGTCGATTACCAGTATGAGATTTCGGAAAACGAGGATTTTATATCAGGAAAGACAGATGTGGATTTTATTCGGAGGCTGAGTAGTGAAACTGCATAATATGTTTAAAAAGACCGTAGGGAAAGAACATGGAACATCGAAAAATACAAAAGTAAGAAATGTTCCCGAAGGATTGCTGAAAAAGTGCAATAAGTGCGGCGCGGCTATTTTGGCAGAGGATGCCGTAAATAACAATTATATTTGTCCGAAGTGTCACGGATATTTCAGGATGCATGCAGGACGGCGGATCGAGATGATCGCAGATCCCGGAACTTTTGAAGAATGGGATGCAAAGATGAAGTTTGAAAATCCTCTGGAATTTAGCGGTTATGAGGAAAAAGTACGAAGATTAAGGGAACAGACCGGACTTGACGAAGCGGTCGTTACAGGGAAAGTTATGATCGCGGGCCATTGTAGTGGTCAAGCATTTTTGTAACACTTTGTTCGAAAAATTCACCCGGCATATCTGGCTTCAAATGGTGTTTTCCAATCATTGTATGAATGAGGGCGGACATGATTATACCATACATACACATAGCGGTTTAGTGCTTCATCTAAGCTGGCTGCATCATAAAAATGATTGGGATATATCAATTCATTTTTTAGTGTATTATAGAAACGCTCCATCGGTGCGTTATCATAAGGACAGCCTGCCTTACTCATGCTTTGACAAATTCCCTTACTTTCACAATAATTGATAAAATCCCAAGATGTAAACTGGCAGCCTTGATCACTATGTAAAATCAATCCTTTTGCAGGCTTTTCTGTCAGCAGTGCTTTCTCTAAAGTTGCCTTTGCCAGTTCTGTATTGATATAGTCTGAATTTAAACTGGCAACTACACTGCGGTCATATAAGTCAAGAATAGAGCAGTTATAACGCATTTTTCCGTTCCCCATACGGATATAGGTAAAATCTGTACACCATATCCGGTTTGGTTTTGGGCAATGGAAGTTCTGCTTTAAGAGGTTTGGGAAAATCTTATTTTTTATTCCATGGACATACGTCGGCTTTTTTCTCATAATCATTGCATGAAGCCCCAGGATTTGGTTCATATATTTATGAACAGTAGTTTTACTTAAAGAAATCCCCTGTCTTCTCAGAAAAATCATCATAGGTCTATGTCCTAAAATTTGGTTATTATTATAATAAATAGTTTTAATCTGTTCAAAAACCTGTTGCCGATGTTGCAGAAAGGATTTTTTTCGGTTTTTCCGGTAGTTATAATAAGCATTGGGATAAATATGGAAACGCTGGAATAACCAGCGCAGCCCAAAGAAATCCTTATTTTCATCAATAAATCGATAAGCCTCTAATCGATTTCCTTTGCAAAGAATGCCGCTGCTTTTTTTAAGAAAAGATTTTCCTTTTCCAGTTCGTGGATACGCTTCTGAAGTTCGTGAATTTCCTTTGCATTTTCTGAAAAAGAGGGAGAGGTTTGTGGCTTTGTAAACTGGCATTCTTCGCTGTATTTTTTCACCCATCCTACGAGGGTGGATTTTGCAACATGGTATTCTTTTGAAAGTTTTGGATAGCTGGTACCTTTTAAATATTCCTGTACCATCTGCTTTTTAAATTCTTCGCTGTACTTTTTTGTCATGGTGGGTTCTCCTTGTTCGTTTTATTCTATTTTATCCGAACGGAATGTTACAACTTTAGTATACCACAACACATCCGGCGGTGATCGGAGTATGTGACGGACGTTTTATGATGGCGAGCATGGGCGAAGTGGTCGGTGAGAAGATCACAAGAGCGATAGAACGGGCTACGAAAGAAAATCTTCCGGTTATTTTGTTCGCATGTTCTGGAGGCGCAAGGATGCAGGAAGGGATCGTTTCTCTTATGCAGATGGCGAAAACGGCGGCTGCGCTGAAACGGCACAGTGAAAAAGGGCTTCTGTATGTGAGCGTTTTAACAGACCCGACGACAGGAGGAGTAACGGCAAGCTTTGCCATGCTTGGAGATATTATTCTGGCAGAGCCGAATGCGCTGATCGGGTTTGCAGGACCGAGGGTGATTGAGCAGACGATCGGAAAGAAGCTGCCGAAAGGATTTCAGAGGTCGGAGTTTTTGCTCGAACATGGATTTGTAGATCGGATCGTAGAGCGGTCGGAAATGAAAAGCGTTCTTGCGCGTATTTTGCATATGCATGACCGTACAAAAGAAAAAACAGAAGAAAGTACCGGGGAAACCGAAAAGATTGAAAGCACTACACAAGAAGATACTATGCCAAAACAGGTGCGGTCAAAAGGCGGAATAAGCGCGTGGGAAAGAGTTCTTCTTTCAAGAAAAACAGACCGTCCGGTCGGAACAGACTATGTGAATATGCTGTTTTCTGATTTTATGGAATTTCATGGAGACAGGCTTTTTAGAGACGATCCTGCAGTGGCAGGAGGAATTGCAATGTTCGGGAACATTCCGGTCACGGTGATCGCTCAGGTGAAGGGAAAGACGACGAAAGAAAATGTGACACGCAATTTTGCGATGATGTCTCCGGAAGGATATCGGAAAACATTACGATTGATCCGGCAGGCAGAAAAGTTCGGACGTCCGGTGATCTGTATCGTAGATACTCCGGGAGCATTTTGCGGACAGGAAGCAGAAGAGCACGGACAGGGAGAAGCGATCGCTTCAAACTTATATGAACTGTCCTCGATAAAAGTTCCGATCGTTTCGGTACTGATCGGGGAAGGCGGAAGCGGAGGAGCACTGGCTCTGGCTGTGGCAGATGAAGTGTGGATTCTGGAAAACTCTGTCTATTCGGTTCTTTCTCCGGAAGGATTTGCAAGTATACTCTGGAAAGACAGCAAGCGTGCGTCAGAAGCGGCGGAAGTGATGAAACTGACGGCGGATGATCTGAAATGCTTAGGGATAGTGGAACAGGTGATCAGAGAACCGAAGTCGTATACGTCACAGACAATGGCTGGGGTATGTGAAGAATTAAAAAACATGCTCAGCGTTTTTTTGAAAAAATACGGATCTATGGATGAAAGACAACTGCTGAATCATCGATATGACAGATTTCGTAAAATGTAAAAAGTGCTTCTTTTCCGAACAAAGTGTGTGCTATAATATAGGTTACGAAAATGCAGGCGCAAGAAGCGTCGGTTATGGAACACAATATATGGAAAAGGAGGAGGTCCGATGGATGCATACAGAACAATTAATGATACGCTTGTAAATCTGTTTAATGAAATATGGGAATTAGAAAAAGAAGCGATCATAACCGAAGAATTTAAAGATATTACAAATAATGATATGCATATCATAGAAGCAATCGGATTATCCGGTGAAAATACAATGTCATCCGTAGCTAAAAAGCTGAAGATCACGGCGGGGTCTCTCACAACTGCGGTCAATGCGCTTGTCAGAAAGGCATATGTGAAGAGGGAAAGAAGTGAAGAGGACAGACGGGTCGTATATATAGCGCTTACGGAAAAAGGAGAGAAAGCTTTTTATCATCACGAGCAGTTCCATCGTCAGATGACCAACGCCGTGATAGAAAAGCTGGATGACGAAGAAATTGACGCACTTGTAAAAATGCTTAAAGATATTTCTGCATTTTTCAGAAGTTATCAGTCATAACACAGGAAAACGGAAATCTGATAAGGCGGGATTTGTGGTATGGATGAATTTATTTTTATTTTGGAATTGATCGGAACAGTAGCGTTTGCTTCTTCGGGAGCAATGATCGCCATAGAAAAAAAGATGGATATTTTCGGGGTAAATGTGCTCGGGGCGACAACTGCGGTAGGTGGCGGGATCATGCGGGATATCATACTCGGATTGACGCCGCCGGGGGCGTTTTCGCATCCGGTCTATGTTCTTGTGGCGGCGCTGACATCGACGATTCTTTTTGTGATCGCATATGCGAAACCGACGGCTTTTGAGTCTCGGGTAAAGACAGATTATTATGATAAGCTGATGTTCTGGTGCGATACGGCAGGACTTGGAATATTTACAGTAGTGGGGATACAGGCGGCGGTGCGGGCCGTCGGCGGGGAAAATGTGTTTTTCTTTGTATTTATCGGAACGCTTACAGGAGTAGGAGGAGGGGTGCTTCGTGATATTATGGCAGGCGAGACTCCGTATATTCTTGTAAAGCATATTTACGCATGCGCTGCGATTGCGGGAGGAATCGTCTGTGTAGTCGGAAGAACGGCATTCGGAGAAGCTTACGGTACGATATTAGGACTGGCGGCAACGGTGCTGCTCCGTTTTTTGGCAGCTCATTTCAGGTGGAATCTGATGCGTGTATCATAAGGTTTTTCATCTCGGAAAATAGCCGGATGATAAGAAAATTACAGTGAAGGCGGACTGAAATTACAGCAAGAATGATAAAAATTTGACGTTTTCTGAAAAATGAGGTACAATCCCCTATGAAACTTTTTGATTTGGGTTGAATAAGTGATACTGAACAGGATTAGAGAGCGGTATCGGAAATACTTGGTTGTATTATTTTAGGAGGGAACAAGTATGGCAGTAAAGAAAACAACTTCGACATCAAGGGCAGCGGCTAAAATAGCAAATGCGATCAAAGCGGAGCCTGCAAAGGCGGCTAAAACAGCGGCGAAAGCAGTAAAGGAAGAAGAGAAAACAGCTGTGAAGGCAGAGGAAAAGGCAGAAGTGAAAGCTTCTGAAAAAGCTCCTGTAAAAGCAGAGCCGGAAAAGAAAGAAGCAGCGAAAGCGATTGAGACAAAGAAAGACACAACGAAAAAGCTTGAGACAAAAGCGGCAGTTTTGGTAGATACACCGGAGACAGAAGAGAAGGCAGCTGTAAAAAAATCAGTAAAAGCTCCGGCAAAGGCAGAGAAAAAAGCGCCGGTGAAAAAGGCGGCATCTAAGAAAGCGGAACTGAAAACAGAGATGTTTCTTCAGTTTGCGGGAAAAGAATATACAGACAAAGAGATTTTTGACAAAATAAAATATGTTTGGTCAAAAGTTTTGAAAAATAAAGTCGGCGATATGAAAGATGTTAAGATCTATCTGAAGCCGGAAGAGTCAGCAGCTTATTATGTAATTAACGGCGATACGACAGGTAAAGTCGATCTGTAAAAGTCTGCTATCCTCTCTGTAGCGGGATTGCCCCGGCAGGGAGGTTTTTTATTTATATGAGGAGAAAGGAAGGCGTATGGCATGAGCGAAAATACGAAAAGTAAGATGACGGAGAAGAAAGAACAAAGGAAACGGCTTGAACAGCAGATCCGTTTTATTATTGAAGCGGACAAAGTGAAAAGCGTTTTTCGGCAGACATATCTTGCCGACGGAAGCCGGAAAGAAAACGATGCGGAACATTCATGGCATCTGGCATTGTCTGCGATACTTTTGAAAGAGCATATGGACGCGCCTGTTGATCTGATGAAAGTGATCGTCATGGTACTGATCCATGATCTTGTCGAGATAGATGCGGGTGATACTTATGCATACGATTCCGAGGGCACCAAGTCAAAAAGAGAGAGGGAGTTAAAAGCGGCAGAGCGTATTTTCGGTATTCTTCCAAAAGATCAGGGAACATATTTCAGAAGTTTGTGGGATGAATTTGAAGAATATAGTACAGAGGATGCAAAATTCGCTCATTTGCTCGATAATTTCCAGCCGCTTTTATTAAATGACGCATCAGACGGGAAAAGCTGGGCAGAGCATGGAGTGCATAAGGCTCAGGTGTGTAAGCGAAATGAGCGGATTGCGGATACGTCGGATATCGTATGGGAAAAAATGCTTGAAATTATGGATAAACATGTTGAGAAAGGAAATTTGAAAAATGTATGAGCGGGAAACAGAGCGGCTGCAAAAGATGATTGAAGAAAGTGAAAGTATCGTTTTCTTCGGCGGAGCGGGAGTTTCGACAGAAAGCGGAATACCGGATTTTAGAAGTGCGGATGGGATTTATCATCAGAAGTATCGTTTTTCACCTGAACAGGTTGTAAGTCATACGTTTTTTATGAGGTATCCTGAAGCATTTTATGAATTTTATAAAGAAAAAATGATGATTCTTGATGCAAAGCCGAATGCGGCTCACCTGAAATTGGCAGAACTGGAACGGGCGGGAAAACTTACGGCTGTCGTTACGCAGAATATAGACGGTCTGCATCAGTTGGCAGGAAGTAAGCGAGTGTATGAACTGCATGGCAGCATTCACAGAAATTATTGTATGAACTGCGGGAAATTTTATGATGCACAATATGTCAAAAAAAGCGAAGGTGTTCCGAAATGCTCCTGCGGGGGCGTCGTGAAACCAGATGTTGTCCTTTATGAAGAAGGTCTTGATGAGGAGACGATCCGGGGCGCTGTGGAGGCGATCGCGTCTGCAGATATGCTGCTTATCGGAGGCACGTCTCTCGTAGTTTATCCGGCAGCAGGATTTATCGATTATTTCAGAGGAAGCCGTCTTGCGGTGATCAATAAATCAGAAACGGCAAAAAATATCCGATCAGAACTGACGATTTCAGCTCCGATCGGAGAAATATTAAGCCGGATAAAAGTGTGATCAGTCAGATTCCCATCGTCCGGATGCGCCGCATGGGAGGACAAGTCCCGAATCAGTGACAGGAAGTCCGATTTCCTGCGACTCTACATGGCCGTTCCATGGCTTTAGTTCTGTCGAGATCATATACGTAAGTACAGCGGGTGCAAGCCCTGTCGTATAGGAATTGACAAGGAAAAAAAGGGCGTCTTTAGACAAGATCTTTGTGCAAAGTTTGATGAGCGGGTGGATCATATCTTCGATCTTCCATATTTCGCCTTTCGGACCGCGGCCATAAGACGGAGGATCCATGATGATCGCGTCATAAGTATTGCCGCGGCGGATCTCCCGTTCGACAAATTTTACACAATCATCGACAAGCCAGCGGATCGGAGCGTCTTTCAGCCCGGAAGACACTGCGTTTTCTTTCGCCCAGCCGACCATGCCTTTTGAGGCGTCCACATGGGTGACATGCGCTCCGGCGGCCGCTGCCGCAAGAGTTGCGCCGCCTGTATAGGCAAAAAGATTCAAAACTTTTACCGGGCGTCCCGCGTTTCGGATCTTTTCCGAAAACCAATCCCAGTTTGTCGCCTGTTCGGGAAAGAGTCCGGTATGTTTAAAACTAAATGGTTTCAAATTAAATGTAAGAGATCCATAGTGAATCTGCCACTGCTGAGGCAGACTGAAAAATTCCCATTCCCCGCCGCCTTTTTTACTGCGGTGGTAATGGCCGTTCATCTGTTTCCATCCTTTATGATTCTTTTTCGTGTTCCAGATTACCTGAGGATCGGGGCGAACAAGAAGATAATCTTTCCAGTTTTTCTCCGTTAGAACAATCTATAACTTCATAATCTTTCCAGTTGTCTGCAATCCACATAATAATATCCTTTCTCCATACAGTGTGTGCGAATATAGCTATAGTTTACCACAAGCATGTACAACAGGAAAGCATAAAACAATCTAAATTGTAACAGTTCAGCCATGCAGCGCGGTTTTACGAATGCACAGGCTGAGCTTTTACTGTCTGTGGATTTCGTCAACTTGAATTTTCAAAGTGAAATACGGCATGATTCATGATACAATATAAAATAAGAAATAAAATTTTGAGGGAGATGTCTTATGGTGAAAATGACAGTAGATGCAATGGGAGATCACTGTCCGATTCCGGTAGTGAAAACAAAAAAAGCGCTTGGAAAATTACAGGGAGCAGGACAGATAGAAGTGCTTGTAGATAACGAGACGGCAATGAAAAATGTCATGAAGATGGCAAAAAGCAGCGGCGCGTCAGCGGAATCGGAAAAGATCAGCGATCGGGAATACAAAGTGATGATTACGGTAGAAGAGAAGAACGCGGCTGTATCAGAAAGCGATCAAAAAGGACAGACCGCAGGAAAAGAAAGCCGGGCGCAGGCAGAAGGCGGGGGGAAAGAAGCAGGCGAATCGGATCACAATCCGGCAGCAGAAAATGGAAGTAACAGTAGTGCGCAGGGGATGAACAAAGTGCAGTTATCATCTGCGGGATGCGCGACATGTATCGGAACGGTCGTTGCGGTTTCTTCTGATAAAATGGGAAGCGGAAATGATGAGCTGGGCGCAGTTTTAATGAAGAGTTTCTTTTTTGCGGAGACGCAGCTTGATACGCTTCCGGATAAAATCCTTTTTTACAACGGAGGCGCGAAACTTACGGTGGAAGGTTCGGACTGCCTAGAAGATATCAGGATTTTGGAAAAAGAAGGCGTCGAGATACTGACGTGTGGCACATGTCTTGACTTTTACGGATTAAAGGAAAAACTGGCAGTCGGAGCAGTGACAAATATGTATACGATTGCAGAAATTCTTCAAAACGCAGTCAGCGTTGTTTCTCCGTAACGACAGGAGAAGGACATAAGGAAAAATATTTATTATGGGTGAAAAAGAAAGAATGGCAAAAAGTATAAACGGATAGATAAAAGTGTAAGGACAGTATTGCAAAAGTTTGATACAATACGATAACAGCTCATAGGAAAGCGGCATGTTTTGTCCCGAAATGCAGCTTTTGAGTTGAGTAAGTTTACATGGGGAAAAGGAAAACAAAAATACAGATATCCCCTACATAATAAGGAGGTATTAAGACAAATGAAAAAGACCAAAAAACTGGTAATGTCATGGCTGCTTGCCTTTTGCTGTGTCATCACTTTGGTTGCGCCGTCTGTCGTAAATGCGGCAGCAGATGATTTCGAGATCATCGATGATACAGACGCACGTTTTGTATATTCAGACGGTAATGCAAATAACGGCGGATGGGAATCGGCGGGAGCGGGCGACGCTTCCGTTACAGAGCACTGGAGCAACACGGCAGGCGCGACATTGGACATTACATTCAACGGAACAAAACTGGAGCTTTACGGTAAAAAAGCTGCAAATCATGCAATGTTCAGCGTGAGCATTGACGGAAGCGAGGCAGTAGAATGCGACGCCTATGCCGCAGTGACAGAACCGGAGGCAAAATTGTTTGAAAGCAAAACGCTTGCGGCAGGAAATCATACAGCTCATATCACAGTTTTAGAAAAAAGAAATGAAGCTTCTACAGGGACAGGAAGCGTTTATGGCGTACAGTTTGTGTATGCAAAAGCATTTGAGGCAGAGATTGCCGAGCCGGAATTTCCGGGATATACAGAAGTTGACGATGCTGTTTTTACAACAAATCATGAGCCCTTCAAGATCCAGTACGAGCCGGCAGGCGCTTGGACTGCGGGAAGCGGCAACGGAAATTTGTTTTATAACGGAACAGAGCATTACAGCGCAAAAGGCGTTGATGTGTCTTATGAGATGATCTTTACTGGAACCGGAGTAGAGATCCATGCCAGCAAAAATACAGTTCATATGAACTGCGACGTTTATATCGACGATGTGAAAGTCGGAGAACTGGCGGCACAAAATGCCGGAGCAATGCACAAACAGAAATTATTTGAGAAAAAAGATCTTGCGAATACAAAGCATACGCTTCGTGTCGTTCCGAAAGAGGGAGAAAGCATTGAAGGCAAAGTAATACAGCTTGATAAGATTGTTGTTTTTCACGATGAAATTACTGTGCCTGATTCGATCGTATTGAACCGGACGGAGCTGACGATGACACCCGGCGCTTCATCAGAGCTTACGGCGTCTGTCATTCCGTGGAATGCAAATGCGAAGCTTGTGTGGACAAGCAGCGACAGCAGTGTTGTAGAAGTAAACGATGGAAAACTGACTGCAAAAGAGATCGATGTGAAAAAGACAGTTACTGTCACAGCGGCAAGCGCTGAAGACAACAGTGTTTTAGCAGAAGCTAAGATTACAGTCGATCCGGCTCTGGCATTTATGAACGCATATGTAGGCAATGAAAAACTCTTAGAGACAGAGCTTGATTATGATAAGCTGAAAGCAGGAAACGGAAGCGTTTATAACGGAACAGCCTGGTTGAATGATGAACTGAATTCTAAAATTGTCGTGACGACAGAAAAAGACGTTCACAATGTTCAGGTTACAGCAAGCGATTTCAAGAATGAAAAGGGACAGGTTTTGTCAAAAGACAATATTGATATTAAATGGCTCAAAGAAATTGCGGCAAAAGAAGGACGTAACGCACAGGGGCAGACAAAAAATTATCCGGATGTGATCTACAAAGGCGGGAAGAAAGATATCGATGCACAAGATGTACAGTTTGCATGGGTAAATATCGCGATTCCGAAAGATACAGCGGCAGGAAATTATACAGGTACGATTACGGTTTCGGCGGACGAATTAGACAAGCCGTTCGAGCTTACGTACAACATCGAAGTGCTGAACCTTGTACAGCCGGCGCCGGAGGCAACAGAACTGCAAGTTTGGCAGCATCCGTTTTCAGTTGCGAATTATTATTTAGGTTTAGGTGAAAATCCGTCGGGCGGCATCACAAACGAGGTGCGGGAAGATTTCTATTTTACAGAAAAACATTTTAATTTGATGAGAGACTCGATCAAAGAGTATGTTTCGATCGGAGGTCATGACGTAGTTGCCAATGTCGTAGAAGAGGCATGGAATCATCAGTCATATTATAACGATCTTTCGATGGTAAAATGGACGAAGAAAGCGGACGGAACATGGGAATTTGATTATGATTGGTATGATGCATGGATCAATTTCATGATCGAGTGCAAAGTTTTAGATCCTGCAAACGGAATCGGACAGATCAAGTGTTACAGTATCGTTCCATGGAACAATCAGATCGCTTACTATGATGAAGCGCAGGGTAAAGTAGTGAAAGAATCACACAATCCGGGAACTGCAAAGTGGAAAGAGATGTGGGAACCGTTCTTAAAAGATTTTATGGAACATTCCAAAAAAATGGGATGGTTTGACATCACTTATATTTCAATGGACGAAAGAGGGCTCGATCAGCTTGAACCAGCGGTTGAGATGATCGAATCAGTGAAAGACGAAGATGGAAACCACTTTAAGATCTCTTCGGCGCTGAACTATGCAGCTCCGGAATATTATGAGTTTACAGACCGTATCGATGATATTTCGATCAATCTCGGAAACACAGGAAACGTACAGCAGATGAACGATCTGTCAGATCACCGCAGAGACTTAGGTCTGACGACAACGATGTACACATGTACGGGAGATTATCCGAGTAACTTTATGATCAGTGATCCGGGCGACAACTATTGGGATATCTGGTACACGATGACATTAGGAACAGACGGCTATATGCGTTGGGCATGGGATAACTATGTATACGATATGCACGGCGATGCAACTTACCGTTACTGGGAGCCGGGCGACGGATGGTTCATTTATCCGATGGAAAGAGAAGCGGTAGGAGAGGACTTTAACGCTTCCTTCTACAGCACACCGCGTTATGAATTGTTCAAACAAGGTATCCGTGATGTGGCAAAAGCAAAATATCTGTTGAACAGTGAAAGCGCGACAGCAGAAGAAAAAACAGAATTGACAGATGTTGTAGAGCATTTGGCAAAACCGCAGAAAGGAACATATCAAGGTTCTGCGGTGGCGGCATCCGAAAAAGACCGTATGCTCGTTCATTCTGAAACAGAGCGCGCTTTAGATGCGACAAACGCGCTGGCAAGAAACGTTGCGGAGAGGGAGAACCCGAATCCGAAGCCGGAAAGCGCAGATAAAACAGCGCTTAATGCGGCGATTAAAGATGCAGAAGCTTTGAAAAAAGAAGATTACACAGCAGAAAGCTGGAAAGCGTTTGAGACGGCGTTGAATGCGGCAAAAGAAACAGCGGCTGATAAAGATGCAGCTCAGACAGAAGTAGACAACGCATTAAACGTATTGAATGCGGCAGTTGCTAAACTTGAGAAGGTGAAAGATCCGAATCAGCAGCAGCCGGTTCAACCACAGCCGGAGCAGACAAAACCGGATAAGACGACTCCTCAGACAGGAGATCGGACAAACGCAGCGCTTCTGTTTGGATGCGCAGTTCTTTCGGGAGCAGGTGTGTTCTTTGCATATCGCAGACGCAGAACAATAAAATAATCGTTTTCTAAAGTAGATTTCGGAAAACAGAGGAAAAGAACGAAAGAGTCGGAGACGGATCTTTCGTTCTTTTTGTAACGGTGGAGGGATGAAGTCCGAAAGATTCTTTTTTGGTCTGCTTTAGAAATCTACAAAACAGTTGTTAAACAGGTAGATTTGAGTCATAATAAAAACGACTATTATGGATTTTTTCGGAGGAAGAAGAGATGAGGAAGATGGAGAAGATTCATTTAACACAATTTGCAAAACACGGCGGCTGTGCTGCAAAAATCGGTCCTGATACGCTTGGGAAAGTGCTTGGGAGGCTTCCGAAGTTTCATGAGGACAACCTGCTTGTCGGTTTTGAAACTTCGGATGACGCGGCCGTATATAAGCTTTCGGACGATACGGCAGTGATACAGACACTGGATTTTTTTACGCCTGTAGTAGACGATCCCTATACGTTCGGACAGATTGCGGCTGCGAATGCGCTAAGCGACGTATATGCGATGGGAGGAGAACCGAAGATCGCGTTGAATATCGTCTGTTTTCCCGGGGAACTGGATCCGGATTATTTAGGGGAAATTCTGCAAGGAGGCGCGGAAAAGGTTCTTGAATCGGGAGCTGTCCTTGTTGGAGGACATTCGATACAAGATGACGTTCCGAAATACGGACTGTCGGTTATGGGACTTGTTCATCCGAATCGCATCTATAAAAACTTCGGATGTAAAAAAGGAGATGTTCTGATCCTTACGAAACAACTGGGAAGCGGAATCGTCAATACGGCGGTCAAAGCACAGATGGCTTCGGAAGCTGCCGGGAAAGAAGCGGTTGCCGTGATGACGCAGTTAAACAAAAAGGCAAGGGAAATACTGGACAAGTTTACGATCCATGCATGTACAGACGTTACCGGGTTCGGGCTTCTCGGACATTGCGGGGAAATGGCTTCGGCGAGCAGAGCGAAGATAGAGCTTTGGCCAAAAGATATCGCCTATATTGAAGGGGCAAAGGAATATGCGCAGATGGGACTTATTCCCGGGGGAGCATATCGCAACAGAAATCATGTCGCACAGCTTCTTGAAGCGGGAAATACCGATGAGATGTATGTAGATCTGCTCAGTGACCCGCAGACTTCCGGCGGTTTGCTGGCGGCAGTTCCGGAAGAAGAAAAAGATGCGATTTTGGAAGAATTTGATAAAGCACAGATGGAAACAAAAGTGTCGGTTGTCGGAAAAGTAATAGACTCCGAATGTGAAGAAGCAAAAATATATATCCGTTAATATAGGAGGAGAGACAAAATGATTTATCTGGATAATGCCGCTACGACTTTGCACAAACCAAAGGAAGTACAGGAAGCTGTTATAGCGGCGTTTGGGCAGATGGGAAATTCCGGAAGAGGGGCATCGGAGCCGGCGCTTAAGGCATTGGGAACAGTCTACGATGCAAGAGAAGCGCTGGCACGGCTTTTTCATGCCGAAAATGCGAGTGAGATTGTGTTTACCGCAAATTCTACAGAGGCGCTGAATATTGCAATCAAGGGAATACTTGATCCGGGAGATCATGTCATCACAACGGTGCTGGAACATAATTCCGTGCTGCGCCCGCTGTATGAATGCCGCAGGAAAGGTGTGGAGATGACAATTCTTACATGCGACGAATATGCTAACATTTCATATGAAGAGATGGAAAAGGCAGTCAGAAAAAATACACGGGCGATCATATGTACTCATGCGTCAAATATGACCGGAAATATGATCTCTTTGGAGAGTGTCGGAAAGATTGCGGCAAAGTATGGTATTCTCTTTATTGTTGACGCTTCCCAAACCGCGGGAGTATGGGAGATCGATGTACAAAAATATGGGATTTCCGTCCTTTGTTTTACCGGACATAAAGGACTGATGGGACCGCAGGGAACAGGTGGTATGTATGTAAAAAGCGGGGTAAAGATCCGTCCGCTTTTGTCAGGCGGCAGCGGGATAGATTCTTATAATATGCATCATCCGTCGCAGATGCCGGAAGCGCTTGAAGCCGGGACGCTGAACGGTCACGGGATCGCGGGACTTCGGGCGGCATTGTCATTTTTGGAAAGAGAAGGGATGGAACGCCTGCGGAAAAGAGAACTGGAGCTGATGCGCCGTTTTTATAACGGAGTCGCTGAAATTCCGAATGTGAAAGTGTACGGAGACTTTCGGACGGACAGAAGGGCAGCCATCGTTTCTTTGAATATCGGCGATTATGATTCGGCAGAGATAAGCGATGAATTAAGCGGCAGATATGGGATCGTTACGCGGTCCGGAGCGCATTGTGCGCCGTTGATGCATGAAGCGCTTGGAACAAAGATACAGGGTGCGGTCAGATTCAGTTTTTCCCATTATAATACGGAAGAGGAAATTGACGAGGCAATCCGCGCCGTAAAAGAGCTTGCTGAGGAATAAGAAGAACAGGCGCGGGGCAAGGTGTTATGGAATCATAAGAAACGGGGGAGAAGATGAAAAAACGAGAGAAAAAAATTGTGATCACTTTTCATACGACAACGGATGCGATGGCAATGGAACGGTACTGTAAAAAGAGAAAAGAACCGGGCAGACTGATTCCTGTTCCGGGTACGATCTCGGCCGGATGCGGACTTGCATGGTGCGTTCTGCCGCAAGAGAGGGAACATCTTTTGAAAGTGATGGAGGAGGGGGATATAACTCCGCAGGCTGTGCATGAATGTATGTTATAAAATATCACAGTTCTACCACAAAAGATTCACATAGGTTTGATATCGTCTTAAACAAATATATTGTATGAAATATGTGGAAATAAGATTAAAGTATATTGAAAAAGTATATGTCACAGATAGAGGGGAGTGCAGAAATCCACAGAAAGAATACAAAGTTAGGAGGATATCATTTTGATAGAAGTAAAAAATTTGGTAAAAAAATATGGAAATCATTTAGCCGTAGATCACCTGGACTTTCAGATTAAGCCGGGAATGGTTTACGGTTTTTTGGGTCCCAACGGAGCAGGAAAATCTACTACAATGAACATTATGACAGGATGCATGGGGGCAACTCAGGGGGAAGTGCTGATTAATGGATATGACATCTTGAAAGAACCTGAAAAAGCCAAAAGATATATCGGATATTTGCCGGAACATCCACCTCTTTATATGGATATGACTGTGCGGGAATATTTGGATTTTGCAGCAGAGCTGAAAGGAATTAGAAAATCTCAACGAAGAGAAGCTGTTGATGAAGCAGAAAAAATGGTAAAGGTTCAGGATGTGGAACATCGCTTGATTCGAAATCTTTCAAAAGGCTATCGTCAGAGAGTAGGGCTGGCACAGGCAATTTTAGGATTTCCGGATATGATTATTCTTGATGAACCAAGCGTTGGATTGGATCCGAAACAGATTATAGAGATGAGAGATTTAATCCGTAAGTTGGCTGAGAACCATACGGTTATTTTAAGCTCGCATATATTGACGGAGATCAGAGAAGTATGTGATTATATTCTGATTATTTCTAAAGGAAAGCTGGTAGCACAGGATACGCTGGAAAACTTGGAGAAGATGATAGGGTTTCACGATGTGATTGAATTAGAAACATCGGCTTCGGAGGAGGAAATTCATAGAATACTGGGGAGGATTCCCGGAGTTTGTGCGATGCAGATGCGTGTGAAAGGAGAAAAGTGTACTTATGTACAGGTAAAAGTGACTGGAGATAAAAGCAGTCAGAATAACAGAAAAGTAAGAGAAGAGATTTTCTGTGAATTTGCGAAAGAGAAAAAAACATTATATTCATTGTCGGCGCCTGAAACGAGTTTGGAAGAAGCGTTTATGAAATTGACACAGAACGATAATATAGAAAGAAATATGCAAATCGAAGAATCGCTTGTGAAAGATAGACAGGTAAAGGACGGACGGGTGAAAGAAAGCCGACCGGGAGAGAAACAGATAGGAGTGGAAACCAGAAAATGTGAGATGAATACAGAGGGAGGAAAAGAGGATGAAGGCGGTTTATAAAAAAGAATTAAAAGCGTATTTTCAGTCTATAATAGGGTGTGTATTTATTGCCTTTCTTATTGCATTTACTGGAATTTATTTCATGGCGTATAATATGACAACAGGATATCCGTATTTTTCTTATACACTTTCAGGATCGTTGATCGTATTTATTGTAGGGATTCCTTTGATTACGATGCGTTCATTTGCAGAAGAGAGAAAGAATAAAACAGATCAGATTCTGTTGACAGCGCCAGTGAGTTTGTGGAAAGTTGTGGTTGGAAAATACCTGGCGATGGTGACGGTAATTGCAATCCCGAATCTTATATTTTGTATTTTCCCTCTTATCATTAAATTGCAGGGGACGGCGTATTTGACAGTTGATTATATTTCGATTTTGATGTTCTTCCTGCTCGGCTGTGTTTTTGCAGCTATAGGAATGCTTTTATCAGCGCTTACAGAAAGTCAAATTATTGCGTATATAGGGACGTTTGGTATTTTTCTGATTCTATATTTATGGGATGGTATCTTATCTCTGTTTCCAAATACGGCGATGAGCGGACTTGTGTTTATAATTTTGCTTATTTTGCTGGCAGCTTTCTACATATGGAGAATGACGAACAGTTTTTCGATTGCGGGAGGAGTGGGCTGTGTCGGAGTGGCAGTAGCGATAGCAGTGTATTTTCTGAAAGAGACGCTTTATGAAAATCTGTTTACAGAGTCTTTGGGCGGGTTCGCTCTGACAAATATTTTTACCGATATTACACAAAATAGTATTGTAGATGTGAGCGGAATTGTATTGTACTTGTCGATGATCACATTATTTTTATTTTTGACAGTTCAGTCGATTAGAAGACGACTTTGGGAAAGTGCGGCAAAAAAACATGGAGCGTATAGCGTGACGATGACAGCGGTTTTTCTTGCAATTACAGTTGTCATAAACTTGATTGCATGCCAGATACCGGAAAAATTCCGAAAGATAGATGTGAGTAATACAAAAATTTACCAAAAAAAGAAGCGCAAGGGTGGAGTCCAGAGGAGGGAC
>OLQI01001181.1_pt1 | contig 18044 bp, 19 predicted proteins | sample 1672171 | NCBI WGS metagenome assembly OLQI01 (sample SAMEA3136655, study PRJEB25190) | human gut metagenome
GAACTCGGTCAGCGTGCCGTCGATCATCTCGTTCATCTGCTCGTCGGAGATGTCGGAGAAGTCGATCACGGAGGTGTTCTTGATTTCGGTCAAAACGGACCCCTTTCAAAAACTAAATCGGGGACCCTTCGTCATGATGGTTGATACGTACCATGTTCGCTTGCAGAAGCAAGGATCGCGGTGCAACAAACATGTCTCGGGGGCCAACAGATACTTACACTTGCCGCCTATCGGCAAGCCCGCCCAGTATAGCACCGAAGGCGCGCGGCGCTTTGTGAATTTTCCCCGAGTGCTGACATTTTTCGCAGCGCGCCCACAAGGCGGCCGAGAAGAGCCCTCAGCGCGTCGAAGGCGCCCTACGAAAGCAGCAGCACGTCCTTCCGGGCGCGCGCCTCGCTACGCACCTCATCGGTAAACCCGCCTATACTGAAGAGGACATAGACGGGCGGGCCGCCAAAGCGCCGGAAAGAGGGGTCGTCCAGGGCCTTTCGAGCCTGCTCTTCCAAGTGCCTCAGCACATTGGCGCCCACGGGCCTCGCCCAGAACTTGCACTCGCCGAACACCGCTCGGCCCTCTTCGGCGCCCAGCCCCACAACGTCCAGCTCCACATCGCGTGCGCCCCACCAAGCGCCCACCCGCTCGGGCATGAAGGGGAGCGCCCCTTCCGCGCCCGCATCCCACAGGCGGTCGCGGCACACGTCCTCGTACACGTAGGCGACCTGCCCGTCGACGAAGTTGTTCCTAATCGTCTTCAGCGCCTCCGCCCGCCGCCCCGTCTCCAACAGCCCCATCTGGGGAAAGACGAAGCGGAACCAGAAGCGCAGGTAGTTGTCCTTGATGCGGTAGAGGCCCTTCTTGCTCTTCTCGGGGTTCTCCTCCGTCACGGGCACCACGCGCTCCAGCACATCGAGCCGCTCGAGCACTTTCAGGTACTTCGACAGCCCCGTCTGCCTCACGTTCAGCGCCGCGGCGATCTCCCCGCTCTTGCGGTTGCCCGCCGCCACCGCCTTCAAAATGGAGAAATAGGTTCCCACCTCGCTCACCTCCTTCGACAGAAGGAAGTTCGGCTCGTCGTACAGATAGCTGCTGGAGTTCAAAACGCTCTTCTCGATGCCGCGGTACACATCGTCCACGCCCCTGAAGCTCTCGATGTACTTGGGGACGCCGCCCGTGACGCTGTAGAGCTCGACCAGTTCGCGGCGCCCGATCTCCTTCGAGAAGAAATCCCGGTAGAACCGAAAGGGAATCTGCTTCATGCGAACCTGCGCGGTGCGCCTCCCGTAGAGGGGGCTGCTATAGGAGAGCACCTGACTTTCCATGAGCGAGATGAGCGAGCCGCACAGGATGACCATCACGTTGCGCTTGGAAAGCATCGTGTCCCAGATGCGCTGGAAGACGGAGGGGAACGCCGGGTTCGCCTTGCCGAGGTACTGGAACTCGTCCAGCGCGACGACGAGGCGCTCGCCGTCGCTCGTCAGACGGTCGAAGAGAACGTCCCAGTTGTCGACGGACACCTGGCCGAGCAGCTCGTCGCCCGTGAACGCGGCCACCTGTTTCTGGAAGGCCGCGCGGTTCTGTTCCTCCGACTCCTCCGTCGCCAGGAAGTACAGCGCGCGCTTGTCGCGGACGAACTCGGTGATGAGCGCCGTCTTCCCGATGCGGCGCCGGCCGTAGATGACCACCATGGCCGCCTGGTGGTCGGCGAACTGCTCCTCCAAGGCGGCGAGTTCTTCAATGCGATCGACGAACGCGTCCACAATTGCCCCTTTCTCTCCCATGCTTCGTTGGAGGGATATTATACTTCAAAGTATTATACTTCAAAGTATAATCTGATGCACGTCCAGCTCACGCAGGGCCTCCTCGCCCTATTCTTTACTTTCCGCATCATCTTTCGTGAGCGCAGACGTTGCGCTAGAATGAGAGGATGCGTTTGCGTCCGGTCGGCTTCATCGGGATAAGGCTCAGGCATGGAATTGACTCTTTCGGTGTTCCTCTCGCAGGCAGGAAATCATCCGATCCTGCTCGGCATTCTGGCGCTGGTCATCGGCGTGACCATCATCTCGGGCGCCACCGACGCCCCCAACGCCATCGCCAGCGCGGTTTCCACGCGCTGCCTCACCCCCGGCGCCGCCCTCGCGCTCGCTGCCGTGTTCAACTTCGTGGGGCTGGTGGGCATGACCTACATCTCCACGGCCGTGGCCCACACCATGTTCAACATGGTCGATTTCTCCGGCAACACCCACCAGGCGCTGCTCGCGCTCATAGCCGCCATGATAGGCTCCATCGGCTGGGGCGTCTTCTGTTGGTTCTGGGGCATTCCCGCCAGCAAGTCCCACTCGCTCATCGCCGGCGTCACCGGCGGGGCCATCGCGCTGAACGGGCTGGCCGGCGTCGTGCTCTCCGAATGGATGCTCGTCATCTACGGCATGGTGTTCTCGCTGGTGGGCGGCTTCATCCTCGGCATGGCCACCACCAAGATCATCGAGTTTCTCTTCTCCCGCGTCAACCGCCAGCGCGGCAACAAGGTGTGCATGGTGCTGCAGGACATCTGCGCCTGCGCGCTGTCGTTCCTCCACGGCGCCCAGGACGGCCAGAAGTTCATGTCCATCGGGCTTTTGGGCATCGCGCTCGCCTTCGGCATGGAGACAAGCGGCTCCACCGACTTCCCTTTGTGGCTCATGGTCATCTGCTCGGCGGCGATGTCCTTAGGCACGCTCCTCGGCGGCAAGCGCATCATCAAGTCCGTGGCCATGGACATGGTGTCGCTGGAGAAGTACCAGGGCGTGGCGGCCTCCCTCTCCACGGTGATCACGCTGTTCGTGGCATCCATGACCGGCATGCCCGTCTCCACCTCCCACTGCTCCACCGCCTCCATCATGGGCGTGGGCGCCTCGAAGAGCTTCCGCCGCGTGAACTGGGGCGTTGCCCGCCGCATGGTGTGGGCCTGGGTGCTCACCTTCCCCTGCTGCGGCTTCATCGGCTGGGCGCTCGCCAAGCTGTTCATGATGCTGTAGAAAAGGGCCCAGACATGAGTCCGGGCCCTTGGGTGAACCGCAGCTGGGATCGTCTTACGCTTCCTCAGCGGCTTTTGCTTGGGCCTCGCGGATGGCCTTGGTCATCTGATCCACGCAGGAGGTGGAGCGCCGCCCGCAGGTGTGGCCTTCCATCATGGCGACGATGTCGTCGACGTTCTGGCCGGCCACCAGCTTGGAGATGGCCTTCAGGTTGCCGTCGCAGCCGCCGGTGAACTGGACGCTCTTGATGGTGTCGCCGTCCAGTTCCACATCGATCTGACGGGAGCAGACGCCGCGGGGAATGTAGGTGTGCATGTCGGTTCCTTTCTCGCACCTTGTTTCGGCGAGATTGTACCGCATTGTGGCCTACACCGCCGTCGCGCCGCGCTCGCCGGTGCGGATGCGCACCACTTCCTCCACGGGTGCCACGAAGATCTTGCCGTCGCCCACCTCGCCGGTGCGGGCGGCGCCCACGATGGTGTCCACCAGCGCGTCCACCGCGTCGTCTTCCACTACCACCTCGAACTTCACCTTCGGCACCATGTTCAGCATCACCTCGGTGCCGCGCACGTACTCGCTCCAGCCGTGCTGGGCGCCGCAGCCGTGCACCTGCGAGATGGTCATGCCCTTCACATCGGCGGCGAACAGGGCATCCTTCAGCGGCTCCATCTTCTCGGGCCGCACAATAGCCGTTACTCGTTTCATAGCTGTCAGCTCCTTTCTCAATCGCTTCCGCAGGCTAGTCGAGGCCCAGGTAAGCCGGGTAGGCCGACTCGCCATGGACGGCCACGTCGAGCCCGGCCGCCTCGTCGGCGGCACTCACCCGCAGGCTGCCCTTGAAGCAGGCCTTGACGATAAGCCCCAGCACCACGTCCGCGATGGCCACGAAGGCGATGGTCACCAGGATGCCCAGCACCTGCGAGCCCAGAAGCGACCAGTCGCCGGTGTACAGAAGGCCGCCGTGCTCGGTCCAGGAGAGCCCGGGCGCGCAGAACAGACCCGTGAGGATGCCGCCCACGATGCCGCCGACGCAGTGGCAGCCGAAGGCGTCCAGCGCGTCATCGTAGCCGAGGCGCCGCTTGGCCTGGGAAATGGCCGCGTACACGATGGGGCTCACGATAAGTCCCATGACGATCGCCGCCCAGGGCTCCACGAACCCTGCCGCCGGGGTGATGGCCACAAGGCCGGCCACCAGGCCCGTCGCCGCGCCGACGAGCGTGCACTTCCCCACCGTGACGCGCTCGGTGATCATCCAGGAAAGCACGCCGGCGGCGCTCGCGGCCACGGTGTTCAGCAGCGCGAGACCCGCCACGCCATCGGCGGCGAACTCGCTGCCAGCGTTGAAACCGAACCAGCCGAACCACAGAAGCGCCGCGCCCAGGGCCACAAAGGGCACGTTGTGCGGGCGGTAAGACAGCACCGCAAACCCTTTGCGCCGCCCCAGCATAAGGCAGAGGATGAGCCCGGTGAGGCCCGAGGAGATGTGCACCACATCGCCGCCGGCGAAGTCCAGGGCCCCGATCATGTCGCCAATGAGCGAGCCGTCGCCGCCCCACACCATATGGGCGAGCGGCGCGTACACCACGACGACCCACACGGCCACAAACGCGCACACGGCGCCGAACTTCATGCGCCCGGCCACAGCGCCCGTGATGATGGCGCAGGTGATCATGGCAAAGGCCATCTGGAAGACAATGTCGATGATGGCCGGGTATCCCGCCGCCAGCTCCGGGTCATCGGCGAGCGCGCCCTGTCCGGACAGGACCGCGAAGGCGTCAGGCGTACCCTCGGCCTCGGCAACCATGTCGTTCACGGCGCTCAGGCACCCGATCTGGTCGAGGCCGCCGAAAAACGGCAGCGAGCCGTCGCCGCCGTAGGCGAACGACCAACCGCAAACGACCCACATAACCCCAACGATGCCGAGCGCGCCGAACACCATCACCATGGTGTTCACGACGTTCTTGCGACGGGAAAGGCCTCCGTAGAAGAAGGCGAGTCCGGGCGTCATGAGCAGCACCAGCATGGCGCAGACGAGCATGAACCCGGTGGAACCGGTGTCAATCATCGCGATCAACCCCTTTCACAGTTCGCGGGCCCTCGGCGAAAAGAGGTCGGGAGGCGCCGCGCGCCGCACCGCGCGGGCCTCCCCACCCCTTGTCGCCCAAGGCGCCCAACGGCAAGGACACCCCGATTGTTCCACGGCACCTGGTGACCTGCGCGCTCAACGATGATTGTTAACCCCCTCAAAAATAAGTGTTAACACTGGCGACCATTCCTTGTTACTGGGCGGAAACAAATGCCCGCGCGTCCCGTCACAGATCGCCGAAGCATTACAATGGCAGCGTTGCCTTTACAAAGAATCGGCGCGATTTGGTCACAAAATCGAGTTCTGGGTTTTTGCAGACCTCAAGACGGCATAAGAGCAAGAGGAATATATCGCTAAACGATATACTACACAAAGTCGCAACCGTTAATTGGGTCGTATCGCCCATAAAGAAAACCCAGAACTCGATTTTGTGACCACTTTTTCGAAAAGTTTTGTCACAACGCGGAAGGATGCACTCATGAGCGTTACATTTCGACAGGTCGAGCGCGACGAGGAAGTCGAGGCCCTGGCCCATATGGCCTACCATATTTGGAACGAGTACTGGCCGGCCATCATCGGCCAAGCGCAGACCGACTACATGGTGGAGAAGTTCCAGAGCCTGAATGCCTTCCGCACCGACATTGCCGACAATGGCTACGAGTACTTCTTCATCATGCAGCACGAGGACGAGACGCCCCACGAGCTGGGCGCGGCGACGCACGGCGCCGACATCCACGACCAGGGCGACACCGTAGCCGGCCGCGTCAACGACGACGTGGAATCCGACCGCGACGGCGAGCTGGCCCGTGACACCGAGGATTTCGCCCGCACCGCCGCCGTCCCCCGCATCGTCGGCTACACCGGTGGACACGTGGAGGCGGACACGAACCGCTTCTTCATCTCGAAGATCTACCTGTTAAAGGAACACCGCGGGGAGGGCCTGTGCTCGGCCACCATCCGCTTCTACGAGCGCCTCGCCCGCGAGCGCGGCCTCGATGCCCTCTACCTCACGGTGAACAAGCACAACGAGATGGCCATCCGCGCCTACAAGGCCAAGGGCTTCGAGGTCATCGACGCCGTGGAAACCGACATCGGCGACGGCTACATCATGGACGACTACATCATGGAGAAGAAGCTGCAGTAGCTGGCCCCGCGAGTCAGCCTCCATAGGGGCGACCTCGGTCGCCCCTCCCAATCAGAAAACAAAGTACTGCGGAATTCTCTTGACCCGCAATGCCTATTCGTCGACAAGAAACCGCGCCACATAATCTGCCGGAGCGATTGAGCGCACCTTTGATCGGGCAAACGCCGTAACGTCTCGCGTGACGATGAAATCAACGCGGGCGTTCTCGGCGCAGGCGCGCACTAAACCGTCTTCGAAATCAGGCTCGTCAGAATCTGCAGCCTGACGACAGAGGGCGTAATCGACTGAGCAGATAATGAAATCGTCCATCACAGCCTTGATGTAGGTTCGTGCGTCCTTCTCCCCCATGGCTTTGGAGAGGATGTAGTACAGATCTTTGAGCGACGTGGCGCAAACATATGCGACGACCTCTTCATAGGCCACGGCCTCGGCGATGGCGGCGGCTGCATCGAACCCCTCCGGCCGTGCCAAGGCGAGGTCGAGCATAACGTTGGTATCGAGAAGCACCTTACTACTCATAGCGGCTCGCAACGAGATCGCGAATCTCTTGGTCACTCAGGCGAGCGATGTCGCTACCCTGATGCTTCTTCGCAAGACTCAGCATCATGGCCACACCGCCTTTTTTCTTCGAGTGCACACGCGTATCGGGAAGCGCCCCCGTCTCGCAAATGTAATCGACGAGGACACCGCTGCAGTATTGCCCAAAGGACAAGCCGTACTCTTGTCGTGCCAGGGCATCGGCAAGAAGAATCTTCTCAGCATCGGCCCGTCCCGAAAACGTCTTCGTCGCCATAGCAACCTCCATTCGCTAGCCTCACTGTACCTCATCCTAAGGAATTTGTAAACAAGTACACAGAGCAGTGTATCGTATTTGGGACTCTATAGCACGAGGCGCCCGTCTTGCCGCACGAAAAGAAGGACGCGCATCCGTGACGGGTGCGCGTCCTTTCTCGAACAGCTGGCATCGCCCCTGGGGAGGGAAGGAGCGGGCGAGCCAGACGGATTCGGCTACCGGAGGAGGCCGACGCCAGATGCCGCTACTCCCACGGCTCGAGAGCCGCGGCGTTCTGGCCGGCCTCGCGGCCCCAAACGCAAGTCCTTGCCCGAAGCGATCTCAGATTCGCTACAGCACGAGCAAGTCGAGGAAAGGCGCGAAAGCGAAAACTGCCAAGGGGCGCGCCAAGAGCAGCCTCAAGATAGCGAAGCTCAAAGGCGGTAAGAAGTACTACGTGCAAGTGCGCACCTACAAGAAGGCGGGCGGGAAGACCTATTACTCGTCTTGGTCCAAGGCGAAAACCGTTCGAACTGCAAAGTAGGACGCAAGCGCTTGAGATAGCCTTTCAGCACCAGAAGCACCAGAGGGGGTCCCGCAGATGCGCGGGACCCCTCTTTTTTGCGGGCATACTCCGACAAGGAAGATCATGCCGTCCGGCGCTAATCGGCGAGGGCGGCTTCTTCGGCTAGATCGGCATCGGCGACAGAGGTTTGCATGGAAGCAGCAGCGCCCTCCCCTGCCGTCGCCGAGGCTCCGGCAGCTCCGATGGCGGCGCCAGCCGCAGCGGCGCTCGGGAGCCTCGGCACCCGAGCGCTACGAGATGCGCCCCCGCGACGTGGCCCTCGGCCCGCACCAGATGTTCAACTCCTACAAGAAGCTCCTCGACTTCGACTACATCTACGAACGCTGAGGCTGCAGGGGGCTACTGCGCTTCCTTCAGACGGCGGAAGAAGGTGGCACGGCTCACACCGGCCCTTCTTGCAGCCTCCTCGGCGGTCATGAGCCCCTTCTCGAATTGAACGACGGCGTATTCGTAGCGTATCTCGTCAACGGGTTTGCGACGCCGCCCCCGGCCTCGCTTCTCCTCCGACGAAGGTCGGGGCTCGGACTTCCTCTTCTTGCCCTTAAGACAGAGCGCCCTTAGAAGGGCATGAACGACGCCGCGGTTTGCATCGTCTATCGAGAAGCCGTCGCCACGCACGGTTCGGCCCGACGCGACAGCCCGCAAGAGAAGCTCGGCCGTCTCGCGCATGCCGCCTTCTGTCGAGGACACATCCACGGCAGCATCGTCCACACCCTCAGTCGGCCGGCGGACGAACAGGCTATCGCCCCCATAGCGCGTATCTGTCCGCATCAGCCATTCGAGCGGGTTCAGGTAGTCCATGCCGGCGTCATCCAGCAGCTTGCGCACGTCTTCGCGATTCTCGGCGGGAGTCCTTTCGCTGATGAACACCGGCGTGCGATTCTCCCGCACGTAGCGCTTTCGCTTCAGATCGAGGTTCAATCCGGGAATGCCTTGGAACAGCGGCGGAGACAGAAGGCTGATAACCGAATAGTTCGGCTCTATCACATAGGAGAACGTCTCGTCCTCCCGCTCTCGGTATTCAATGCGGGCGAGATGGTACTCAACGCCCGTCTCGGGGTCCTCCAGACAGATGACCCCGCGCGTTGTCGCCTCCCTCATCGCGCTCCCCCTCCCTGTTCGCCGCACAGAATAAGCCGGTACCGCAAATCAAGAATACGCCGGTAGAACTCCCTCCTCGTCTCCGTGATGCCGTCAAGCGTGCCAACGAGATCCTGCACGCAATCCATATCAAGCCGGCTCAGCACGTAGTCGCGAGCTTCGTTGCATTCGGGAAAAGACCTGCTTGCAATCACTTCGTAGTAGGAACTCTTGCGACCAGACAACCGAATCTGGGAGGTGGGAAACTCGAATACGCGGCGGAGCATCTCGTCTTCGGACCTCATCACCTCGTTGAGGGCCTCATCGTCAACGAGCCCTGGAAACAGGCACGATCCGTTGTCGAAAACGGGAGCGATCCGATAGGCACCCTCCTGCTTGAGAAACCCCCAATTCGCCCCATGGCGATCGAAGTTTCCCAACAGCGCATCGACGACATACATGCGCCAGAACATCTCGACCGTCTCGTCGACCGCGGTAAGCTTGCGATTGTCGCGGAGCATGCGCATGATGTCGTCATAGCTGTACTGATAGGTTTCGCGATCTTCCTCGAGCGTACTTTCCCCCACATCGTTGAAAGGGACGAACTGGGTGCCTTCGGGAATGAAATCTCGGCACGCGACCACTGGCTCGCCATCGCACGTCCCCAGATAGGTTTCCTGGGCGGGAAGTCCCGCCAACTCGAAAACGCGAGATCCCACATGCTCGGATAGGTGGTTGAAGCGCTTCCCGAAAGCAGTTGCCTTCTGGAACTTGACCATATAGAAACTGCCGTCCGGCATGACGATGCTCTTCTTGCGCTCGCTACCCGCGTAGTAGCGGCCGCCTTCGGGGTAATGACTGAAATCCATGCGGAACTCCATAGTCTCAAAATTAAGTTCTATGTAATTATGAGACTATCATAGTACGGCCATGAATGGAAGGGACAAGACCCCCATGACAAAAAGACGAAGACGAACGCTGGGGCCGCAAACGCCACAGCCCGAAAAGCGCGAAGGGGCGCCTGCGGTTGTGTCGCAGGCGCCCCTTGCTCGAATAGCCGGCTCCGCTCTCAGGGAGGGGAAGGAGGTGCGGAGCGGACGGATTCGCTCGTTGTCGCTCGCGGGTTCGTGGCGTGGGCTCAGCGGATCCGCACATCGCCGCAAGCCGCAAGCTGCGGGCCGTTCCCTACTCCCAGGACTCGAGGGCGGCGGCGTTCTGGCCGGCCTCGCGACCCCAGACGCAGGTGTTCAGGATGGCCCAGCCGCAACCCGGGTAGAACGAGCCGACGTAGTTGCCGCCCGCCACGGCGCCAGCAGCGTACAGGCGCGGGATGGGATTGCCATCAGTGGCGATGACCTCGGCCTTGATGTTGACCTTCACGCCCGCGTAGGAGCCCATGGGGCCGGGACGCATGGGATCGGCATAGAACGGGGGGGGGTGACGATCTTGCCCATGTCGGCGCGGCGGCCGAAGCGCAGGTCCTTGCCCGTCTCGCAGTAGCGGTTCCAGGTGTCGATCTCCTCTTTCAGGTTCTCGGCGGGCACGTTGATGAGCTCGGCGAGCTCCTCGATGGTGTCGGCCTTCACCACGCGGTCGCTCGTCTCCACGTCGATGCCCTGGAGCAGCCAGGAGTAGGTGTGGTCGGCGTCCACGATGAAGTACACGTTCACCCCGTCGGGATCCTCCGGCTGCCAGCCGTTGGCGAAGACGGCGTTGGCGCACTCCGAGACGACATAGCCCCACTCGGCGTCCTCCTGGCAGAAGCGGCGGCCGTTCTGGTTCACGAGGATGTTGCCCTCGCTGCGCCACGACTTGTACTCATTCGAGCCGCTCACCATGCCCGTGGAGTACTCGGCGATGCCGCCGATGTAGTGGTTGTCGTTCATGCAGCAGGCCTGGTTCAGCTGGAGCTGGGCGCCGATCTCGCGGGCCATGCGGATGCCGTCACCGGTGTTCGTCTCCACGTCGTGGGAGGTGGCGCCGTAACCGGCGCTCGCGCTGTCGAGGCCGGCATCGCGCATGGTCATGCCCCAGAACTGCTGATTCAGGCCGAGCTCGCGGGCCATCTCGGTGTTGTTGTCCACCGAAGCGCAGGCGAGCACCACGCCCTTGCGGGCCTTGGCGTACTTCGTCTTGCCGTCATCGCTCACCTCCACGCCGATGACCTCGCCGCCCTCATTCTGCAGAAGGCGCGTCACCTCGTGGTTTTTCTTCACCACCAAAGCCTCGCCGTAGGTGTTGGCGTGCTCCTGGAGCGTCTTGTAATGGCCGTTGATGGATGTGCCCGTCTCGAACTCGTCGTTGTCGATCTCGCCGGACAGCCACAGCGAGCGCGGCACAATGTCGGCCTCGGTGTCGCCAAGACCCCAGATGGGAGGCAGGATGTCAGCAGCGTCGAAGGTGCGGCCGATGGAGATGAGCCAGTCCACCGTCTCGCCGGAGCGCAGGCACGCCTCGCGGATGATCTCGGCATCGCCCATGCCCTGGGACCAGCGCACCATCTGCTCAGCGAAGGCCTCGCCGGTGTCTCCCGCGTACCCGGTCAGCTCCTCCTGGGTCGACCAGCCAGCCGCCAAGATCACGCCGCCGCAGAGCGCCGAGTCGCCGCCGATGAGCGTGCCCTTCTCGAACACGAGGGCCTCAGAGCCCGCCGCGGCCGTCTCGATGGCCGCGCACATGGCCGCTGAGCCCGAGCCCACGACCACCACGTCGGCCTCGTAGTCCCAATCGATGGCGGAAGGATCCACCCCGCCGCCTGTGACAGCCAGGCTCTCGCCCTCGCTGCTGCCGACCGCCTTGGGCGCACAGCCCGCGAGCATCCCCGCACCGAGGGCCGCAGCCCCTAGAACCGATGCGCCCTTCAGAAAATCGCGGCGTCCGAATGTCGTCTCCATGTCGCTCCCCTTTCAGGTCTCTCACTTCCAAACGAGGTCTCGCCTCTTTTGACGCCACTCAGTCTAGAAAGGGGCCGATTGCCTGTAAATTTCGGAAATCGTCACTTGTTTTACCAGGTCATAGCCGCGCACGCTGTCAAGTGACGGTTTTCGTCACTTCAGGGGGCTGGCGCCGGGGCCCGAAAACTTGATACCATGGAGCCACAATGGGAAGGGGACGCCATGACACCTGCAGACGCAGCGATACGCACCGAGATCGGCAGGCTCATTCACGACGAGCAGCTCATGGCCTTCGTTCAAGAGAAGGCGTGGAACTACGAGTCGAAGGCCGACTTCCTGGCCGGGCCCATGCCGTGCGCGCTCGATCCCGACACGGCCTGGGAGCTCGTCTCCTTCGTGCGGCGCATGAGCGGTTGGCCGCCCGTGCGCAGCCAGATGCCCCGGGCAGGCAAGGCCCTCACCCCCGACCTCGCCTTCCAGACAACGCCGCCGGCCGTGGAGCAGACGATCAGCGATCTGGCAGCCCGTTGCGACAGGCACTCTCAGCTTTGGGAGGTTCTGGAGCCTCTCGTGCGGCACGGGCGCATTGTCGCGCCCCTCGCCGAGGACCTCGCAGCCGCCGCCGAGCGGGAAGGACTCTCCCTCTCCTACGAGGCAGTGCGCGCCCTGGCCCTCGGCGCCCGCGAGCCGCAAAGAGCCGAGGAGCGCATCGTGGCCAACACCGCGGCGCTCCTGCGCGAACCTCGCCAGGCAATGGAAGCGCCGACAGCCGAGATGCTGCGCGACCTGCATGCGGCCATCATGGAAGGTGCCGCCGCTCTCGGCAACGCGGGCTACGCGGGGGTGGATTCTGCAAACCCCCCGGGAAACGTCGCGCCCGAAAGCTCCGTACCCGAGGCTTTCGTCCTGCGCCGCGTCAATTTCGAGGAGCTCGCCCGCGAAATCAGTCAGGAAGGCCAGTGGGGCGCCCACCCGCTGCCCGGCATCATCATGAACGCGGGCATTCTCTGGAACAGCATGACCATAGGTCCCGCGAACGCTTTTCTCGAGATCGTCCTGCGGCGGCGCGCCCTTATGCGCATCGGGCTGCCCGTGCTCGCCTGGGTGCCGCTCTCCTGGCTGCGCCTGTCATGGGAGCGAGGCCGTGCGCCCGAGCTTTTGGAGCCCTTCCGCTACGGCGAGGCCTTCCTCGTCAGCGAGTTCGGTCTCGACTGCACGCCCTACCTCATCCAGATGCTCGCCATGGTGGAACACTACGTCGACAGGCTTGAGGAAGAGGCCCGCGCTCTCGCTGCGGCCGATGCCGCCCGACGCGAGACCGTGAGCCGCGATGCGCGGCTATCGCATCGCCAGAAGGAGCTGCTGGCCGACCTCATCGCCGACCCTGCGGCGCGTACCGACGTGGGCGCCTACGCGCGGCGATTCGACTGCGCCGTTTCCACGGCCCGCGACGATTTGAACCGCCTCGTCGACTTGCGTTACTGCTCGACAGCCTACCAAGGCAAGAAGCAGGTGTTCTGGCTGAACGAGACGGACTGAGATCGTATTCTGCCGACTGTCTGGTATTTCTTGAGATCGCTTCCGGAAATCCGCGCAGTTTGGTTCCGAAAATCCCCGCCGGGGCTAGTGGGAGGCGGCCAGCTTTGCGCGCACGGTGGCGGCGATGCCCTCGGCATCCAGGCCCAAATCGGCGAAGAGCTGGCCCACGGGGCCCTGGCCGACGAAATGGTCGGGGATGCCCAGGGTGACAGCGGGAACAGTCGCGCCCTGGCGGGCGAGCACCTCGAGCACGCCCTGGCCGGCACCGCCGGCAACGACGCCCTCCTCCACGGTGACCACGAGCGGCGTCTCGGCCGCCGCCGCGATAGCCTCCTCATCGAGCGGCTTCACCCAGCGCATGTCCACCACGCGGCACTCGATGCCCTCGGCGGACAAAAGCTCGGCAGCGGCGCGGGCTTGCCCCACCATGCGACCGAAGGCGAGCAGGGCCACGTCGCCCCCCTCGCGCACCGTGCGGGACTTCCCCACTTCCAGAACTTCCGGCGCATCCGGCAATGGCGCACCCTCGGCCTCGCCGCGCGGATAGCGCAGCGACACGGGGCCTTCCAAAATGAGCGCCGTATGCAGAGCGTGCACAAGCTCCGCCTCGTCGGAGGGCGCGAGCACCCGCAGGTTCGGCACCATGCGCGTGTACACCATGTCGAAGACGCCGTGGTGCGTAGGTCCGTCGTCGCCCACCAGGCCCGCGCGATCGAAAGCGAACACCACATTCGCCTCCGGCAGGGCCACATCGATGATCATCTGATCCACGGCCCGCTGCATGAAGGTGGAGTACAGCGCCACCACGGGCTTTTTGCCGCCCGACGAGAGGCCGGCCGCCATGCCCACCGCCTGCTCCTCGGCGATGCCCACGTCCACGAAACGCGAGGGGAACTCCGCCGCGAAGGTCTTCAGCCCCGTGCCGCCGGTCATGGCCGCCGTGATGGCCACCACGTCCGCGTCGTTGGCCGCCTCGTCGGCGAGCGCCGCGCCGAACACCTCGGTGTAGCTGGGGGCGCGTCCGGGCTTCTTCAACGCGCGGCCCGTGGCAATATCGTAGGGGCCGGTGCCGTGGAACGCCTCGGGATCGCGGCGGGCGGGCTCGTAGCCCTCCCCTTTCCGCGTGACCACGTGCACAAGGGCCGGGCCGTCCATTTCCAGCACGAGCGATAAAACGTCGCGCAGCTCGGCGATGTTGTGGCCGTCGATGGGCGCGGTGCACACGATGCCGAGCGACTCGTAGATCATCGTGTGGGGAATCACCATTTGCTTGAGGGATTCCTTCATGTTCTTGCCGAAGCCGAGCAGCCCGCGGGCCGCGGGGCCTCCCTGCTCCATGGCCGCTTGCAGGCCCTCGCGCGCCTCGCGGTAGTGGCTGTTGGCGCGGATGTTGCCCAGATGCTTCATGAGGGCGCCCACGTTGCGCGAGATGGACATCTCGTTGTCGTTCAAGATGACGACGAGCGGCAACTGCTCGTTGCCCATGTAGTTCAGCGCCTCGAAGGCCATGCCGCCGGCGAGCGACGCATCGCCGATGAGGGCCACCACCTTCTCGTCGGTGCCCTTCAACTGCCGCGCCTTCGCGAGACCCGTGGCGATGGAGAGCGAGTCGGACGCGTGACCCGACGGGTGCACGTCGTAGGGGCTCTCCGATGGCTTGGTGAAGCCGGAAAGGCCGCCGTAGGTGCGCAGCGTTTTGAACGCCTCGCGTCGGCCGGTGAGCAGCTTGTGAGCGTAGGCCTGGTGCCCCACGTCGAACACCACGCGGTCGCGCGGCATGTCGAGCAGGCTCTCCAAGGCCACGATGATGTCCACGGCGCCCAAAGACGACGCCACATGCCCCCCGGTGACCGAGGTGGTGGCGACGATCTCCTGGCGGATCTCGCGGGCTAAAATGGCCAGCTCCTCGTTATCGAGCACCTTCAAATCGGCCGGCGAGCTGATAGCATCGAGTATGCGCGGGACATCCATGGGCGGTTTCCTTTAGGCCTCGCGGGGCATGTCGGTTGAACCCGTAGGGGTAGCGCTTGCGCCGCCCTCCTCGGCCGTCGTTTCCTCTTCCGTCGCCAGAAACGCGTCCAAGTCCTGCTCGGACAAATCGCACGCGGAAAGGCCCAGCTTCACGGCCTCCTCGTACAGCTTCAAGGCGTCATCCAGCGAGATGTCCTCGGCGGACACCTCGTCAACGATCTCGGAAAGGCGCTCGTGCACGTCCTCGAAGGTGCGACCCTGCTCGTCGGCCATGGCGCCTACACCCCCACCTGCACGCAAGCAGCGGCGCCCGAGGCGCCCACCAGGGCATCCACCGGGCCGGCGGCGGCAATGTCGGCTCCGACCGCATCAGCCGCGCCCGCGCCATCGCCTTCCATAGAACGCGCGATGCGCCCCAACACGCCGTTCACGAAGCGCGGCGAGTCGTCCTCGCCGCCGAAGCCCTTGGCCAGCTCCACCGCCTCGTTGATGGAGACCGACACCGGCACGTCGTCGCAGTGGAACATCTCGAAGACGGCCAAGCGCAGGATGGAACGGTCCACGATGGGCATACGGGAGAGCGCCCAGTTCTCGGACGCCGCTTCCACACGCTCGTCCACCTCGGCCTGGTTCGCCTCCACGCCGTGGATGAGCGCCAGGGCGTAATCGGTCAGCGTCCCCTCCTCGATGCGGCCGAACGCGCCCGCCTCGGCAGCATCGGCCTCATCGGCGGGAGCCTCGCGCGCCACCAGACACAGCCCGCAGTCGAGCAGCTCGCTGGGCGATTTGCCCGTCAGCTCGCTCGTGTACAGCACCTGCACCGCGCTGATGCGGTCGCGGGTGCGCTCGTGGATTCTCGGAGCCATACCGCGCGCCACCTACGCCTTGAACTGGAGGCCGTCGATGTACACGTCCACCGAGGACACCTCCACGCCGGCCTGGGTGGCCAGCGCCTCGGCGATGGCGGCGCGCAGCTGCGCCGCCAGCTCGGGCAGCACATAGCCGTAGTAGACTTCCACGTGCACCGCCACGGAAAGCTTGCTGTCGTCGCCCATCTTGGTCTCGATGCCGGAGGTGGAGGGCTTGCTCGCCAGCATAGAGCGGATGCCGCTCGTGGCGAAGGAGCCCAGCGAGGCCACACCGTCCACCTCGCTGGCGGCCACGGAGATGATGGTCTCCATGACCCCCGGGGCGATGGAAAGGCCCTCGACGTTCATCTGGTCTGTCATAGTACGTCTCCCATCTGGGTTTCGATAAAGTCGGTTGTCGCGTCACCGGCCAAGAATACCTCGTTATCGAGCACGCGTTTGTGGAATGGGATAGTTGTTGCAATTCCTTCAATAACGAACTCGTCCAAGGCGCGCTTGGCGCGGGCGACGGCCTCGGCGCGATCCTGGCCGTGCACGACCACCTTGGCCACGAGCGAGTCGTAGTAGGGCGAGATGCGGGAACCGGGGCGCAGGTAGGTCTCCACGCGCACGCCGGGGCCCGCCGGGGGCTCGAAGCGCGTGACGGTGCCGGGGCACGGGCGGAAGCCGTGCTCGGGATCCTCGGCGTTGATGCGCAGCTCGATGGCGTGGCCCGAAGGCGAGAACGGGGCGCGGCCCGCGCAGCTCATGGGCTCGCCGGCGGCGATGCGCAGCTGCTCCTTGATGATGTCGGTGCCGGTGATCTCCTCGGTGACCGGGTGCTCCACCTGCACGCGCGTGTTCATCTCCATGAAGTAGAACTGGCCGCGCTCGTCCAGCAGAAACTCGATGGTGCCGGCGTTCTTGTAGTCCACGGCGCGCACGGCCTTCAGGGCCGCCTTCATCATGTCGCGACGCAGGTTCTCGGAAAGCGCTGGCGAGGGGGCCTCTTCCAGAAGCTTCTGGTGGCGGCGCTGGATGGAGCAGTCGCGCTCGCAGAGCGCTACGGCGTTGCCATGGTCGTCGGCGAGCACCTGCACCTCCACATGGCGCGGACGCAGCACGAGCTTTTCCAGGTACACCCCGTCGTTGCCGAAAGCGGCGCCGGCCTCGGTGCGGGCAGCCTTGTACTGGGCCGCGAGGTCGGCCGGATCGTGCACCTCGCGCATGCCCTTGCCGCCGCCGCCGGCCGTGGCCTTGATGAGCACCGGGTAGCCCACCTTCTCGGCGAAGGCCGCGGCCTCTTCCACGGTATCCAGGCAGCCGTCGGAACCGGGCACCGTGGGCACGCCGCACATCTTCATGGTCTCGCGGGCGGACGACTTGTCGCCCATGCGGTCGATGCACTCCGGGGCGGGGCCGATGAACACGAGGTCGTTATCGGCGCAGGCGCGGGCGAACTCCGCGTTCTCGGCCAAGAAGCCGTAGCCGGGGTGGATCGCCTCGGCACCGGTGTTCTTCGCCGCGGCAATGATGGAGGCCATGACCAGATAGCTCTTGTTCGACTGGGCAGGACCGATGCAGACGGCCTCGTCGGCGTAGCGCACCGGATAGGTGTCGGCGTCCTCCGTGGAGTACACGGCCACCGTCTTCACGCCCAGCTCGCGGGCGGCGCGCATGATGCGCAGCGCCACCTCGCCGCGGTTGGCAACTAAAATTTTCTCGAACATGTTTGTCTCCTACGCGCCCGGCGTGGGGTCGTGGGGCTCCACGTAAAAGAGCACGGTGCCGTACTCCACCGGCGTGGCGTCGGACAGGCACACCTCGCGCACGGTGCCCATCTCCTCGGCGGCGATCTCGTTCATGAGCTTCATGGCCTCTACGATGCACAGCGTCTCGCCGGCGGCCACTTCGTCGCCCACCTTCACGAAGGGCGGCTCGCCCGGGGCCGGGGCCTCGTAGTAGGTGCCCACCATAGGAGCCACCACCGGCTTCCACGTGGCCGGACGATCGCTCGCCGGCTCCTCGGCGGCCGGCGCGGGCACGGCGGCAACGGGAGCCGCCTGGGCCTGCGGAGCGGCGGGCACGGCAGCGACCGGCGCGCCCTGGC
>OLQI01001190.1_pt1 | contig 17930 bp, 13 predicted proteins | sample 1672171 | NCBI WGS metagenome assembly OLQI01 (sample SAMEA3136655, study PRJEB25190) | human gut metagenome
CGCAGGTGGTCATTGATTCGGTTTTTGAATCTGCCGCACCGCTGGCTGAGTCCATCCTCTCGAATCTGAAGCCTGATGCTCCGGAGGTGGCTCAGCAGATTGCTCGTGAATCTGCCGGAATGCTCCCCGAGAGGGTCGCGCACGTTCGCGCCTACACGACGCTGGGCTACAAAATCAGTGAGCTTGCTGATGATACCGCCGGTGCTGCCGCTGAGGTTTTGTCCATGATTCCCCGTCACCTCAAGGCACTGTCCGCTGCTGGTGCTGGAGTCAGTCAGGTGATGGCTGATGCAGATTATGCCGACATGATGTATACGGCGTATGATCCGCATCGAAACGCGGAAGTCGCGCAGGAGATTAAGGACGATATTCGGGCCTTCCGCTCCTTTGAAGGCGCCGGCCCGGCGTATTTTAACTCCTCGCATCCGCGCGTGGTCTTCCATGACGGTGTTGCGTCCATGACCATCATGATGACTGAGCCCTCGAAGTCCAAGATCACGGACCACTCGTTCGAGAAGCTGTTCGCCCCGAACAGGAATTTTTTGCGCAAGCGCGTCAGCATGATTTACAGGCCGGTGCCTGCTTCTGCTCAGCACGCGCGCGTCAATTCCGCCTCGCGTGCAGCAACCACTGAGGTGACGTCAAAGAAGCGCTTCACTGCTTTTGACAACAAGAAGAAGAAGGCCGCCGCTGAGGCCGCCATGCAGCAGGCGGCGGAAGGCGCCGTCATTCAGGAATGGGCGCTGATGGTGACCGTGACCTTTGAGCCGACCCGTGCGGCACAGCGCACCGCTGAGAATGAGCTCAAGGCTCTGATGGGCGGCATGAAGTGGTGTTTCGCTGATTTCAGCGCAGATGCTGCGTTCCATCAGACGTTGCCCTTGGGGTTGTTTCCGTGGGCCTACGCGCCGGCCCTGTCGCTGCTGGCGGTGGAGCCGTCAGAGAAGAAGACTGCTGAGCAGAAGAAGAAGGAAAAGGAGAACTAGCATGCTGTCTCTGCTGAATAAGAAACAGGGCGGTCGCCGGACCGGTGCCGTGGTGGAACAGGCACGCACCACCGTTCGCGGTCAGCACGGCTTCGGCGGCGGTGCCTGGGGTCAGCTGGCTCAGCCGCGAACCTGGTTGGAAACCACCTGGGAAAACGCGGGTATGTTCCCGTTCGTCTCGGGAACCTCCCGCCCAATTTCTGGCGCGCCGGTGGGCTACGACCTCACCTCGGGCTCGGCGGTCGCCCTTGACCATATCTCGCTTTTCGAGTCAGGCGCGATTACCTCGCCCAGCGCCATGGTTTTTGGACTGAATGGCTACGGCAAGTCCAGCATTTCGGGACTGGTCGCGTCCTACCTCAACGCGACGGGTTCCCCTTTGGCGATTTTTAACCCGCTCAAGCGTGAAGAGTGGACGCCTCTGGCCCGCGCAATCGGTGCGGATATTTTCGACATTGGCATTAACCGCAATTCCACGAAGATTAACCCGCTGGATGCTGGCCCGCTGGCAGCTGCCGGTGACATCATTGGTGGTCAGACCGGCGTGGAGCTGCGTGCAATCGCCATGGCAAATATTGTGCACAACATTATCGCGCTGATCCGCATCAACCGTGGCCGCGATAAGAACGTCAGCGATATTGAGCGCACCATGATTAAGGCGGCGGTGGAGGCTGTTCTAACGGTGGAGAAGAAGCCCGCTCTGGGGCATCTGCTGCACTTCTTTGAGCACCCTTCGCAGACGGCACTTTCAGCAGCAGGCAATGTTACCCCCGAGCAGTTCCGCGCCCGCTATGCTGAGTTGTTCGAGTCGCTGAGCTCGCTGGTGTATGGCGACATGGCGGCCATTTTCTCCGACGAAGGCATGACGATTAACCCCGGTAACCCGGGCGGCTTCTGCTTCGATTCGTCCTCGATTCCTGACTCCATGGATCACATGATTAGTGCGGTCATGATGACCACCTGGCGTCTGGGTATGAACGCCATTGATGCGCACTGGGAGCTTTCCCAGCATGAGGCGAAGAAGGAAGCGGAAGCCAAAAAAGCCGGTGAAGTGTATGTCCCGAAGTACACGTGGCACGGATACAGCTCTCTAATGGATGAGTTCTGGTATCCGGTGAGGATGGCCCCGGGCATGGTGCAGGAGGTCGACAAGCTCTCACGCACCAACCGCTCCGTCGGTGTCGGCGAATGGAAAATTACCCACTCCCCGAAAGACTTCTTGATGTTGGAGAACGCTGCTGACCGCAAAATCGCCCACTCATTGATTGGTAAGTGTGGCTTGTGGGTTTTGCTAGCTCTGGAGCCTGAAGACATTGAGGTGCTGCGCACTATCCGCCCCATCTCGACGCGTGAGGCGGCAATGGTGACCGGCTTCGTCTCAGGTGCTGACGGCCTGAACCCGGCGGCAGCCCGCAAGGGCCACGGTGGTCTTCGCTCGTCGGGAGCTCCGCAGGGTGCAGGTCGCGCGCTGTGGAAGGTCGGTAGCAGTGTGGGCATTCCGGTGCAGTCACCCAAGCCGCCGACTCTGGCGCGGTTGCACCAGACGAACACGCGATTCAACAAGGATTAATTAAAAGGAGTAGAAGATGGATGAGCAGAAGAAGTCCGCCGCCCCGCTGCTGCTGGGTGCGGTCGCGGTCATTCTGGGTCTGACGATGGCTCCGATTTTCGGCATTATGATTCTCTTTGGTGGCGTGCTTGGTGGTGACAGTGCGAAGGCGGCGTGCCGCCCGGCGTCGGCCTCAGCCTCGGCAGCCGGTGCCGCAGGTGAAGGCGGGCAAGCCGAAGTGACCATTTATGATGACGACGGCTCTGCCACGGTGAGGAATGAGTCTTCACGTGTGGGTGGCAAGATTCCGAACAATTGGGAACAGGACGTCGTGTGGGCCTCTAAAGTCTCGGGTGTTCCCACCTCGTGGATTGCAGCTCAGATTGAAGCTGAATCCGGCTGGGACCCGACTCTCGGGGCAAACCACGCCGGCGCGTCCGGTCTAACGCAGTTCATCCCCTCCACCTGGGCGGTGTATGGTCACGGGGCAAGCCCGAACGATCCCGTCGCCGCCATCCGTGCCATGGGCGAATACCTGCGCGATCTGCGGGCACAGCTGAAGCCGGTGATTGATGCTCACCCGGACATGGCGGTCGAGCTCATCATGGCCGGTTATAACGCGGGGCCGGGTGCCGTTCAGAACTACGGCGGTGTTCCCCCGTATTCTGAGACGCAGACCTACCTTTCGAGGATTCGCGGCCTAGCGACTATCTACAGCAAGACCTATGGGGCTGAGGTCGGCGGAAAGAGCGACGGCTCGGTTGAGAAGGGTGAGGTGCCCTACACTGATGACACTGCGAACGTGACCGGCGGACAGACTGGCTCTTCTAACAATTGCTCGCCGCAGAATTACAGCGGCGGAAAGACCAGCGGCACGGACGATTACCCCTGGGCGGGCCAGGTTGAAGCGTTAAACCCCGTGACCGGAATGTACTACGTGAATTGCACTGATTTTAGTTTGTGGCGCCTCAACCAGCAGGTCGGCGCAACTGACCCGAATCACCCGAAATTCACCAACGGCAACTTCGCCTCCGTGCCTCTGGGCAATGGTGGCGACTGGGCTACCGCCTGGCGTGCGAAGGGCTGGCCCGCTGACAACACGCCCGAAGTGGGCGCTATGGCCCACTTCGCACCCGGCGCGGTTGGTGCCTCGCAAACCTACGGGCACATTGCCGTGGTGTTGGAAGTGCACGATAACGGCACCGTCACCATTGAGGAATACAACGGGGCAACACCCTACAAGTACTCGACCCGCGTTGTTCCGACTGATGGCGTGACCACCTATTTGCACATTCCCGACTCTGAGAAGGCCGCGAAGTAACGAAGGACAGATTGATGATGACTGATAAGAAAGCGCTAATCTTGGCCGCTGTTGTGGGCCTGTCCTTGGCCGCGTGCTCAGCCTCCACCCCGGACACAGCACCGGCACCGCAGAGCACCACCGCATCCACGGCGGCAACCTCAGCCTCCACCCCGGCATCACCGACAAGCCCGGCCCCTTCTGCGACGGCCTCCGCATCAGCGGAACCGACCATTATCGCGGCACTGCCGTCAGCCTCTCGTTGGGGTCACTACGGTGCGCCGGGAAACGTGGACTCTGCATCTGATGCGGCGGGCTGGAGCCCGCAGGAGCAGCAGGCGGCAACTGATTTCGCTGTTCAGACCATGCGTGTTTTCGCCATGGACACGGACGCGGCAACCTGGCACCAGCACATGGATCCCCGCGTGACAGCCGACTATAAGGAGCAGCTCTCACGCTTCAACCCGTCCTTGAACCCGGTGCATGAAGTCAAGAACGCAGTCTATGGCGAGTTCCCCTCTGACCCGACCCGCGCCGTGGTGCGCGTGGCGACAAATGACGGGGTGTGGGTTGTCCAGCTGCGCCGTTCAGGCCCCGGTGATGCCCCGAAGGTCGCCAATATTTCCCCGCTCTCTGTGAAGAAACACTAACCAGAAAACCATCTGACCAGCAAAGACACAGCGTGCAATGATTGCAAACTGATGTCACTGCATTCTGATATGACTGCAAAATACAGTCATATCAGAGTGTATTCATCTCGAAAGGAAGACCAGACATGGACATGCGTCCTCACGAATCAGCAGCCTTGATGTTTTTCGGCCTGATTCTCGCAGCAGGCGCCTACTTTGGCGCCGGGCTGGAAGCCGGGGTGTGGAAGGCTCAAGAAATTCTCGTGCATCTGAAAGCACATGGCGTAGGCCCGCTCTTCTGGGTCATTCTTGCTCTCTCCGTCATTCCGGCGGTCTTCGTGTTCATCCTGATTTTCAAGTCAGGAGAAGGCGGCGGCAATGCTGCCGCGCACATGGTCACCTACCGTCAGGTTGCCGGTTCGCTCGGTCATGATGCCGCAGTGAAGGCGGCACGCAAGAAGGTGAAGGTCTCGATGCCGCCGGTCTCACCGGATCCGAAGGAGTCCGCGCGTCTGATTGGTCAGTGGGTTGATGAGATGCCCGAATCCTGGCTTGTGACTGAGCTGGGCAAGCTCGGCGGCAAAGTCGTGAAGAAGAAGGGCGCCTCTTCCTTCGTTGGCGGCAAGCCGATTTTCGGCGAAGCGAAGGAGTCCAAGCTGGTTTTGGCCCCTACGCAGGCCGGTAAAACGACTTCGATTGCCTCAAACCTTGTGCTTGATGCCCCCGGCGCAGTGATGGCAACTAGTACGAAAGCTGACTTGCTGATGATGACTGCTTGCACCCGCCAGCGTCTGCACCCGAGCGGTCAGGTCGTCGCGTTTGACCTGGATGATTCGTCAGGTTGGCCTCACAAGGCAGCATGGAACCCGATTGCCGGGTGTGAGAATTTCGAGGTCGCGCAGCGCCGCGCTCAGGCGTGGGCTGGCGCTCAGCCAATGAGCGGCACGAAAAACGGCGACTGGTTCAACCAGCAAGCAGGCGCTGTCCTGGCCCGTTTCCTGCATGTGGCTGCGGTCTCTGGCAAGACGCTGGATGATGTGATTGCGTGGAGTCAGAACCTGCGCGGGCGCGATGCGCTGAAGACCGCTGAGATGCACGCTGGACGCATCAACTCTGATGTTTTGAAGTTCCTGGCTGGCAAACAGGAAACGAAGGGTGAGGAAACGCTGGACTCGATTCAGCAAACCCTTTCGGGCCTGCTCGAACCGTTGGCGGTGCCGCGCATCCGCAAGCAGCTGATGGTCCACCCGGCCCATGCATTCAACATGCGCGAGTTCCTCTCAGGCCCGAACACGTTGTTTTTGATTTCAGACACGGCAACCGGCGTGGAAACTGGCCCGCTCGTCTCGATGTTCGCCAATGAACTGATTAACACTGCTCGTGAGCTCAGCCAGGAGAAGCCCGGCGGTCGCCTCTGGCCGTGCTTCCGCGCGGTGCTCGATGAGGCCCCGAACCTTGCTGCGTTCCCGAAGATGGACTCCATCATGTCCGATATTAACGGCCGTGGCGTGGAAGTCATTCTGATTGCGCAGTCGATGAGTCAGCTCATTGACCGTTGGGGTGAACAGGGCGGCCGCACGATTGCAGGCAACAGCGTCGTGAAGTACTTCCTTCCGGGCCTGGACGTGGAGACGCTACGCCCGGTTTCTGAAGCTCTCGGAAAGTTCGAGAAGCAGCGGGTGAGCCGGTCGCACTCAACCGGCAAGATGGGCTCATCTTCCACGTCTCACAGCACGGAGGAGAAGCCGGTGATGGAAGCCGCCGCAATGACTCAGATTCCCGCTTTCTCCGCGATGGTGGTCTACAAAAACCTGCGCCCGATGCACCTTGGGCTCACGCCATGGTGGGAGAGGCCGGACGCGGCGGAATTGAAGGACGACCAGATGCGCGCCTGGCAGCTGTGCGGCAAGATGCAGATGCCCGATACCTCCGCGTTCGTGGAAGGTCAGCGTGTGGAACGGGAAGGATTTGAGGGCCAATGAGTTACGGCTTTGACGATGATGACGTGATGCCGATGACCGCCCCGATTCCGGTTGTCTCTGAGCAGCACGATTTCCTGGCCGAAAGGGTGCAGTCGCTCGAAAAGATTTCTGACCAGCTGCTCGATGCGATGGACGCGCAACAGCAGCGCATCGAACAGCTGGAGAGCGTCGGGCCGGTGCCGGTCTCGGTCTCCAGTGGTGATGCTGAGCCTGCTGCGTATGTGCCGTACTGCTGGAAGCACGTCAGCGCATCTGAAGCACGTGGCCTGTGGATTCGGTTGCGCGAGTGGGTGGACTGGGTGAATGGGCGGTATTTCAGCTCGTCCTGGAAATCGATTCGCCCCTGTTGGTTCCGTCACCCGGCGGCTGTGGAGGAGCTAACGGCACTGTGGGCGGCCTGGGAAGCCGCCTACCGTGCCACAGGTGACGGTGACGGGTTCTCGGATACCGCCCTGTGGTGGCACGAGAAGCTGCACACGGTGGTTCACCGCCTGTGGGATGAGCAATTCGCTGAGTGCAAGGCCGGGCATCAGGAACCGGATGTGTATGAGCGCGTCACGGATCCTAGCTTTGATGAGTTCCTACAGGGACGTTAAAAGACGAGGTGAGGGGAGAAACCCAAAATGGGATTCTCCCCTCACCTACTGTTTAGTGCCTATACACGTCTTTACGGTGGGCGACCTTAAGGATGCACACAATCTCGGCTCGGTCATCGATACTGTAGACGACCCGGTATTCACCACAAGCGATACGGTAATGTCCCAGCTTACGCGGGCGCATCTTCCGGCAACCGTCAGGGCGAGGGTCAGTCTTGAGCTCTTCGATGGCCTCGCGAATCTGCTGATAATCGGCAGGGGAACCCTGACGAATCTTCTTCAGCATCTTCTGGAGATCGTTTTTAGAGTTAAGGACAGTGATCTGAAACACTGTTTCTCCTTACGTTAGGTTACAAAATGAATTACGTAGTGCATTGTCTCCCTTTCAATGGTTTTTGAAGCTTCAAAAAATTCAGTGAGTTACCTACTGAACTATTCGAAGCACCCAAGCGTTAATGACGCTTTAGGCAAGCGTAGCCTCTACACAATCTGTGTATAGTCTCTGCTAAGACTAATGTAACGCAGATTTGTGCGATTTAGTATCGATGAGCAACGTTTCTTCTCTCGGCGAAGCATTATAGCTTCGATGGACCAATCGATTCACGGTATTCACCTTTGGCAACGAGTCTATTGTAGCAAATTTTCTTTAAATAGTGTACATTTTTAGAAGAGTTGCAAGATAACTCGAGAAAACCATGACTCACAGGAGAAGAGCCGACTATGAATTCCCAGGACGCTCTGCGCCACCTCGACACCATCTCTCTGTTGCATCTGCGCAACAGCCTTGGAGACACCATCTCCCGCGTCTCTCACACCGACGAACCGATGATTATCACCAAGAACGGCAAGCCGATTGCCGCTCTCGTCTCCATTGATGATGCTGTCCTCGTGGAAGAAGCAAAGGATAACTACTACAACGCACTTGTCGATGAAGCAGCGAACGAGGAGGCCGATATGATGCCTTTTGAAGATTTCATTGCAGATGTCGAAGCAGACGAAACCGAATAACCTAGACATAAACAGAGGGGCCACATAACAACACGTGTTATGTGGCCCCTCTCTACTGTTAATAAGACAGGCTAACGGCGAGGACCGCGGCGCTGATGATTCTGGTTATTCTGCTGCTGGTTCCGGCGGCGGTCTTGATGGCGGTTCCGCTGCTGATTCTCACGCCCCTGACTTTGCTGACCATGACGAGCCTGTTGCCTTTGCCGCTGAGCCCGCTGATTCTGCTCTGGATCACCAAAAATCCGGTGACGAGCTCGTTCCATCCTCTCATGAGACGCCAGAATCGCCTGCAACCCAGAAGGAAGCGAAACGCCACGGCGGTTCAACTCTTCAAAAGCTTGCTTCTGACGGGGAGTCATATCACCACGAGCGATACTCTGCACAACAGCCTGGCTAGGAGAAAGCTCATGATGATGCCCTTGCCTCTGAGTACGGGCATAGGCAATTCCCTGCTGACGTTCAGGTTGCAGAAGACGACCAGAGCCCTTCTCTGAAAGGCTCACAATGACCTCTTCACGAATGAAACGACCAGCAGCAACCTGCATGAGCGCGTTATCAGAAAGCTCACTCATAGGAACCTTAGCCGCATGAATATTCAGAGAGCTCGTTAAATCCTGCGCCCCAGAGCTAAGGTCAAGATGCTTCTTGCTCAGTGCATCGTAGACCTCCACATGATCCTTGACCGTATCGTACAACGTGAAGTTAGAGTAATTCAGAACCTTCTGAATGGAATAGCAAACAACATCTGGTGCCCATAGAAGCCTTTCAGCACTCGGGGACACCTGGATTTGGTCAATATGTTTAATAAGGCCCGCTTGAGTAAAATTCGAGATGGCAGCGACATCCATCTTGTTCTCGTCGTTATCCTTCATACGCTCAAAGACGAAGGCATACACCGGGTTCTCTCTGTTTTGGCTCTGTTGAATCAAAGAAAGCAGAGCACTGTGGCGGGCTTCTCGTACAAGGTCTTTCTGAATTTCCTCTGTCGAGGAGAAATCAACCGCAGTACCTACCGTAATGACAGTGGCACCCTGAACCAAGTGCGGGTTGATAGAGTTCAGGAATTGTCTGTTGTAACCGTCGCTGTTGTTAACAGCATGGAACTTCTGCTCGGGCAAATCGAGATCAGTCAGCGCGTCACGAAATGTCTTGACCTGATCAGCTTCAATAATGACTGCTGTCATAGAGTAGAACCCTTGATACACCTCGCCGGTTCTCTCGTTCACTACTGGGGGCTGATACGTTTCATCGACGTAAGCGAAGCGTTCAGCATCTTTGTTCTGCTGGTAGAAGTCGATGATTTTTGAGTGGTACACACGGTCTGCGTAACCTCGGGGACGATCAATGAAATCCCATTGAAAATCACTAATGAGGTGGCTGCCGGAAGATGTGGAAGACGTCACTGAATTCCTTAAAATTGTTGCGGTAGGTGGGTGTATTTGCTAGAATTATCGTAGCAAGGTAACACAAGAACCCTGACGTATTCGTCACTAGACGAAGAGGTATAACGGGTGAGCCGCAGCGGGGTGTACTGGTGGATTCTGGTCGAAGTTGCGGACCTTGCACATAAGGCACCCTTAGAGGGTGCCTTTTTTGTGCCCACTGATAGGCGCTCTAAAACCTTATACAAGAAGAGGGGGTGAGAAGCTACAGTAGCTTCTCACCCCCTCACCATCTCGCTAAAGGCCAGGTCCGCGCACACCACGACGAGCTTGCTCATGCATCTGCTGCGCCTGTTGCTGACGCTGGCGTTGCAGATTCTGCTGAGCACTCTGCTGCTGGCTTGCCTGGGGAGCAGGCTGATTCCTCAGCCGCTCATCCAAGCTGCGGGTTCGCTCCATCATCTGACGAGCCCTTTCAGCGCGTGCGGCGCGCTCTTGACGCAGCCTCTCTTCTGTTTCACTCAATGGCTTCTCCTTTCGAGTTTCAGGCTGTGCCGCCTCGCCGGTCGGGCTTTGCTGCGGCGCGGGTGCCTGCTGCTGTCGCGGTTCCGCGCCTGCTTCCGGTGCGGGGGACTGTCCCTGAGCCTGAGTCTGGGCACGTTCTGCCAGACGGGCCGCCTTAGCAACACGCCTGACCTGCTCCAGAACACCCAACACAGACTCCGCGGCACGGGTCTTCTCAGCAGACTGCACCACCACGGGCGCACCAGCAGATGCCAAGCGGGCATTATTAACCCGCTGACGTGCCTCATGAACCATCTGGTCCGGCAACACGGCAGGTTCACTTTCCGGCACCTTGTACTTGGTGCGCAGTGCGTCAGCCTCACCAGCAGCACGCACCCACTGACGGAAGGCACGCTTGCGGGTCGGCACCGGACCCAAAGCCTTCACCCACGCCGGGGCCTTGCCCTCGCGCACCTGACGCGCCAGCTCCTCACCCCGTGCACGAGTGAGCTTGCCAATCTCACGCGAACGAGCACGCAGAATCGTGCCCAATCGGCCCTGACGAACCGCAGGATGCTGCTCCCAGAACCGATCCAGACTGTACCCGGAGACCCCGCCTGAAGTGACCTTCGCCGGGTCCACCGCAGCCGGGCCAGAGGGCAGAGACTGACGAATCTTCTGCTCTTCCAACAGCACCTGATGCAGGGTGAATTGGTGGCCGTTGCGGGCACGTTCACCGCGCACAATCTGCTCCAGCTCACGCTGATCCCCGCTGATTTCCCAGCGGCGGCGCGTGATCTCAGCGTCCATGTCGCCCAGGTTTTCCTTAATCTGCGCGTAAACGCCGGTGGTATCGCCTTCGTTCGCGTTGAGCGCCTTGACGGTCCGGGCACGCATCGAAAGCAACTCATCCATCTTCACCAGAGCATACGGGTTTCGGAACCACCACGGGTCCTCAACCGCCAAACGCTCCTCCACCGGAGCCGTCCTCTGCTTCGCCTGCTGCACCAAACGCTCCAGATGCTCATCTGACAACGACGCCAGAGGACGATCAGAACGCACCTGCTGGGCGTGCTGGCGAATCTGGGCCACACGCCACGCCATCACCGCGGCAGCATCACGCGCAGTAGCATCACCATCGTGCAGGGCACGACGACCATAAGCCCGCTCGACCAAATCGGCAGGGTCAAAGCCCTCACGGGCAGCTTCACCCAGCTCATGAGCCAACGCACCCCACGCTTCAGAGGACAAAACCTCAGCAGCATCAGCTGCCGCGTCAGCAGACACATGATGAGTCACCAAGCCGGAGGCACCATCACGAACCGGGTGCTCAGACACTCGGCCCATGCCCTCCTGCACGGCAGCAGCCATGACCTTCTGCACCGCCAACTCGCTAATGTCTTCGTGCTGAGCAATCAAATCAGCAACGTTGTTGTGTTCGGCGCGCACAGCGTCCACGCTCTCGTGCACCGTGAGGTCACGTTCATATGCGGAAGCGATTTGTTCCAGAACTTCATCACGCTTCTGGCCCTCGCCCAGGCTCACGTAGAGGCGGTTTTCTTCGCGGCCACGGGTGAGTGCCACATAGGCACCGGCACGGTCGGTGCTGCTATCGACGAGTGCGTGTGCGGTATCCACGGTAGCGCCCTGGGCGCGGTGAATCGTTGCGGCGTACCCCAACTCAACACTCTGGGCAGCATAAGCCGCAGGAAGCGTCACCTTCCCGCCATGCTCAAGATGCTGCACCGTGAGCATGCCGTCCTCAAGCCCAACAACTCGCCACAAATCGCCGTTCTTCACGAAATCCTGACCACTATTAACAGTCAGGCGACGCGCGTTCTGGCGGGTCACAATCACATCACCCACATGCGCGCGGGCCTCATTATGCAGGCGCACCGAACCATGCTCAGGGTGCACGTGACCGCGCTCCATGGCATGAGCCTGCGCCAAATCGTTCAGCTTGCCCACGGTCTCATTGGTCGAAGCAATCATGATGGACTGCTTCCCGGCGGTGGTGTCGTCACGCCAGGCGGTGAAGACCTGCTCGACCATCACATCAGATTCACCGGCAACGACTCGGCCCTGATCCTTATACCAATCAAAAGGAGCGTCGGCACCAACTAGGGGCGGCTCACGCAACGCCAAGGTCGCAGCCGCCTCATCCGGGCTCTTAAAACGGAAGAGCTCATCAAGGTGAACAGCGCCAACCTCACGGTCCACCAAACGCAACGCACCGCCAGAACCAACAGCAGAAAGCTGACGGTAATCGCCCAGAGCGCGCACCAGTGCGCCGCGCTCTTGCGCAAGTTGCAGGATCTGCTGGAACTTCGGGGTGGAGACCATGCCGGCCTCATCAACCAGAAGAACATCACCAGCACGCAAGCTAACAGGCGCGCCATTCTTCCAGTCAGACAAAATCTTGTCGACCGTATCAGCCTCAATGTCCATTTCCTCACGCATCACCGCAGCCGCAGCGGCAGTCGGCGCCATGCCCACTACGCGCCCGCCAGATGCCTCAATCGCGTTGACTGCAAGGCGAGTGGAGGAGGTCTTACCTGCACCGGCGGCACCAATGCCAACCACCAGGAGCTTGTCACTGGTGGCGAACTCGCGGGCCATGCGTTCCTGACCTTCGGGCAGGGCGTGCCCCTGCAGCGCCAGTTCAGCGCGACGCTTCTCAGCCTCCATCTCAAAGACGTCAAGGCTCGAAGCGGGAATAACCTGCTGGGTTGCCGCGTCCAAAATGGCGCTCTCAGCAGCCAGCACACGCTCAGAGGTAAACAGCTCGTGGTTAATCTTCTGGTACTGTGTGGTGCCGTCAGCGCGCATAAACTCGCGCGGAGTCAGCCGCTGGCTCTGCGCGTGCAGGGGCAGCATCTCAGCGTTCAGGTGCTCACAAATTGAGGACAGCAGAGCAGCGTCCTGCTTCTCGTTCAACCCCAAATCGCGGCCATAGCGTAGCACTTCAGCGGTCACGTGGGTGCGTCGCCAGGTCGAACGGGACTCTTCCAGGCGCGCGACAATAGCCGCCGCGTGCTCTTGCACGGGCGACTCATACGCCTGCTGACGCTTCGCCTGCAACACCTGCTGCTCATACTCGGCTGACGCCTTCTTCAGCTTTTCCGCCAGCGCACCCTCAACCGGAAGGTCCACACCCTGCTCACGCAGTACGTGCGCTTGCGCAACCCACTCAGCGTGCAGCTCTTCCAGAGAGTGCACCCCCTCCTTCGCCGGACGGGTCGCCAATGTCGCCTGCTGAGCTAACTGAATCAGTTGCTTCTCACTCGGCGCGTAACCGTGCGCCTCGACAAACTGTGCGGTCACCTGCTCCAGGGCGGCACTAATTTCGCCACGGCGCGACGAAAAGGCCCGCACCATCTCATCATCAATGCCAACAATTTCGTGCACAGGTTTCTTCCCGTTCAGGGATCGTGCCTCAAACTGCAAGCCAGTCAATTCAGTCACATACTGCTGGACTCGGGCGTTATATAGTTCGCTACATTCAACGCCGTACTGGTAGAGCATGCGCCCATCAATCGAAGACCACTGACCATCAACGCCCTGGACCCTGTTGGCAATCACGACGTGATCGTGCAGGTTCGGGTCGCCCGCGCGGGAATCCCAATGACGATATTTCGTACCAATCACACCGCCAGCAGTGTCAATCTGACGCACACCGTTGCGGCCACGGCGGGTCATTACAACGTTCTTTTCTAGGTGACGAATCACGTCCTGAATGGCACGTTCATGTGCTGACTCAATGCCTCGGCGTAGCTGCTCATCTCCAAGGCCCCAGGCAATAGAGACGCTTTTCGGCGGGGTGAATACCAGGTCATACCCGGCGACGGCCTTCTGAGGCGCCTTAGAATTCTGAGCCACGAACTGCACCAGCTGTGCGTTGCTCGGTTCGATTCCACGCTCGTCACGGAACATCTGTGCGCCAACACGGAACCGGATTTCCTTCATCTCAGCCGTGGTCGGTTCGGCACCATCATGCATGCGGCGGTGACGTGAAACTTCCTCCTCAACACGCAAGGTGAAGGGCGTAACGCCCGCATAGTCCGGGTGGATATGCGGCGCAGCCTGCTCCTTGTAAAGCTCTTCTTGTGCCTTCTTACCTGCTCGGTGGGCAGCTTTAATCTCCTCACCAATGAGTCGATACTGGGCTACAAATTCATCACGATCTGCATGAAAGGTCTGACCAGAAGCCGTATAACGTTCTACCCATCGTGAGACGGTGGGCTGACTCATCGGAGAACCTTGTGCGGTCATTTCATCAGCAATCTTCTGCTGACTCATCCCCTCATGCGCACGACTCAACAGCTCCCAGGCACGCTCAGCGGCCTGCGAACGGTACTGTTCAAGAGCTTCTTCATAGACCTTCTCATAGACCTCAGCTGCCGGTGCACCATGCAAAGTATCAAGAACCTCACCGGTGGAAACAGGGGTGAACTTCTGCCCAAACAGGGCATGCATGTGCGCCTCAGAAACCTCACCATCGAGATTCAAAGATGCAGCAGCTGAGCCAATCCACTGACCCGGCGGCATGCCATGAACCGTGTAATAGTCGCCAATTTCGCGGTCTTTTGCGCGCAGTGCATCGCCAGTGGCGACTTCGTTCACGTAGTACTTGTAACCGTCGCCAGCACTGAGTTTGTGGACGGTCATCATGGCACTATCTTAACACTAATAACTAAGATTATTCACCTGATTTATATGATGCAAGAGGTGTGACAAAAAAGTAGTGAGCGTTTCAGCTCCACAGCGTGCGAGGAACGAGCACAAGAAGGTGGAGGCGCTGAGACGAGAAGCGGTTTTGTCCGACACGTTCTGTGTCGCGCTCATCCACAGGCGGCGCCGGTGTGTTTGAGAGCTCTGCTCTCTTGGAAGGAGCTTGCGGGAGGAAAGAGAGCAGGGATCTCATGCATTCTAGGCAGCAGAAGCCGGTTAAGCTGTGCACACCTCGTGTGTCAGGAACGGGGTATGAGAAGGGAGCGAAGCGGAATGAATCATGCGTCCGGTGCTGTCCACAGGTGTGTGCAGGTAACCGGCTGATGCGTGCCAACTGTGGGAGAGCGAAACCGGCGGCTGCGCCGCCGGTTTTTCCGTCACTGATGACGGAAAAACTCGCGCCCGATAGCCCCTAGCGTGTAGTATTTATGGTGACAATGTAATGAATGGCCCCAAAAGTTCATGAACATCATTGAGAACAGACGCCCCGAACCTCAGTAAGAAGTTCGGGGCGTCGTTGCTGTGTAGGCACTAGGGTGCGTTTGGGGGGGGTGGTGTTCGTCTTGCCGTGACCCGACCTGCTGAAAAAATGCGATGCGAAGGTTAAACTGGAAGATAAGAAATCCCCTTTTGAAAGGACTCCCCCTCATGGCTCGCTCACCCCGCACTATCGCCGCCCGCCGCGCCCGCGAAAACGCAGCCGCCTTCGCAGAACGTGAAGCAAAGCTGCTGACCTTGGCTGAAAAGTTCTTCTCCCTTGAAGCCTCCAGTCCCGCCGCCAAAATTGAGGACGAAATCGAAACCCTGGAGAACAAGCTCACCGCACTGCGCGAGAAGCTTGTGAGCGCACAGGCGGAAACTCAGCAGCACCTCGCAGCTCCCGTCGCCGAAATGAAGGCACTGAAGGCTTCCAAGGACGAGATCGCTGCACGCCTCGGCATCACCCGCGCCGAAGTGAACGCACTACTGCGCGCCGCCGCTGCCAAGGCTGAACCCGAAAGCGAATAAATTTCTCATGGGCACTGCATACCAAGGCAACCAGAAAAAAGGACTCCGACCCTACGTTCACAAAAGCAAGCGCCGCGGCTCCGCTGAACGTGCTGGCGTCGACATCCGCGACGTCCCAAAGGTCGAGCCCGGCAACTATTCCCTGCTTCTCTTGCTGAATCAGGCGTTATCCTACCGTCTCTCCCCCACCAATGAGAACGGCGAACCTGTCACTGAATGGGTGCAAACTGATTCCCGCAGCACCCTGCGTCTGGTCGCTGGAACCATCCAACCCACCGGCGCAGATGAGCCCCGCCGGATTCTCCCCACCGGAAAATTTGCGCGCGCCGCGTTCCTGTGGCTCATGCTCGCTACCGCGAAGCATCAGTCACCGAAATTCTCTACAGAATCATTCCTAGATTTCCTCTACAAGTTCTATGCATCTGGCGCTGCCATGCTCACCCCGGAGCAGGAAGCTGAAGCCATCGAGCAGCTCCACGCCCTGCTCGCCGTGCAAGTTGAAGCCGTTCTGACTGGTCCGACCCCGGACGGAAATCTCGTCAAGAAAACCTACAGGTTTTCCTTGTCATCATCTGCTGATTGGGTGTACTCCTCCTCGGGTATGCCGCTTCTGAATGAGTCAACCGTCGTTCTGGCTCAGCCTTTCTACAGCCATGTTGCCACTTTCTTTGTGGTCACCGGAACCGGACCCGCACTTATTCAACTTGCGGATAAAACGCAGTCCCCGTTCACCCTGGACGCTCTCATCTGGTTCTCGCATTTCACCTATCAAGCGCGCCTCGCTCAGCGGTCTATTGGTCCTGTGAGCTGGGACCAGCTGCGCGAAATGTTCGCGCCCGATCAAGCAGATACCCGTTTCCTCAAACGCGTGAAAGCCTCATCTTTCGAGCTGGCAAAGCTGGATAAGCTCATGATGCTTTCAGCTGAGGTTCTAGAAGGCCGTGGAGAACACGGCCCTGTGCATGGGCTCATCTTCCACCCGGTCCCCTGCGACGCGTTCCATAAGAGCGTCATTGATAGCCGCTAGAGCAACAACAAAGAGGGGGTCTAATACACCAGGTGTATTAGACCCCCTCTTAATGTGTTTAGAAAAGCTGGGTCTGCCCTTCCATGACCATTCCGCGGCCTAGCCGGTCGACGGCATCTTGGTCATACCCATGAGCTAAGGTGAATTCACGAAGGGCTCTAGAGTCTGCAGCACGTTCAGCTCTACTACGGCGCAAGAAAGCTAAGCCGTGGAGGTTGTCACGGCCGCGCGCTGCGCGTTCGCGCATGTTCTCAGCATGGTCGCCAAGAAAAAGATGAGAGCCTGCGCCGTTCTCCGCACGCACACAGAGCGGATTGTCACACAGATGCGTGACCATCTCCGCAGCTTCCACCTCATCACTACCGAAGGTAAGGGCGGCGGCGAATCTATGAGCTCGCCACATCTTCTCCCCTGCCTCCGTGCTCGGGTCTTTGACCCAAAACCGCCCGTAGCCGTCGGCTCCGATAGCTCCAACCCAGACCCAGCAGGCGCCGGTCGTCTCGCCTTTGACGACTTTCTCCCAGAAGCGGCGGGCCTCTTCACTTTGGTTAGCCTGTTGCATCGGTGTACTCCGATCCGCCGTACTTGCCGATACGGTCAAGCACGGCATAGACGGTGTGGCGGCTACAGTTGAGTTTTCGGGCGATAGCAGTCTTGGGAACACCCATAGCGGCTAACTCCCGTACCTGACGCGCTTCATCGGGGCTGAGCTTCGGGGCGCGGTCGTACTTTCCGGCTGCCCTGGCTATCGCAATGCCCTCAGCTTGCCGTTCACGGATGATGGAGCGCTCCAGCTGCGCAACGGCCGCGAGAATGGTCAGCATGAACTCGCCCTGCGGGGTGTCAGTATTCAGCGCGGGGTTATCAAGGAACTCAACCTGAACGCCACGGTCTTTGAGACTCTGAACAATGTCGAGCAAGTCGCGGGTAGAGCGGGCGAGACGGTCGGCGCTGGTCACCTGCAAGACATCACCCTCGCGCAAGTACCGCATCATCTCCTGGAACTGGGGGCGATTCTCGGTCTTGGCTGCACTAACCTTCTCGACAAAAATCTTGTCGCACTCAACCTCAAGCGCCTTCACCTGGCGGCTAACATTCTGGTCCAAAGTTGATACACGAGCGTACCCGACGATTTGGCCGACAAATTCTTCTTGTTCCATAACCCCCGCTTTACATCAGGCTTGTCTGTCAAGGTTTATTCTATCCTTCAACAGACAGTGAAACGCCC
>OLQI01001199.1_pt1 | contig 17865 bp, 10 predicted proteins | sample 1672171 | NCBI WGS metagenome assembly OLQI01 (sample SAMEA3136655, study PRJEB25190) | human gut metagenome
TTGTAACCTGTGCGATCTGCTGGATCGGCTGTGTAAAGTTACGGATGTACTGGAAGAAAGACTGGATATCACCAACCTCGATCCTGCCTTTGATCACAAAAATACCACCTAAAAGCGCAACCATTACATATCCCAGGTTTCCCACAAACTGCATGATTGGCATCATCATTCCGGAAAAGAACTGAGATTTCCATGCAGACTCATACAGCTTTCCGTTATCACGTTCAAACTCGGTGAGAACATCCTGCTCTTTGTTAAATACACGTACAACATCATGTCCGCCGAAGTTTTCCTCGATCTGGCCGTTAACTCTTCCCAGATAATCCTGCTGTGCCTGGAAGTATTTCTGGGAATGCTTCATTACCTTGTTGATGATAAGCATGGAAACCGGCAGGATCAAAAGTGCTGCCAGTGTCATCCATACATTGATAGACAGCATCATGATAAAGACACCGATCAGTGTTGTCACAGATGTGATCAGCTGTGTCATACTCTGGTTCAGGCTCATCTGCAGCGTATCCACATCATTGGTCACTCTGGAAAGGATCTCACCGTTGGTACGGCTCTCAAAATAATTCATAGGAAGACGGTTGATCTTCTTTGAAATATCTTTTCTCAGATTATATGTGACATCGTTGGAGATACCGGTCATTACAAATCCCTGTATAAAAGAAAACAGTGCACTTGCCAGATATAATCCAAGTGTCCACAGAAGGATCATTCCGATCTTCTCAAAATCAATTCCGCCGGTTCCGTTAACCTTGGCAACCAGTCCTTTATAAAGCTCTGTGGTTGCTTTTCCAAGGATCTTCGGACCTACGATATTAAATACCGTACCTGCTACCGCAAATACGAACATCAGCATAAAACGGAATTTGTAGCGTCCCATATAACGGAACAGTTTGGCCATTGCCCCTTTAAAGTCCTTGGCCTTTTCGGTGGGCTGCATTCCACGGCCTCCCATAGGCCCTTTTCGTCTTCTCTGCTCACTCATGCCAATTCCTCCTCTGAAAGCTGACTCATGGCAATCTGACGATATACCTCACAGTTCTTCATAAGCTCTTTATGTGTTCCGATTCCTGCCATACGGCCATCATCCAGTACAATGATCTTATCTGCATTGAGAATGGTACTGATACGCTGTGCAACGATGATCGTTGTTGTATCTTTTGTATGCTCCTTCAGTGCTTTACGTAATGTACTGTCTGTCTTGAAATCCAGTGCTGAGAAGCTGTCATCAAAGATAAAGATCTCCGGTTTCTTGGCAATGGCTCTCGCAATGGAAAGTCTCTGCTTCTGACCACCGGAAACATTGTTTCCGCCCTGGGCGATCGGTGACTCATAGCCCTCCGGCTTTGTAACGATAAATTCTTCTGCCTGTGCTACCTGGGCAGCTTCCTTTACTTCTTCCTCTGAAATATCCGTTTTTCCATAACGGATGTTGGAATCGATGGTTCCTGAGAACAGGATTCCCTTCTGCGGAACATATCCCAGTCTCTCACGTACATCCTTCTGCGTCATTTCACGGACATCCACACCGTCAATCTTAACAGCACCTTCTGTTGCATCATAAAATCTCGGGATCAGATTTACCAGAGTACTCTTTCCGCTTCCGGTACTTCCGATTACGGCAACGGTCTCACCTTTTTCTGCCTTAAAGGAAATGTCAGTCAGGACATTCTCTCCGGCTTCCGGATAAGCAAAGCTTACATGATCGAATTCTACGGTTCCTTTTGTCTGTGCCTCTGGTTTCACCGGATTCTCCGGATCATGGACACTGACCTCTGTTTTCAGGACCTCATCAATACGAAGTGCTGCAACATTGGCTCTTGGAAGCATAATGGACATGGCGGTGATCATCAAAAATGACATAATGATCTGCATTGCATACTGGATAAACGCCATAACATTTCCAACCTGCATGGTTCCGTTGTCAACTGCATGTGCGCCACTGTAGATGATAAGAACCGACACTCCGTTCATGATCAGCATCATGGTCGGCATCATAAAAGTCATACATCTGTTTACAAACAGGTTTGTTCTGGTAAGTGTGGCATTGGCCTCCTCAAAACGCTCTTCCTCATGTTTCTCACGACTGAACGCACGGATTACCGGGATACCGGTAAGGATCTCTCTGGTAACCAGATTCAGCTTGTCGATCAGAGTCTGCAGGATCGTAAATTTGGGCATTGCCACCTGGAACAGCACAAAGATCACAAGCAGGATCAGTGCCACTGCTACGCCAAGGATCCATGTCATGGATGCATCCGTATTCAGCACACGGAGCACACCGCCAACACCAAGGATCGGCGCGTACAGAACGATTCGAAACAGCATGGCCATTACCTGCTGCACCTGCTGGATATCATTGGTACATCTTGTGATCAGGGAAGCGGTTGAAAATTTATGGTATTCTCTGCTGGAAAATCCGATTACTTTATTGTAAACACTGTTTCTCAGATCATGTCCAAGAGAAGCGGCAACCCTGGAGGAAAGAAATACCACACAGACCGCTGCCATCATAGTGATCAGCGCCATCAGGATCATCCGCAGGCCGGTGGATTTCATATAATCCATCTGAATGGCATCCACATCCTCACCCATTGCTTCATACTCTGCACGGACATAGGAAACACCTGCCTGTGTGATAATGGAATCCTGCATCTTGTCGATCTTTTCACTGACCTGTTCCTTCATTGCAGCAAGTGCCTCTGGCGGCATCTGGGAAAGTGCTTCCATGGGGTCCGTTCCTTCCGGAATGTCCATTTTTGCAAGAGCTGCTTTGGTTTCCTTACTATCCGAGGTCAGAGTGGAAACGATCACCATCGGTTTGCCGAAAATATCATTCAGCTTATCTCTGTCTTCTTCGGAAACCTTATCTTTTAATACCAGATTGTCTCCATCTTCCTCATAAAATTTATCAACGGTTTTCACATCGGCTTCATCCATAAACAATTTCAGGTTGTCCATGGATGTTTTTCTGATCTTCTCAGGGACACTGTCCTCAATACCGTTCTGCTGGATTCCTACATTAATGATCTTGGATGTATAATCCGGCAGCGACAGATCACAGTATGCCTGAAGAAAAAGAAGCGCAATGATGAGCACGATATAGCCCGCTGAACGTTTCAGATATTTCATCAGTTTAATCACGTTTCTGTTCCTCCTTTTCTGTTATTTCCTCCATCGGAGTCTTTCCTGTAAATTCCTCCGGCTGGATCTTTTCAATATTTGCAAGGATCTGCTCCAGAAATCTCCGAAGCAGGCACTGTTCTGCCTCACTGAAGCCTTCCAGCATCACTGCTTCATTTTTATGGATCCGCTCCAGTGCCTTTGCCTTGGTCTCTTTTCCTTTTTCTGTCAGGTAGATCCTGGTCACACGCTGGTCTTTTTCATCCGGCTTTTTATAAAGAAAGCCTGCCTTCTCCAGTCTCTGTACGGAAACATTTACCGTGGGCGGCTTGATATTCAGGATCTTCGCAAGCTCCCTCTGGCTTAAGCCATCCTTCTTGGCAACAAGTCCCAGGACCGGGATCTGTCCCGGATAAATGCCAAGCTCCTGCATCTGTCCAAAACATTTCGTCATAAAATGTCGGTCTACCTTCATAAATAAAGTTAAAAAGCTGCTCTGCTTTTCTTTCCCATCTTCCTTCTCACAAAACACACTGTCACCCCTTTCATAAACAAAACAGCTGTTCTGACTCCGTTCTGCTGCCTGTTCATAAATATATTCGCCATATATTTTAATTAGTCGGCTAACTATACATAATATACATCTGCACAAAAAATGCAACTGTTTTTTGTGAATTTTACACTTTTTTTAGATTTACAAGCATTTTTAACCGGAAACAAAATCTTATAATTGTTTTGTCTGGCTAATCTATTTAAAAAGAATAATTGTCAAGCGGATATTCGCAATCCGCTTCGCTACGTAGCTCTACACCAAATAACTGCTCCGCAGTTTATCAGGAGGCTCTTGCACTCTTCCTGATACAAGCAAGTCCCCACCCACTGCTTATTGCTTTTCGCAACCTCGCAGGGGACTTACTTGATTTGGTTAAACTTTCATATTTGTGCTCAAATATAAGATTCATCTGTCACAGTTTCCGTCACAAATTGAAAATCCTTTTTTCCAGCTTTATAATACGATTAACAACTCGATAAACAGGAGGATCCTTATGTCAAAATTCAGCAACTACCTCAGAAAACTTATCGATCAAAGTGGAGAATCCATTGCTTCAATTTCACGCAATGCAGGAATTGAAAGGACATCAATCCACAAAGCCCTGAAAGATGAACGGATTCTTTCTTATAAAGCCATGCAGATACTGGCCCGTTATTTTGGTCTGTGCACAGAAGAACGTCAGGAATTTTTCCGCCTGCATGACATCAGTCTACAGGGTGAGGATGCCTATGAAAATCGTCAGGCTGTCTGTGATTTTCTGAATACTTTGGCATCTGTTGATTTCTCCATGTTTCCGCCCCCAAAAGTAAACTCGCTTCCTCTGACCGATTCTCTGATCAACGGAGAATACGCTGTTCGCAGTATTATCCGTTCAGTATTAATCTACGAAGTATCTCATCACACAGATGTAGAAATCCAGATGTTCCTTCCAGAGAAACTTGATCTTACTATGGAATTTATGGAATTATGGTTGAATGAGAATCATTTTTCAGTCAGTGAACTTCTTTATCTGCACCGTGTCAGCACTCTGTCTCCAAATCCGGCTCGCAGAAATCTAAAGAAGCTCGGTTCCATAATTCCTCTGTGTCTTGCTTCCCGGGGCAGTTATAAACCTTATTACTTTACAGAAAACCAGCACGCAGTTACAGCTTCTCCTCTGATCTACTATATCATTACCCCATCCTGCCTGCTTCAGATTTCTGAAGATCTGAGTACTGCCAGGATCAGTGACAACACAGAATTAATTTCTTATTATCGCAATTTTTTTCAAACGAAACTGCAAAACTGCGATCTCCTCATCCAGTGCAGTTCTAATATTATGGAAGTCCTTCAGGAATACATTGCCGGCACTTCACCGGATACCATGCAGGTTTTTATGTCACAGCCCTGTCCCGGACGCTATATAACACCTGCAATCATCAAAAAATATCTGAACAGCAACGATATGCCCTATCATCCTATGTACGAGCTTGTGGAACAGCATTTTTCCGTACTACGTCAGGATCAGATCACTTACCTTACTGTTTTTACAGAAAAAGGTCTGTCTGATCTTACACAAACCTGCGTTCTGCAGGATATGCCACCTCAGTATGTTCCACCACTGGATCCTGATGATATCCGTCAAATGCTAAAAACCCTGTATAAAGAAATTTCCGATGAAACTATTTCCGGACTGATTCTTCGCCCCACTCACCTGCAGTTGCCAGACTACTTAACCATATATGTCACATCCACCGGAATTCATATTTATACAACCAACGCTTTTGTTTTTGGAGCATATTGCTGCAATATCCATATTCAGGAACATTCCCTGTGTAAGATTTTCAGCGAATTTATTAAAAATCTGCCGGGAAGCCCTCTTGTCTACACAAAAGAAGAAACTCTGAATCTGCTGAAACAGTATATTGCGCTGATGCCCTGATCACAAAAAATTATCATAAGGAGGACCAACACTATGAAAAAGAAGTTCCTTGCCTGTACACTTGCGGCACTGATGTGTCTGCAGCCTGCGTCGGCTGTTCTGGCTGAAGATCTGGATTTTGGAGAAGACTCCACCGGAATCACCGAGGAATCCCATCTCCTCACAGAAGAAAACACCGAAGATATTTCTGACTTTATAAGTTCTGATGAAGAACAGGATTCTTCTGTATCTGATGCAGAACCTGACCTTGCAAATACAGACATTCCTGAAGCAGATACGGAATATCCTGCTGATGAAATCTCGCCGGAATTTTCTGATAATTTTTCAGATAGTCTGCCGATGGAACCCGATTCTGATGTTGTATCAGAACCGGTTACCGATAATGACTTTGATGACGGAAGTGTACTTTCAGCCGGCAGCAATGTAACTGATGATGGATTCCAGTATACTACTTCCGGACTTTACGCCACGATCACAAAATATACAGGTGGTGATTCAGAAGTAACGATACCTTCCAAAATTGATAACTATACTGTCACAAAAATCTCTGACAGTGCCTTTGCCTACAACCCTGTAATTACCAGTGTAGTCATTTCCAACACAGTTACGGAAATCGGTAATTTTGTATTCTATGGATGTGATGAACTGAAATCTGTGAAGCTTCCTTCCAGATTAAAAAAACTGGGCTACTCTTTTATTGCAAATACACAGATCTCCAGTCTTACCATTCCGGCAGGACTTACTTACTGTGCGACAGGTGGTTCCAGTTCGGACACTATGTTTGGTCCTCTTGGCGATGCCAATACTTTGAAAGAGCTAATTCTGGAGCCCGGAATGGAATGTATTCCCGACAACCTGGCTCTGGTAAAAAGTGTTTCCAATACGCATCTGACTTCCGTATCTATCCCGGATTCTGTCACTTCCATCGGTAAATATGCATTTAAAAACTGTGTAAAGTTAGTAAACATTTCCATTCCCGATTCTGTCACGGTCATTTCCGACGGTGCTTTTTATGGTTGCAAAAAACTGATTTCCATTCATTGGTCCGAAAGTCTTGAACAAATTAATTATGAAGCTTTTGAAAATTGTGTTTCCCTTGAAGCGATCACCTTTCCAAAAACAATCAATACCATTGGGCCTTCCGCATTTTCAGACTGTACTTCCCTCTCTTCCATTTCTTTTACGGACAACAATAAAGGTGGTGCCTATGTCGATATTCAGTCCAGTGCGTTCAGCAACTGTACTGCTCTGGAAAATATTTCTTTTTCTAAAAATGTACGATATCTGGGTGATTCTTCTTTTTCCGGATGCTCCTCTCTGACTAATGTCGAGCTTGACGACGCTATTACCACCATTGAACGCTTTGCTTTTTGCAACTGTTCCTCACTGAAATCTATCACCCTTCCTTCCAAACTGAAAAAACTGGGATACTCTTTTATTGCAAATACACAGATCACCAGTCTCACCATTCCGGCAGGGCTTACTACCTGTACAACAGGCGGCTCCAGTACTTACGAGAGTCAATACGGACCTCTTGGCGGTGCTAACACTCTAAAAGAACTTATTCTGGAACCCGGCATGGAATATATTCCCGATAATCTGGCAAGAGTGGAAAGTACTTCCGGCACACATTTGACCTCCATCTCTATACCTGACTCTGTCACCACCATAGGTCAATATGCATTTAAAAACAATGCAAAATTAACAAATATTTCCTTTCCGGATTCTGTCACTGTCATTTCTGACAATGCTTTTTCCGGCTGCAAAAAACTGATTTCCATTCGCTGGTCAGAAAATCTTGAACAAATCAATTATGAAGCTTTTCAAAACTGTATTTCCCTTGAAGAGATTACTTTTCCAAAAACAGTTAATACAATCGGAAACCTCGCGTTTTCAAACTGTACTTCCCTCTCTTCCATTTCTTTTACGGACAACAATAAGGGTGGTGCTTATGTCGATATTCAGTCCAGTGCGTTCAGCAACTGTACTGCTCTGAAAAATATCTCTTTTTCCAAAAACGTAAGATACCTGGGTGATTCCTCTTTTTCCGGATGTTCTTCTCTGGTTAGTATAGAGCTTGACGATGCTATTACCACCATTGAACGACTTGCTTTTTGTAACTGTTCTTCACTGAAATCTATCACCCTTCCTTCCAAACTGAAAAAACTGGGATACTCTTTCATTGCAAATACACAGGTTAACAGTCTCACCATTCCGGCTAATCTTACTTCCTGTGAAACCGGTGGCTCCAGTACTTATGACAGTAAATACGGACCTCTTGGCGGTGCCAGTGCTCTGAGCGAACTGATTCTGGAACCTGGTATGGAAAATATTCCCGATAATCTGGCAAGGGTAGAAAGTACTTCCAACACTCATATGGCTTCTGTATCCATTCCGGATTCTGTGACCTCCATCGGAAACTACGCATTTTACAACTGCAAGGCTCTGGAAGAAACCTTCATCCCTGGTTCCGTAACTTCCATTGCAGATACAGCTTTCCAGGGCTGGAAAAATCTTGTGATCAAAGGTTATTCCTGCTCTGCGGCCGAAACCTACGCAAATGCCAACAACATTCCATTTCATGAAATTATCCAGGAAGGAACCACTTATATCAGTGGACATCTTGACGGTGTAAATGCAGAAAAAGGCACAATTAATATAGAAGGAAAAAATTATACTGTTGCTTCTGATTTCAATCTTACCCAGGCAACCTCAATCCTTGTTAACAGCAAGGACAAAATCGTTGTTTTCACCTACAAAAACAGCAGAGTTACTCATATGGAAGAAGCAGCAAACCTTGTCACTCCTTATATAATCGTAAACTTTATACCAAGTGCAAACACCTTTACGTATGAAAATGGCCAATACGACCATTCTTCCCAATCAGGTACATTAAAAATCGCATGCAAATTCTGCCAAAATTCTGCTTATTCTGAGGCTGAACTAAAAAAGCTGCTTGCTGATTATACAGTCTCTGTTAAGGGAATAAAAATGAATACCAATTCCCCATTAAAAGCTCATTTTAAAGAAACAGGATTTACTTCATTCATAGAATATCCAACTCCTTTAAGAATCAAAGCACCCGAAACCAAAACTATCTTAACGCCTGAATTCAGCATTACATCCAATTTTGTTCCAGAAAAATCCACCACAAAATTAACTGCTGAATTCTCCATATGTTATGGGGACTCTGACTCATATGTGCATTCCACAAACAGCACACTGTATATTTATAACCAGGATTACACCCGTCAACAAGCAGAAAAACGTAAAGAAAAGACAGAACGCGTCCAGAACATGACCAAAGCCCAGCAAATGCTTAAAAACAAAAATATTCTCACCAGAGATCCGAAACTGGGCGAATATTTTACTACTAAGCAGCAAAATGAACTGTATGATTTCTTATCCGGATATATGGCTGTGGCCATCAATTCCTCTTCCTTCTCCTACACTGGAGATCGGAATAATCCTGTCAGTCAAAAAATTCTGGAAAAACTTTTTGACAAAATGGGAATCAGTAAAAAGGCCACAATAACTGGCCAAACTTTAACTGCCTCCTTCTCCATATCCGCTGCTACCAAAAAAGGAGCCCGTACGATCAACTTCACCTATTCCGTATCAAACTATGGCTGGGGTGACATCAGCTTCGGGGCCTTCGGAACATTGAATTACACTATCAGTCAGGATAACTGTTCAGGAATCATCGGTATAGCCAGTGCAGATATGGAAGCTTTTGCAAAACAGGTAAAATCTGTGGCCGAGGCTTCAGTAAAAAATGTCTATGATGAAACCTGGGGCAAACACGTTGATGAAGTAGCTGAAATTCTCTTTACCAAAACCGTAACAGACCTTATGAGCCGTACAAAGTTTGGATCTTTTTCCAATTGTGTTTATACTATGTACACCAAAGCAGTCGAATCCTCCAGTTCTTCCAGAAGAAACACCAATGCAAAGATCCACTGCCCGGTAGATGTATACGTATACGACGGCAGCCATAATTTATGCGGTTCCATTGTAAACAACATTGTAGATACCTCTTACAACGACATATTTATGTATGTAGATGGCGACTCCAAATATGTTTCCTTCTGCGGAGATGATTATTATCTGAAACTGACAGGAAACGATACCGGCTCCATGACCTACGAAGTAGAAGAGTACGACGGAGATACTCTCACCAGAAAGATTGTTTACAATGATATTCCTCTGACTTCCGGAAAAACCTACAATACCTACATTCCAGAAAGCCAGAACCTTGATACAGGAATCTACTCTCCTGTAGATGAATCCGGAGAAAAAACAGTAGCTTCTTCCGACACCAGGGAAACAGCTCCGGAACGTATTTACGTAGAAAACATCCAGTTGGATCAGTCTGAAAAATCTCTGATGACCGGAGAAACTTTTTCCCTGATTCCATCCGTATCACCGGAAAATGCCACGATCAAAGATGTTCTCTGGGCATCCGACAATGAAGCTGTTGCCACGGTTGACGATATCGGTACTGTCAAAGCAGTTTCCGCTGGTACAGCCATTATCACAGTCAAAACTTTTGACGGCGGTTTTCTGGCCACCTGCACAGTAACTGTCACATCACCTGAAATCTCTGTAGATACACTTACTGTCACAGTTGATGATGTTTATTGCGATGGCAGGGAACAGACTCCTGAAGTAACTGTAAAAAATGGCGACACACTTCTGTCATTGGATAAAGATTACAAACTGACATACTCCAATAACATCAAACCAGGAACTGCCTCCGTTACGGTTACAGGCATGGGTTCCTATACAGGCTCCCGCAAGATCAGTTTTCAGATCCTGGAAAAATCTCATAAATGGAGTTCCTGGAAAACTGTAAAATCCGCCACAGTTTTTCAGCCAGGCCAGAAACAGCGTACCTGTGCATACTGTGGAAAAACAGAAAAAGCTGCTATAGCACAGCTCAAAGCAACCATTAAACTCAACATGACCTCGATTCTTCTGCAAACAGGTCAGACTACTACTGCATTCAAAGTAACCGGACTAGCCAAAGGTGACAAAGTAAAATCTTACAGCTCTGCGAACAAAAAAATTGCCACCATTGATTCCCACGGAAAGATCAAAGGAATCCGTCCAGGCAGCACAAAAATCACCGTCACGCTTGCCAGCGGCAAAAAGGCTACTGCCAAAATAAAAGTCCAGCAAAAAACAGTCGCAACTCAGAAACTTACTGTTTCCCCATCCCGTCTTTCTCTGAAACTGAAAAAGACCTACAAATTAAAAATATCCCGCACTCCACTGACCACAGTTGAAAAAATAACTTATAAATCTTCCAACTCAAAAATTGCATCTGTGAATTCTCAGGGAATGATCACTGCACGAAAGAAAGGCACGGCCACCATTACCATTCTCTCCGGCAAAAAGAAAGCAACTGTTAAAGTAACTGTTAAATAAAATCAAAGATAGCCGCATCGTAGAATCGATATCAGATCAATATCTCTACACTGCGGCTATCTTTATAACATCGTTTTCCTGTTCCTGATTTTTTATACAAACTGGTTCACTGCCGGATCATAAGCATAATCAATCATATCGAGCTTATCCTCCAGCTCTTTTCGCACAAGGCCTCTGTCCTCGCAGAAATCATCCAGAGATTTATAAAAATCCCTCAGCTGTGTATTTACATAACTTAAAAGCATTACCGGGTCCTTTGGTATCATGATCTGTTTCCATCCTTTTTCTCTGATATTTGTCTGAAGTTTACTATCTTACCAATTTTGTCTTTTGTCAAGAGCCAGGAAGGAAAATTTTTCAGGATCTTTTATTTCTTCAGTATCTGATAAACCGGGGCCCCCTCACACTGCTCAGGCTTTCTCACATCGAGGATCTCCGCGATGGTAGGCGCCACATCCACCTGCCGGATCACCCTGTCTGTGATCTTTCCCTCTTTAATATCCTCCCCTGCAGCCAGGAAAACAGGGGTAACCGATGTCTGTGCATATCCTTCCGCCGTGGATAACCCATCTCCATGAAGCCTGTTAAAGCCTTCATTGATCGTAAAGATAATATCCCCGCATTCTGCTCCCCCAAGTCCCAGAACAACGCTGTCCTTATTTCGCATGGCAATTCCCCCCACACGCTTTCCGGTTGCCTTATCCCTGTAAGAATAGAGATCCGAAATGATCTGTTCCTCCAGATCATACTTGTCCTTCGCCTCTACAATTCCGTATTTATCTCTTCCCTTCAGGTTGATATAAATATAATTGCTTCGTATCTGAACCGCTCTGGTCTTTTCCCAGTCGATCTCATCTACCGGATCTCCGTTTTCATCCTTCTTTCTCACGGTGTATCCAAGTTCTTCCATCACGCCCAGATTCAGGCCGCCATACTCACCCAGGATCGGAGGAACATTTTCTCCCACAAGAAGTCCATGATCCGATACAATAAAAAATCTTAAATGGATACCCCTTGGCAAGTCCCAGTGCAGCCGGCGGAGTTCCGATCGTTGCAAAATCAATGGAACCAGACTGCATCGCTGTCAGGATATCCGTACCTGACTGGAATTCCACCCATTCAACATCTGTATCCGGAAAAGCAGCCTCCAGGCTTCCTTTTTCTTTTGTAAGTAGCTCTCCGTTTGGTGACTCCCAGTATCCTAAGGTGATCTTTTTCGGTGTATCGTTATCTTTTGCCTGCACTTTCGTAAAGTTTCCTCCTGCAAACACAGATGTTATGATCAGTGCCGCAGCTGCAGCTACTGTTAAAATTCTTTTTGCTTTCATGTCTTTTCTCCTTCGTCTCTATATTGTTTCCTGCCACGGCATCGCTTTTCTTATCAGAAGTTTGAGCCCGCCATCAATGAGCAGTGCGATTCCTCCCATAATAAAAATCCCTGCATAGACCGTTGCGTACTGGATATATTTACTGGCATCCAGAACCATCCACGCAAGTCCCGATGCAGATGCGATCATTTCTGCTGCCACCAGTGTTGCATAGGAAACACCTACCGCGGTCCGAAGTCCGGTAAGGATATCCGGCAGAACAGACGGAAGAATCACATCCCGGAAGATCACAAAATTTCCTGCTCCCAGTGATCTTGCTCCGTTGATCCGATCCTGGGGCACTTTCTGAACTCCAAATACGACCTGAATAAACAATGGTGCAAATCCGCTGAGAAACAAAAGCATGATCTTGGATCCATCACCGATTCCCATCCAGAGTACGATCAGTGTATTATAAGCCAAAGGCGGCAGTGCCCGGTAAAACTGGATAAACGGATCTACCGCTGCCAGGATCTTCCGGTTCATTCCGCAGGCGATCCCGAGAGCTGTTCCTGCTATAAACACCAGCACCATCGCAATTCCAAGTCGTCTCATGCTTGCAACTATATGATACATAAGGGGATAACCTTTATAACCGTTTTCCCACAGATTCCAAAAAGCATCCAGCACATCTTTTACCGATGGAATAAATGTAGGATTAAAACAGTTCAGCGCACTTCCCAGGATCCACACTCCCAGTACTGCTGCTACGGAGAGCACTGAAATTTTCATGTAATTCTTTCTCATTGCCTTTCACATCCTTTTCTCTGATCTGTCCCCGATTATAGTTTTTCATATATTTTTTCTCAATAAAGGATTCCGAAATCGTTATCCGTTTTCAGATAGTTTTTAGCTGTTTTTCGATTATTTTTGTGTAAATCTGACTGTTTTTCAAAGGATTTTCAGGCTTTTGTGAAATCGTACTCACTCAGGCTGTATCCTGCTTTGCAGATATTTTGCATCCGGCACTCTCTGTTTTTATGCAAAAAAAGAACTGCCGGGTTCTGATCTTCATCCTGAAATGGATTTCTATCAGAACTGACAGTTCTTCTTTTTGTCAATCTATCTTAACTTTTTGGAGTTCTTTTATTTTGTGCTGACGGTAAACTCTCCGTCCTTCACATCCAGCACAATGGTATCTCCGGCATGTACATCACCGGAAAGGATCTTCTTGGCTGTCAGTGTCTCCACGTAATTCTGGAGATAACGCTTCAGAGGACGTGCACCGTAAACCGGATCATAACCGTTGTCCACTACCATCTGTTTGGCAGCATCTGTAAGCTCCAGGGAAAGTTCCTGGTCAGCCAGACGGTCACTGAGTTCTTTTACCATCAGATCTATGATCTTGCCAATGTTATCCTTGGTCAGCGGCTTGAACATGATGATCTCATCCAGACGGTTCAAAAACTCCGGACGGAAGTGGCCACGAAGGTCATTCATAACCTGCTCCTGTGCCTCCGGTTTGATATCTCCCTTCTCGTCGATACCGTCAAGAAGATACGGAGAACCAATGTTGGAAGTCATAATCAGGATCGTATTCTTGAAGTCAATAGTACGTCCCTGGGAATCTGTGATACGACCATCGTCCAGCACCTGCAGAAGCACATTGAATACATCCGGGTGAGCCTTCTCGATCTCATCGAAAAGAACAACGCTGTACGGTTTTCTTCGAACAGCTTCTGTCAGCTGACCGCCTTCCTCATATCCAACATATCCTGGAGGCGCTCCGATGAGACGGGACACGGAATATTTCTCCATGTACTCACTCATATCGATACGCACCATATTCTGCTCATCGTCAAACAGTGTGGCAGCCAGAGTCTTGGCAAGCTCTGTTTTACCAACGCCGGTTGGTCCAAGGAACAGGAAGGAACCAATTGGTTTGGTCGGATCTTTGATTCCGGCTTTGGAACGAAGGATCGCATCTGTTACGAGACGTACACCTTCATCCTGTCCTACTACACGTTTGTGCAGCTCATCCTCAAGGCCCAGAAGCTTCATTCTCTCGCCCTCAGTCAGCTTGGTTACCGGAATGCCGGTCCATCTGGAAATGATACGTGCGATCTCATCATCTGTAACTGCCTCATGTACCAGACTTCTGTCACTTTCTTTAACCTGTTTTTCTTCAACTTCCAGCTGCTGCTGAAGCTTCGGCAGCTCGCCGTACTGCAACTCGGCAGCTTTCTCCAGATCGTAATTCTGTTTTGCTTTCTGGATCTGTTTATTGATATCCTCGATCTGCTCACGTAATTTCTGGAGCTTCTCTACGGAATGTTTCTCATTATCCCACTGTGCTTTCTGGGTATTGAAGGTATCCCGCATTTCTGCAAGCTCTTTCTGCAGATCTGCCAGACGCTCCTTACTTAAGTTGTCCGTCTCTTTTTTCAGAGCAGACTCCTCGATCTCCAGCTGCATGATCTTACGTCTCTGCTCATCCAGCTCTGTAGGCATGGAATCCAGTTCCGTCTTGATCAGTGCACAGGCCTCATCAACAAGGTCGATGGCTTTATCCGGAAGGAAACGGTCTGTAATGTATCTGTGTGAAAGTGTGGCAGCTGCAACCAGTGCGCTGTCTGTGATCTTAACACCATGGAATACCTCATATCTCTCCTTCAATCCACGAAGGATGGAAATGGTATCTTCCACTGTAGGCTCATTTACCATAACCGGCTGGAAACGACGTGCGAGTGCTGCATCCTTCTCAATATACTGACGGTACTCATCCAGAGTTGTGGCACCGATACAGTGCAGCTCACCTCTGGCAAGCATAGGCTTCAGCATATTTCCTGCATCCATGGCACCATCTGTCTTACCGGCACCGACGATCAGATGAAGCTCATCGATGAACAGAATGATCTGTCCTTCGCTCTTCTTCACTTCCTCAAGTACTGCTTTCAGACGTTCCTCAAACTCACCACGATACTTGGCACCTGCAACCAGTGCTCCCATATCCAGGGCAAAAATCTTCTTGTTCTTCAGGCCTTCCGGTACATCCCCTGCCACAATACGCTGTGCCAGTCCCTCGATGGCTGCTGTTTTACCAACACCAGGCTCACCGATGAGAACCGGGTTGTTCTTGGTCTTACGGGAAAGGATACGGATAATATTACGGATCTCCATATCACGGCCGATCACCGGATCAAGCTTCTGATTTCTGGCTTTCTCCACAAGATCCTCGCCATATTTATTCAGGGTGTCATAGGTTGCCTCCGGGTTATCGCTGACAACTCTCTGGTTTCCTCTGACTGTAGATAATGCCTGAAGAAAACGCTCTCTGGTGATTCCAAACTCATTAAAGATCTTCTTCATGCTGGGGCTTGGATTCTTCAGCATGGAAAGGAACAGATGCTCAACAGAGACATACTCATCTCCCATAGCCTTCGCTTCATCCTCAGCACTGACCAGTGCCTTGTTCAGATACTGGCCAAACCGAAGCTCACCACCGGAAACCTTAACCTTTGCATCCAGTGCTTTCTTAACTGTGTCAATAAAATATTCCTTCTGGATCTCCATCTTCTCGATCAGTTTGAGAATCAGGCTGTCCTCCTGTGTCAGCAATGCATACAGAAGGTGTTCCTCCTCGATCTCCTGATTGCCATATTCATAAGCAACCTTCTCAAGATCCTGGACAGCCTGTACGGATTTCTGTGTAAACTTACTGATGTTCATAGGCTTCCCTCCTATTCTATGAAAAACATTTCCAATATTCTCATACCGGAAATGCTGTGCTTTTTTCTTGTTCTAGGAGAAATATAACACTATTTGTTAGCACTGTCAATAGGTGAGTGCTAATTTTTTGTGAAGATTTTGTGAGCCGTAAAATGAAAAACTAATTTCCACCTTTAGCCCTTTATGTTCTTTTGTTGGAAGGTGTTTCTTTACGAGCTCAAGTTTCAACTCCTTACTATACTGTTTCCTAGCCATAAAAATATGCTCCTCATATGATAGATTTTTGGATATTTCCATTGTCTACCATATGGGGAGCATATCAATCCAACGGTTTTCAGTGCTTTTTTCATATTACTTTATTGAATATCCCTCATTCTGCCTATATAAGTGAAACTTAGCGAAACTTAAATTAAATCTCTTTCAGACAATTCAATTTGGATATTCACCAACTGTGGATTATTTCTCAGTGCACCAGTTTCCAACTTACCGCCTGCTGCCTTGCATCCACAAATCTCTTATAAATACCTTCCTGCTTCATTAGCTGCTCATGTGTTCCCTGCTGTACAATTCTTCCTTTGTCAACAACCACAATCTGGTCTGCATGTCTGACTGTTTTTAATCTGTGGGCAATCATAATAATCGTTTTTTCCTTTGTAAGTGCATCTACTGCATCCATCAGCTCCTTTTCATTCTCCGGATCAACATTTGCCGTTGCTTCATCCAATATGACGATTGGCGCATCCTTCATAATCGCTCTGGCTATCGAAATACGCTGCTTCTCACCACCGGAAAGTGTGGCTCCTCCTTCTCCGATCACTGTGTCATATCCATTCGGAAGTTTGCTGATGAAATCATGACAACATGCTTTCTTCGCCGCTTCCATCACTTCCTCATGGCTTGCATCCTGACGTCCGAATTTAATATTATTCTCAATGGTATCTGCAAACAAATACACAGACTGAAATACAAATGAAAAATTACGCATCAGACTGTTCATACTATAGTCTTTTACATTCACGCCTCCAAGTGTCACTTCCCCTAAATCCACATCCCAGAATCTGGCAATCAGATTGCAAAGTGTTGATTTTCCTCCACCAGACGGTCCAACAATTGCTGTCGTCGTTTTCTGTGGGACAGAGAGCGATATATCGTCAATGATCTTCCGTTTGTCATAGGAAAATGAAACGTTAGAAAGTCTGATATCGTAATTTTCCGGCTGTATTTCTTTACCGTCGATATCCATGGTATCCAGCTCCAATATTGCATTTGCTTTATCTACACATACGCTTACCACATGTAAAAGAGATGAATAATTTCCTGCACATTCCAGACTGGCATAAAGCATAAATGCTGAGATTGTCATACCAATTGCATAGACCGCACTCATAGTTCCATTAATATAAAAATATGCACTGCATGCTACGATTACTGCACCTGTGGTTTTTGTTATGACGCTTTGCAGAAAATGATAAGGGACAAACAACATCTCCATCTTTGTATTAATCTTTTCGCATGCTTCATTTGCATCATTTAATCTTTTTGCCTGTTTTCCAAGCAGGTTGTATGATTTTACTTCTGATATTCCCTGCAGATACTCCATGATCTGATTTACAAGCTCTGTATCGCATACCACTTTTTGCTCTGAATCGTTTTTCCCTGCATTCTGCATCACAGCATTTACACCAAAGAAAATAAGCACTCCTGCTGCAGCTGTCAGTCCAATTCTCCAGTCAAAAAGAAACAGCATAAGAATGATCATGGATGTTTCCAGAATTCCCTGCATGGTCAGCATA
>OLQI01001202.1_pt1 | contig 17796 bp, 19 predicted proteins | sample 1672171 | NCBI WGS metagenome assembly OLQI01 (sample SAMEA3136655, study PRJEB25190) | human gut metagenome
GAAGAGGAAGCAGTATCAATTTAATATAGCAATTATTTAATATTCGTTATACTAGAAAATGTTCAGGTTAAGTTCAACGGAGCAGAAACAGTAACAATCGGGGCAATGCAGTCTGGAGAGAAAAGAGTGATTGAGATTCCGGAAGAAGCAAAACCGGCAGTTACAGTCCAGGTGAGCGGAACATCTGAGCTGTCCGGAAAATTCGCCGGACATTTCAGCGGAAGAATCACAGACGGAACAGAAGCTATGATTTATCTTGAAGAAGATATGACACTTGGAGTTTCATCGAATGTGATAGATGATTGAAGAGAACAAGACTTATAAATTTCAAAGTCTTTCATAATATGAAGAGAGTGGACAGCAGAAATTAGTTTTGCTGTCCACTCTTTTTATGATATTATGTAATTGTTCAGAGCCAAGCAAAATTAAAAAAACAGGTATAAAATGCTTGCATTTTTAAGACTGTTTTTTAAATTTTATTTGGCGGATACGCCACACCGACGAAATGCGTAGCATTTTGGAGGTTGGCTCTGAACAGTTATGCTATTATGAAGAAAGAAATGACATCGGTGAAAATTATATTATAATAATAGGAAAGGATAATGATAATGAATCAGAAAATCATTCTTGCATCAGCATCTCCGCGCAGACGAGAGCTGCTTGCGCAAATCGGTTTAGAATTTGAGGTAAAGGTAAGTAATAAAGAGGAAGTCTATACAAGTACAAAACCACAGAAGATTGTAGAAGAACTTGCATTGATGAAAGCAGAAAATGTTGCATCTGATCTTCAGGCAGAGGGAGTAGAATTGAAAAATACAATTGTGATCGGAGCAGATACAATCGTTGTACGTGACGAAGAAATCCTTGGCAAGCCAAAGAATGAAGATCATGCATATGAGATTCTTCTAAGCCTTCAGGGAAGAGCACATGAAGTCTATACAGGTGTTGCAATTCTTTCCTATAATAATGCAGGCGAGAAAGAAATCATTAACCATGCGGTAGAGACAAAGGTTCATGTGCATGAGATGAGCGAAGAAGAAATCCGTGCGTATATCGCAACCGGAGATCCGATGGATAAGGCGGGAGCTTATGGAATCCAGGGAAGCTTTGCGGCGTATATAGATGGAATCGAAGGGGACTACTATAATGTAGTTGGACTGCCGGTATCATATGTTTACCAGCAATTGAAAAAACGCTAAACATATATTGTTACATTTGTAATTATATAGTATAATACATATGTTGTCGCTCCTAATCTGGCAACAGAAAGGGGGTGTGAATATGTCGATATTTATCTCTTTTCTTGTTTCCGTCGCAGCAAGTGTAGTTGGCTACTATGTTTGCAAATGGCTAGACGGAGATGACAGCGACAATTAGCCTGAATGGATGCTCAACCATCAAAAAAGAGAAGACCCCTCATGAGTTGGCGGCTCATGAGGGGTCATTTTTGTGTGAATATGTCATATTCATCTCTTTTCTTAGCTACAGTCACTATATCACATAATCGTAGCTAAAACAAGTATATGTTGAAAAATAAAATTTTATTTATCACATCTATGCTATGGTTTAAAAATGGGTGCTTTTCTTTTGAGAAAACAAAATCGTAACAAAAATGTAACATATGTTTTTGCTATTATTCTGAAAAGGATACGAAAAACAGGAGAAAAATTATCATTAATATACAAATTAAGACAAAGTGTCTATGAAATTTTTTTTGAATCGTACAAATGTACAGAAATAAAAACAATTTTATTGTGGAAAATGCGCATAAAAAAAGAGCGGATTCTAAAATAAGAGCGAAAAACGGTTAAAAAAGTAATAAAAAATAGACAAAACGTAGAATAAAAAAAGAGCAAATTGAAATAAAAAAAGTGTTTTTTTTATGAATTTAACTTGTTGAAGTGGAACGTTGACAAAGAGAAAACATGGGAGTAATATTTAGTCAACTTTTCGGAGAACATGACGTTTTAATGCGATTATAAGCAGTAACATTTGCCATGCTGTATACGAAAAGTGACAAAATACAGCAATATACATTAGGTAGAAAGGGAGGGAGCAATACGGGAAATCTGGCAGACAATCTTATGGAAGAACTGAATTGTGAGAAAGTGTTCACACTTCCGGTTCTTGGCGGGATCAATGAATCTGTAGTAGTTACCTGGATCATCATGGCAGTGCTTGTGATAGCATCCATTATTCTGGTAAGAAACTTAAAGGTTGAGAATCCCGGAAAAGTGCAGTTGGCTCTCGAAGCCGGTATCGGCGCCGCTGAGGACTTCTTTGTCGGAGTACTTGGGAAAGAGAACAAGGGCTATGTACCGTATCTGATTACGGTTCTGTTATATCTCGCCTGTTCAAACACAATTGCACCATTGTTTGGCTTTAAGCCTCCGACGAAAGATCTGAACGTGACGGCAGCCCTGGCAATCATGAGTATGTGTCTCATTGAATTCTCAGGTATCCGCAAGAATGGATTCGGACACTGGGCAAAACATTTTGCACAGCCGATTCCAATTGTAGCACCGATCATGATTTTGGAAATCGTCATCCGGCCGTTGTCGCTTTGTATGCGACTCTTTGGTAACATGCTGGCAGGATTCGTAGTCATGGAACTTTTGAAAGCAATCGTTCCACTGATCATTCCGATTCCAATCAGTTTTTACTTTGATATTTTCGACGGCCTACTTCAGGCATACGTATTTGTATTCCTGACATCTCTGTTTATGAATGAAGAGATGGAGTAAGAACTTAACACATTCTATTGAAAAGAAAAGGAGATTAAAATTATGTCAACACTTATTGCTATTGGAGCAGCTATCGCAGTATTCACAGGTATCGGAGCAGGTATCGGTATCGGACATGCAACAGGTAAAGCAGTAGAAGCTATCGCAAGACAGCCAGAGGCAGAAAGCAAGATCAGTAAGAACCTTATCCTTGGATGTGCTCTTGCAGAGGCAACAGCTATCTACGGTTTCATCATTGGTATCCTGATCATCTTCTTCCTGAAATAAGAAACGAAAAGAATCTTATGAAAATGATGGAAGCAGATAACAGGAAAGGCAGGTGTAAAAGGTGCTTCAGTTAAATATGAACCTTGTCTATACCATTATCAACCTTATTGTTCTCTTCCTCCTGTTGAGACATTTTCTGATCAAACCGGTGAGTGATATCATGGAGAAGCGCAGACAGATGATCGCAGATGGTCTTCAGGGTGCACAGGATGCACAGAGTGATGCGCAGAAGATGAAACAGGAATATGAAGATGCTTTAAAGGGAGCAAAGCTTGAATCAGCAGCGATTGTTGAGAAGGCACGCTCAGAGGCTAAGACAGAGTATGACCGCATCGTAAGTGAAGCAGGAAGCAAGGCCGGAGATCTTCTGGAAGCTGCAAAAGAGAATGTACGTATTGAGCGTGAGAAGACAATGAAAGATCTTCAGACTCAGATTGCAGGACTGGCTATGGCATCCGCTGAGAAGATCGTGGGAGACAAAGAGCAGAACATTTATGACCAGTTTTTGGGAGAAGTAGGTGGGACAGATGAAAACACAGACAAGTAAGAGTCAGATTTACTGCCCAATGGCAGCAATCAGATATGCACGTGTCCTGTATGAAGTAGGTGTCCCAAAAGAAGCTGTACAGAAAACACGTGAGATTTTTGAGGAAGTACCGCAGCTTCACGAGATTTTCGCGAATCCTACCATTGAACTTCAGAAAAAAATGAATGTGGTAGACAGAGTATTTCCAAAGGAGATAAGAAATTTCCTTAAAGTAGCGTGCAGATATCAGAGAATGGATCTGATCGAAGATATCTTCACAGCATATGACAGATACTGTGATGAACAGAATCAGGTTCTGAACGCAGTTCTGACATGTATTCAGCCTCCGACGGAGGAGCAGAAAAAAGGAATGGAGGCGTTCCTTTGTAAGAAATATGGCGCAAAGAGTGCTAAAATCGAAGTCCGTCAGGACAAAGCACTGCTTGGAGGATTTATTCTCCGGGTTGGCAGTGATGAGTATGACTGGAGTATGAAAGGACGCCTGAACAGATTAGAACAAAGATTGACCTGGAGGTGAACAAGGTGAGTTCAATCAATTCAGATGAAATTATTTCTATCCTGAAAGAAGAAATAGAGAATTTTGATACAATGAGTAAGGACAGTGAAGTAGGTACTGTTGTTACTGTCGGCGATGGTATCGCCACAATCTACGGGATTGATCACGCCATGTACGGGGAAATCGTTACTTTTGAAAACGGCCTTAAGGGAATGGTACAGGATATTCGTAAGAATGAGATCGGATGTATCCTTCTTGGAAGTGACACAGGAATCCGTGAAGGCACAAAGGTAGCCCGTACAGGAAAGAAAGCAGGCGTTCCGGTTGGAGACGCTTATGTAGGAAGAGTTGTCAACGCCCTTGGTGAGGCGATTGACGGAAAAGGTGAGATCAAATCTGACGACTATCGCCCAATCGAGAATGAGGCACCTGGAATTGTTGATCGTAAGTCAGTAAGCGTTCCGCTTGAGACAGGTATCCTTTCCATCGATGCAATGTTCCCAATCGGCCGTGGACAGCGTGAGTTGATCATTGGAGACCGTCAGACAGGAAAGACATCCATTGCACTGGATACGATCCTGAATCAGAAAGGCAAAGATGTGATCTGTGTTTATGTTGCAATCGGACAGAAAGCATCTACAGTAGCCAAAGTTGTTAACACATTACAGACACACGGAGCAATGGACTATACGATCATCGTATCTTCCACAGCAAGTGACTGTGCTCCGCTTCAGTATATTGCACCATATGCAGGAACTGCTATGGCAGAGTACTTTATGCACAAGGGAAAAGATGCACTGATCATTTATGATGATCTTTCCAAGCATGCGGTTGCATACCGTGCACTTTCTCTTCTGCTTGGACGTTCTCCGGGACGTGAGGCATATCCTGGAGACGTATTCTATCTGCATTCAAGACTTCTGGAGAGATCCAGCCGTTTGAGTGATGAGATGGGCGGAGGTTCTATCACAGCACTTCCGATCATTGAAACACAGGCAGGAGATGTATCAGCATATATTCCGACAAATGTTATTTCCATTACAGATGGACAGATCTTCCTGGAGAGTGGACTTTTCGCATCAGGAATGAGACCGGCGGTCAACGTTGGACTTTCCGTATCCCGTGTTGGTGGTGCAGCTCAGACAAAAGCAATGAAGAAAGCATCAGGAAGTATTCGTATCGATCTGGCGCAGTATCGTGAGATGGAAGTCTTCACACAGTTCAGTTCAGATCTTGATGCAGCTACGAAGGAAGAACTGGAATATGGAAGTGGTCTGATGGAACTTCTGAAACAGCCACTGTATCATCCACTTTCCTTGCATGAGAAAGTAATTACACTGTGTGCAGCAACACATAAAGTACTCTTAGGTGTTGAGAAGACAAAAATCAAACAGTTCCAGTATGATATGCTTCAGATGTTCGAGATAGAGCATCCGGAAATCGGTCAGGAAATCGAAGAGAAGAAAGTCCTGACAGAGGAACTGATCGACAAGATCGTAGAGACAGCGAAGGAATTCAAGAAGAGCAGGTGTTAATATGGCAAATATCAGAGAGATACAGAGCAGAATCAACAGTGTCAAAGACACAATGAAGATTACCAATGCAATGTATATGATCTCTTCTTCCAAACTGACACAGGCGAGAAAGAAGCTGGCAGATACAGAACCATATTTCTATGCGCTGCAGGGTGAGATCAGTCGTATTTTACGTCATTTACCGGAATTACATCATAGTTATTTCAACAAGAGGGAAAACATTCCGGCAGAGGAACGTAAGATTGGATCGATCGTTATCACGGCAGACAAGGGACTGGCCGGTGCATACAATCACAATATTGTGAAGCTTGAGGAAGAGATTCTTTCCAAGCCGGGTCAGCATAAGCTTTTTGTTGTGGGAGAGCTTGGACGTCATTATTTCGCAAAGAAGGATGTAGATATTGATACAAACTTCCGTTACACAGTTCAGAAGCCGACCATGCATCGTGCCCGTGACATCTCAGCGGTTATTCTGGATCAGTTTAACAATCATGAGCTGGATGAAGTTTACGTAGTATATACACGAATGGAAAATGCAGTTCAGTCAGAGGCAGAAGTGTTAAAACTTCTTCCACTCGAGAGAGGGGACTTTGGTGAAATGAAGATGCCTTTGAATATGTATCGCGAGGAAATCGAACTAAATCCATCTCCTATGGATGTCATGAACAGTATTGTACCAAGTTATATCAACGGTATGATCTACGGATGTCTGGTTGAGGCTTATGCCAGTGAGCATAATGCCCGTATGATGGCAATGAAGTCAGCAACAGACAGTGCACAGGATCTGATCAAAGATCTGTCAATCCTCTATAACAGAGCAAGACAGGCTGCGATCACACAGGAGATCACAGAGGTTTGTGCCGGCGCAAGAGCTCAGCAGAAGAAGAGTTAAAATGTCGAGATGCGTTACAGACAGCAGGTTGTTGCAGTTTGTAATGACTGAAATATAGAAAGAGAGAGAGAACATGAATAAAGGACGAATTGTACAGGTTATGGGACCTGTCGTTGACGTAGTGTTTGAAAACGGTGATCTTCCTTTTATCAAAGATGCTCTTGAAGTTGATAATAATGGAAAGAAATGCATCATGGAGGTTGCACAGCACCTTGGAAATAATGAGGTGCGCTGCCTGATGCTTGCTGCAAGTGAAGGACTTTGCAAAGATATGGAAGTTACTGCAACAGGAGCCGGTATTCAGGTTCCTGTCGGCGAGCAGACACTTGGAAGATTATTTAATGTACTCGGCGAGACAATTGATAACGGAGAGCCGATTACAGATTCTAAAAAATGGGTAATCCACAGACAGCCGCCTACATTCGAGGATCAGAGCCCGGTAGTAGAGATCCTTGAGACAGGTATTAAAGTTATCGACCTTCTTGCTCCTTATGCAAAAGGCGGTAAGATTGGTCTGTTCGGTGGTGCCGGTGTAGGTAAGACCGTGCTGATTCAGGAATTGATCCGTAACATTGCAACAGAGCATGGCGGATATTCCATTTTTACAGGAGTTGGAGAGCGTTCCCGTGAGGGTAACGACCTTTGGACAGAGATGAAAGAATCCGGAGTACTGGAGAAAACAGCCCTGGTATTCGGACAGATGAATGAGCCACCTGGAGCTCGTATGCGTGTCGCTGAGACAGGACTTACAATGGCAGAGTATTTCCGTGATGAGCAGCATCAGAACGTGCTTCTCTTTATCGATAATATTTTCCGTTTTACACAGGCTGGATCTGAGGTATCAGCTCTTCTTGGACGTATGCCTTCAGCCGTAGGTTATCAGCCGACACTGGCAACAGAAATGGGTGAACTTCAGGAGCGTATCGCATCTACAAAGAACGGTTCTGTAACATCGGTTCAGGCAGTATATGTACCGGCCGACGACCTGACAGACCCGGCTCCGGCAACAACATTTGCCCACCTGGATGCAACAACCGTACTTTCCAGAAAGATCGTTGAGCAGGGTATTTATCCGGCCGTAGATCCGCTGGAGTCAAGCTCCCGTATTCTGGAAGCAGACGTTGTAGGAGAAGAACATTACGAAGTAGCCAACAAGGTGATCGCAATTCTTCAGAAATATAAAGAACTGCAGGATATCATTGCAATCCTTGGTATGGAAGAGCTTTCAGATGAGGATAAAGCAACTGTTATGCGTGCAAGAAAGATTCAGAAATTCCTGTCCCAGCCATTCTTCGTAGCAGAGACATTTACAGGAATTCCTGGAAAATATGTACCATTAAAAGAGACAATCCGTGGATTTAAGATGATCATCGATGGAGAGATGGATGCTTATCCGGAAAACGCTTTCTTCAATGTCGGAACAATTGATGATGTAATTGCCAAGGCAAAAGAGATGGAAGAAGAGTAATTGTTGAAATAGGAGAATGTGCATATGGATACATTTGGTCTGAAAATCATAGCAAGTGATGGTTTATTCTACGAAGGTCGTTGTAAGAAGCTGATCATTCCGGCTCCGGATGGAGAAAAGGGAATTCTTGCAAATCATGAGAATATGGTAATCGCTGTGAATGTCGGAGTTGCACATATGAGTCTGGACGGCGAAGATTGGAAAGACATTGCAGTGGGCGTGGGATTTGTTGAAATCGTAAACAACCGAGTTACACTGATTGTTGATACAGCCGAGAAACCAGAAGACATCGATGTGCGACGAGCACAGGAGCAGAAAGAGCGTGCAGAGGAAAGGTTACGTCAGCAGCAGAGTATCCAGCAGTATTATCATACGCAGGCATCTCTGGCAAGAGCGATGAACCGACTTCGTGTTTCACAGGATAAAAAGTGGAATTTATAGATTTCGAGAGCATGTAGATGTGCAGAGATCAGAAGTACCTGCAGGATATATCATTTAATTATAGAAGAGGGACAGATTTTCCGAAATGGGAAATCCCCCTCTTTTTTACATTTAAAAGTGAACTGCGAAACTTTTTTGTATTGCATTTTGATTCGTAGTATAATACAATAATCTTATCTGAGTGTCTAAAATTATAGAAAGACAGAGGAAAAACGATATGAGTGATAGAAAAAAGCCACGTTCTCTTTCAGAAATCGTAAACGATGTACTTCGTGCGGTACGTGATTATTACGATTCAGAATACGTGTACTATATTGAGAAAGAGTATGGGGATATTGAGACCATCTTTGAGTGGTGTGCAGAGAATGTTCCATGGCAGAGAGATAAGATAAAGATGCTTCCGGAAGAACAGCAGCCAAAGTGGATGAAGCAGGAGATTACAAATTCAACAGAGGCCGATTACAGTGTGAGTTTACAGCTGGATGAGAATACAGTAGCAATTCTCGCAGCAGTTGGAGTTCACCGGGGCGGATGTGATGTTGGATTGCTTCGTACGGTGATTCCGTATATACCGCAGGCAATCACTCTTCATAAACTCCAGAAACAGCAGGAGTATCTCAGTTATCATGATAATCTGACAGGAGTACTTAACAGAAATAGTTTTGTTGCATATCTGGATCATGTGGAACCGGAAGAATTGAAGACATTGGGAGCTCTTTCTGTAGACATTAATGGACTGAAGAATTTTAATAAAGAATTTGGCAGAGATTATGGAGATGAAGTTGTCACCAGAGTTGGTGAAGTGCTTTCGGAGTATTTCCATAATGGTAATGTATACAGAATGACAGGCGATGAGTATCTGGTTCTTGTAGAGAACGCTTCATATGAAGATTTCACACAACAGGTACATGGTGCATATACAAAGCTTGAGAACATAAGTCTGGGACTGGTTTCAGTAGGGTATGCCTGGGGAAAAGTAGACATAGATGTGAATGGTCTTGTGATCAGTGCAGAGAATATGATGCGGGAAGAGAAAAAGAAGTATTATAAAAATCTGCGTAAAGGTCATCATGAGCCAATCATCAAAAAGGATCTCCTGGAGGATATTGAACAAAAGAATTTTATTGTATGTCTGGTACCGAAGATTGATGTGCAGACCGGAGAAATTGCAGGTGCTGAAGCGATTGTCAGATATCATCATAAGGATCTTGGAATTATGGATCCGGGAAGATATATTAATCTTCTGGAAGAGACAAGGTTGTCACATTATCTCGATCTCTATATATTTGAACAGGTATGTCAGATCCTTCATAAGTGGGAGACAGAAGGAATCCAGATGGTGCCGATTTCAGTAAACTTTGCAGGTGAAACATTGAGGCAGGAGAACATTGCGGATCAGATGAGTGCGCTGATTGAGAAATATCAGGTATTATGCGAATATTTGGAAGTAGAAGTATCCGAATCTTATACAGATACGAATCAGGAGATGCTGGCGGCATCATGCAGTAAGATCAGAAAAGCGAATGTCCGCGTAGTATTGGATCATTTCGGAGCTAAGAATTCCAGCTTTTCGATTCTGTCCATTATGGATTTTGATGGATTGAAGCTGGATGAGAGCCTGATTACAAATCTGGTTGGAAACAGAAGAAGCAGAGTAGTAGCAAAGGCCGTAATTGATATTTGTCATCAATTGGGATGTTCTGTTCTTGCGGAGAGTGTTGAAACACAGGATCAGCTGAATGTTCTTCAGGAATTAGGATGCGATTATGCACAGGGAACATTATTTAATAAACCGATCAAAGTGGAGACATTTGAAGTGCGATATCTGAAGGAATAGAATGATCTGCCGGGGGAATGAAACGGAAAAGATTCTAAATATTACAGAGGATAAGATGAAAAATACAGATGGAGTTGAAATTAAATAAGATGAATAAAGCATTGTTCAGAGACAGAGCAAAGAAACTGATGATTACGGGTGTTTTGGCAGGAGTAATTGCAGGAGTGGCAATTACTTCAGGAATCTCCTCAATTACATTGAAAAAAGCTGAAAAGAAGCTGGAAATCAGCAATGCAAAATTACAGGAGCAGACAAAGAAGAACGAAGAACTGCAGGCAGAGTTAGACAAAGAAGAAGTAACAGAAAATACTGCGGAGTTGCTGGCAAGTGATGATGACCGGTGGTGTCTTGCACTTGTGAATGAGAAGCATCCATTGGATACTTCTTATGTGCCGGCGAATTTAACGGAGATAAGTGATGGAAAACAGGTAGATTCCAGGATGGCAGACAGTCTGAATAAGATGCTGGATGATGCGAAGAAGGCAGGACTCAGCATGTATGTGACATCAGGATATCGTTCTTATGAGAAGCAGAGAGATGTTTTTAATACGACGATGCAGGACTGGATCAATCAGGGATATACACCGTTAAATGCGTATGATGAGACAAAAAAATCAGTTGCAATTCCAGGAACAAGCGAGCATGCAACTGGTCTTGCAGTTGACATTATGTCGACAAAGTACGGGGAGCTTGATGAGAAACAGGGAGATACAGAAGAGCAAAAGTGGTTGATGGAACATTGTTCAGAGTATGGTTTTGTTCTTCGGTTTCCGCAGGATAAATCTGATATTACAGGAATTGTATATGAGCCGTGGCATTATCGTTATGTGGGAGTAGATGCTGCAAAAGAGATGACAGAGAACGGACTTACTTTGGAAGAATATGTTTCTGCAAATTAAGTGAAAAACTGTTCTGATCGACAGATAAGAGAGAAGTATAAATAATACATAAGGAGGAGAAGTAAATGGAAGATTTAACATTTGGAGAACAGGTGAAAATCGTCCTGGGAAGAAAAGGAATGACGATCAAAGAACTGGCGGAGACGATTGAGAAAGAGACAGGAAAGAAGATGTCCCGCCAGAATTTAACACAGCGTCTTGGAAGGGATAATTTTCAGGAACAGGATATGAGATTGATCGCATCTATTCTGGGCTGTCCGTTTCAGCTGAGTATCATGTCAGGAGAGATTACAGAGAGCGCAGCCGGACGTATCAGGAAGCAGGAAATAAAATGGAATGAACAGGAACAGCCGGAAGAGAACTTTTCAGAGGAAACGGTGGAGACAGAGAAGGAAGAACAGCAGCTTACAGGTGAAGAACGTGACATGACGATCGGTGAGATTTATGATATGCATGAAGAACTTGCTGAACTTGAAAAGAATGCAGTAGAAGCAGAGCCAACTGAAGATATTAGAGAAGATCTTCAGACAGAAGAAGAGGAATATAAGGAAGAGCTTCAGGAAGTGCCGGAATCAGATCAGGAAGAAGAAAAATCTGCGGAACCAGAAGTTTCCTATACAGAAGATTATGCTCAGCCGGTAGAGGAAGAAGCAGAACCATATGAAGAAGCAGAAGTTACATCCTATGAGACACAGCCGGTAGAGCCAGTGCAGGAAGAGGCAACATACGAAGAGCCTGTACAGGAAGAAGTTGGAGACATTAATCCATACACAGGAAGAGAATATGAATCCAACAGCGTACGTATGCATCCGAAAAGAATTGGATATGTGCAGGTTTATGACCGTGCAAACCATAAATGGACAGATATGACAGAATGGGCATTCCTCGGATATCAGGAACGCAAGAAAGTACTTCTTGGAGAGGATTACGAACCGCCAATTTATCTGGATTAAAATTAAAATTGATAGAGAAAAGAAGTGCATCCGCTGTGAACGCTTCCTTTCTCTATCTTTTTCCTTTCTTTTTAAGAATCACATTAAGTATCGACACCAGTGACCGAAAGATTCAGAGTTTTCACATTCATCTTCGGTAAGTTCCAGAATAGAGATGTAAGAACTGGTAAATTGAGGAAAGCCGAACAAGTTAGCCATATGTGCTTCTCTGGGATCGTAAAGGCCGGGAACGCCAAGCCAAAGATGATCCTTTTCTTTGATCAGGAGAAGGTGATGATAATTATGACAGCCATGCAGAAGAAAACTATTGTTGGCAAGTGGCCAGAATCTGCGCGGAAGTGTGGAAATCTCTGCGTGTGTGATTTTTCTGGCTTGAATTGAAGCGTCCTGAATTGCAGTCTCCTCAGTTGGTGTTACCTCAGTTGGTACCTCCTCAGTTGGTACCTCCTCAGTTGAAGCAGCATCAATAGAAGCGTCAGATAATGATGTTTCGGATACAGTCTCAGATACAGTGTCTTCTGTTATGAGGGATTCTTCTGAAAGGGATGGATTCTCAGGTTCAGAGGATAAACTCTCTTCTGTTGATAAAGAGCAATCAGAAAAAGAATAAAAATCCGGCAGAGGTACAGCGGAGGCAATCCAATGCTGTGATCGATTCTGGGTGATGGAGAAAATAATGAACCCATCAATGTGTTTAAGAGTTCTTTTATGTGGAAAACGTTCCCCGGAAATGACCAGTTGTGTGGATAAGTTCTGACCAGAGCACTGAAGAAGTGCAACCGGAGAACCTATAAGTGTTTGATTTTCGAGAATAAATGCATGGACTTCCAACTGTTCTCCAGGGACAATCGGAAGATTTTTAACATGAAGTGTTAAGAGATAAGAATAATTATGTGATGAAATTTGTAGAAAACCAAGATTTCTGCGGCGGCAGCAGGATTCGTACTCATATAAATAATAACTTCCCGGATTCATAGCAAGCCCCTGAAAAGAATTTTTCTATATAGTTTATTCAGAATGAAAAGGAATATTAATGCTATTTTTATACAATAACCGAAAGGAAACAAAATGAGGATGACAACGGATGAAAAATATATGCGTGCGGCCTTAAAACAGGCAGAGAAAGCGTATAATCTGGGAGAAACCCCGATTGGTTGCGTGATCGTTCATGAAGATAAGATTATTGCACGCGGTTATAACCGACGGAATACAGACAAGAATCCACTGGCACATGCTGAGGTTGCAGCAATCAAGAAAGCAAGCAAAAAGCTTGGTGACTGGCGTCTGGAAGAATGTACATTGTATGTGACATTAGAGCCATGTCAGATGTGTGCAGGTGCAATTGTCCAGTCCCGTATACCAAGAGTGGTTGTCGGGTGTATGAATCCGAAAGCAGGATGTACAGGTTCCATTCTGAATCTACTGGATATCCAGGCATTTAACCATCAGGCAGATCTTACAACAGGTGTATTGGAAGAAGAATGCAGCCAGTTGATGAAGCAGTTTTTCAGAGAACTCAGGGAAGCCAGGAAGATGAAGAAAAAAGCAGAAGCACAGAGTCTGTAACACAGAGGTATAAAATCATGTGGAATCTTGTGCAAAAGAAAGAGCAGCATACTTGACAAGCATTCATTTATCATGTAAAATAATAATCCGTGCAGCCGGGGTGGTAGCGGTACCTTGAACCTGCAATCCGCTATAGCAGGGGTGATATTGCGCAGAGGGCGACAGTCTGCAGGGCTGCCCCCGGAAAGTGACGTTGACGTCTGGGTCTCACGCGACGGGACTCTGTGAACCGTGTCAGGTCGGGAACGGAGCAGCACTAAGCAGAACCTCTCGGGTGCCGTGAGGGTGCCTGGGCTGAGTTAACTACCGGGGTAACGCTTGTGGGCCAAGTTCGAAGCGCAATGCACGTAAAAAAATGAATAGAATGGTATTTATATTGGAAACGATACATTCCCTCCGGAATGATGAACGAACAACACAATCTGTTACGCTTATCATGATAGGAGGATTTTTTTATGCCAAAAAATAAGTTTCAAGAAGTAATTTTCACAATCATGATGGTTTTTGTCATGGTTTATGCAATGATCTGCTACAACATCTCCCTGAATATGGGAGGAATGAGTAATGAGGTCTTTCTGGCAGCATTCCATGAACTTATCATCATGGGACCGATTGCTTTCATTCTGGATTTCTTTCTCGTAGGACCGATTGCAAAGAAGAAAGCATTTATGATCGTGAACCCACAGAAAGATAATCCGTTTATGATCGTGCTGGCAATATCCGTTTTATCCATCATTGGAATGTGCCCGCTGATGAGCCTTGCAGCAACATTGCTCTTTAAGGATGCAGGAAATCAGATGATTGCTGTGTGGTTCCAGACAACAGTATTCAATTTCCCAATGGCATTCTTCTGGCAGCTGTGCTTCGCAGGACCGATTGTCAGAAAAGTATTTGGGGTTATTTTCCGTGAGGAGCAGAAAGAAGAGGTGGCTTTTGATTAAAGCTGCAAAATAAGGGAAAGCTATCATACGATAATTTGACACAATTTGTGTTGTTATCGTAAACGATAGCTTTCCCTTTTATGTTATATACAATGTTATATACACAACTTCACATATCTTGACATTTCTCACATCTTCATTCAGAATAGAAAGGTAAGACCTAAAAAGGAAAATGTTTACAAATATACATTATTGACAGGAAAAGAGGTTTATAAAAAGATGAAGATTTTGCTTGCAGCGGTGAATGCAAAGTACATCCACTCAAATCTTGCGGTCTATTGCCTGCGCGCATATGCAAAAGAGCAGCATCCGGCTAGCAATATTACAATTTCTGAATATACGATCAATCAGCCATTTGATGAGATTTTGATGGATATTTATAAGCAGGCACCAGATGTTCTCTGCCTTTCCTGTTATTTATGGAATGTGACAGAAGTAGGACAATTGATACAGGAGATTCCAAAGATTCTGCCGGATACGAAGATCTGGCTTGGAGGTCCGGAAGTTTCTTATAATGCAAGAGAAGTTCTGGAAAAATATCCGATGGCAGAAGGTATCATGCGCGGAGAGGGTGAAGAGACTTTTGCAGAGCTCGTAGCATATTATGAAGGCCGTGGTGCAGCTGAGTTGATCAATATTCAGGGAATCACATTTCGGGAAAAGGAAAAACAGATTGCTGCGACACCGTTTCGACAGATCATGGATCTGAGCAAAGTACCGTTTGTCTATGGGGATATTGAGAATTTCAAGAACCGTATCATTTATTATGAGACGAGCAGAGGCTGTCCGTTTTCTTGTAGTTATTGTCTTTCTTCAATTGATAAATGTCTTCGATTCCGTAACCTGGAACTTGTGAAGAAAGAACTGCAGTTCTTTATTGATCATGAAGTGCCACAGGTTAAGTTTGTTGACAGAACATTTAACTGTAAGCATGATCATGCGATGGCAATCTGGAATTATATCAAAGAGCATGATAAAGGGATTACAAATTTTCATTTTGAAGTGGCAGCAGATCTTCTGAATGAGGAAGAGATTGAATTGATCCGGAGTTTGCGTCCAGGACTCATTCAGCTGGAAATTGGAATTCAGTCAACGAATAAACAGACGATCAAAGAGATCAACCGTTCCATGAATCTGGAAAAAGTACGTGATAAGGTAGCAAGGATTCATGAGAAGGGAAATGTGCATCAGCATTTAGATTTGATCGCAGGTCTTCCATATGAGAATTATGATAGTTTTGCTCATTCTTTTAATGAAGTTTATGCTATGGAACCGGATCAGTTTCAGCTTGGATTTCTGAAAGTACTGCATGGATCTGTGATGCATGAGAAGATGAAAGAGTATGAGCTGCTTTGCCAGAATCGTCCGCCGTATGAAGTGCTTTCAACAAAATGGCTTCCATACAGTGATGTGATCCGTCTGAAGAAAGTGGAAGAGATGGTGGAAGTTTACTATAACAGTTTTCAGTTTAGTCATACGATGAGGCTTCTTGTTGAATTGTTCCCATCCGCATTTTCCATGTATGAGAAAATGGGCAATTATTATGAGAAGAAAGGCTTGTTTGGGTTGAATCATTCAAGGCTTGCACGTTATGAGATATTGTGGGACTTTGTAGAATCAGAATTAGCAGAATTCAGCTGCTCGGAGGAAGTGCAGAAGAAAGAAGCGGATTTTAAAGAGAAGGTGCTTGAAAGCATGACTTTAGATCTTTATCTGAGAGATAATGTGAAGAATCGTCCGGCATTTCTTGGAGAGAGCAAAGTAGAAAAAGATGTAGCGTCTGAATTTTATAAGAAAGAGGCAGAAGAGCACAAGTATCTGAAGGATTATGAAGGATACGACAGCCGCCAACTGCGAAAGATGACTCATCTGGAGCGATTGAATGGAAAGTTGCATCTTTTTGATTACAGACATAGAAATAAGCTGAATCAGGATGCGGCGATTTATATAATAGAGGACTAGTATAGCGTTGCAGATATTAGAAAGATATTTGCATATGGTTTTGTTAATGGAAATGGAGAAAAAAGATGAATTTTTATGATAAAAAAGTAAGACGTTTGGTGTCAATTATTATTTTGGTGGTTATTGTTGCAATGGTTGCAACGATGGTGATTCCATATCTGGTCTAAGGAGAGTGTGATGCGGACAGGGAGAGTAACGCAGACGATCTGGAATCGTTCTGTAAAGAAACAGATCCAAAAAGGAAACAGGAATTCAACAGGAAAAACTGCGTGGGAAGAAAGTAGTTCCGAACTGATATCTGACGAAAAGGATTTTGTCTGGAGCAGCGCTTCAGTAAGCGGAAAAGCACCGGCACAGGTGAAATATGCAGTGATTAAAGCAGCAGGAGATCTTGCGGCAAAGAGAGTCAGACCAACAGCGGTTTCAGTACAGATTTTGTTTCCTGAAAGTTCTGACGAGCAGGAACTAAAAAATATCATGAGAATCCTGACAGAGATCTGTGAGGAGACAGGACTTGCCATTACCTGTGTACAGGCTGAAAGTGCAGAGTATGTTTTGCGGACAGTGATTCAGATTACTGCTGTCGGCGTGAAAGAAAATCCAAAACAGCAGATGAAAAAATGGTTTCCGGGAACGGAAATCATTCTTTGTGGCTATACGGGATTAGAAGGAACACTGCGATTGGTTGAAGAGGCAGAAGCAGATCTTCGTACAAGATTTACACCGTCCTTTATAGAAAAAACAAAGCGCTGCAAGGAATCACTGATACTTCCGGAACAGATTTTACAGCTTCCAGAAGAAGCAAAGAGCAGACAATGTGGGGATGGAGGTGTACTCTGCGGATTATGGGAACTTGCAGAGGCAGAAAAGATAGGGTTTGAGATTGATTTTTCAAAACTTGCACTTAAGCAGGAAACGGTGGAAATCTGTGAATTCTTTCAGCTGAATCCATATCTTCTCACATCAGCCGGAAGTTATCTTGTGCTGACAGAGCATGGAGAAGAGACATTGGAAAGCTTGAAGAATGCAGGTGTTCCGGCAGTAAGGATCGGATTTGTAAAAGAACAGAATGCAAGAACACTTGTAAATGGAGAAGAAACCCGTTATCTGGATCGTCCGGCACCGGATGAACTGAGCCGTTGGCGGAAAGAACGAAAAGAATTAGAACTGTGTACAAAAACAGAAGAATAAGAGTTACTGTTCACTCCCGTGTCAATCACTCCGCTGATTGACACGGAGGATGCATGT
>OLQI01001210.1_pt1 | contig 17711 bp, 6 predicted proteins | sample 1672171 | NCBI WGS metagenome assembly OLQI01 (sample SAMEA3136655, study PRJEB25190) | human gut metagenome
TTTTGCTTTGTACTTTCCGTACTGCTCCAGATATTTGTCATCAATACCTGCTTTTGCTGCGATCTCGGTGATCGGTTTCATTTCGCATTCCTGTGCGATCTCAATGTCTGTTTTGTATCCCATAGTTATTTCTCCTTTCTTCTGACCGGACGTCTGCCCCCGAAACGGAACAAAAAGTGAAGAATGTATCTGTTCCGTAAATAAAAAAACGCAGCAAATGTAATCATGTTCTACATTGCTGCCCAGACGGTCGGCCAATATGAATCCTGGTTTCCTGTGGTTCCTCCACATATCCGTCAGTAGCCAGAATCTTCTTTTTCAGACTTCTTTTAAAGAATAGCATAAATTAGCAAAAAAGTCAAGAATTACGAGGAAAAAACAATCTCTTTTTGTGGATTTTCACTTGATATTTATGAGGAAGAAAGTTATACTTAAACGGTAACATAATTGTTACTGTTCACTGATACTATCTTGCGAGGCGTTTTTCGTGAGCGAAGGTCACAGAAAACCCGAGACATACCTCACGAATTTATGCGATTAGTATGAATTCTGTGCATCGCAAAGTGTGTAATGGTGAGATACCTTGAAAAACAAACGTGATCACTATTAATAAAGAAGAAAGCCGGTGATATTTGTGGAACAGGCAATCAGGGAGGAGATATTTTCTGGATTCTGCAGGACGTATAATCAGGCACAGACAGTGACTTGTGAGTTCACAGAGACGGAAGAAGGACTCGAACTGACCGAAGTGGACTGTGGATATAGACGGTGCATCCATCGGGGCAGCTGTGAAGTGGCCAGGCAGATCCGTCAGATGGAAGAGGATCACAAAAAGGAGTAAAGGGGAAACAAATGGTAAAACTGAATAAGAAAATCAGGAGATATCTGACTCTGGTTCTATGCCTCAGTATCTTGCTTGTACCTGTAGAGGGTTATGCGGCGAAGAATAATCAGAGCACAAACCAGCGGGTGAAAACCACAATGACAGCAGCAGGCTGGGTGTCCAGCGGCGGCCGATGGTGGTATCGAAATGCAGATGGGAGTTATCCGAAGAGTACCTGGAAACTGATCAACGGTTCATGGTATTACTTTGAATCAGATGGCTGGATGGCGACTGGCTGGAAAAAACTGGGCGGCGAATGGTATTATCTTACATCCAGTGGAGCGATGGCTACCGGATGGGTGAAACTGAATGGGAAATATTATTTCATGAACGGTTCCGGTGTGATGCAGCATGATACCTGGGTGGATAATGGTGCCTACTACGTGAACAGCGATGGTGTCTGGGTGGAAGGAAAGACTTCCCAGAACAGAGCAGAAAGCAGTCGGACAGATTCCGCAGCAGGCTGGGTGTCCGGTGGCGGCCGATGGTGGTATCGGGAAGCAGATGGTTCCTATCCGAGAAACAGCTGGAAAGTAATCAATGGTTCATGGTATTATTTTGACGGCAGTGGCTGGATGGTAACCGGCTGGCTAAAACGCGCAAGCGACTGGTATTATCTGGAACCGGGCAGCGGTAACATGGTAACCGGCTGGAGAAAAATCGGAAGTACCTGGTATTATCTGAATCCGGGAAATGGCGATATGGCGCAGGGCTGGAAAAAGATTGGGAATGTCTGGTATTATCTGGAGCCGGGAAATGGTGGCATGGCAACGGGCTGGAGAAAAATCGGAAGTACCTGGTATTATCTGAATCCGGGAAATGGCGATATGGCAACGGGCTGGACAACCATTGGAGGAACTCGATATTACATGAATCAGGATGGAGCCATGGTAGAAGGCTGGTCGCAGCAAAATGGAACCTGGTATTACCTGAAACCGGGCAGCGGAAACATCGCGACCGGATGGTTAAAACTGGGTGCAACCTGGTATTATCTGGCGAGTGACGGAAAGATGCTGACAGGTTTCCAGAACATCGGCGGATCCAAGTATTATCTGAACACAGGCAGTGGAGCCATGGCAGTAGGCTGGCTGCAACTGGGCAGTGACTGGTATTATATGAACGGCAGCGGTGTCATGCTGACAGGCTGGCAGAAAATTGGAAGTACCTGGTATTATCTGAATCCGACGACCGGTAAGATGGCAACAGGCTGGACAACCGTTGATGGAAGTAAATATTATATGAACGGCAGCGGTGCCATGCTGACGGACTGGCAGAATATTGACGGTTCAGAGTATTATTTTTACAGCAGTGGCGCCATGGCGGTAAGTACAGTCATCGGCGGTGTTGAAATCGGAGCAGATGGAAAAGCATCGAGAACAGAAAGTCAGGCGATGGGGACTCTGACCAAGTTTTTGAAAACAATGATTCAGCCGGTAGGTAACACCCTGTATGTATGGGGTGGCGGTCATGACGCCTGGACAGACGGAGACGGACTGCGTATCGGTATGAACCCGAAGTGGAAACAGTTCTATAACCAGCAGGGAGCTTCGTATAATTATACGAAACATCGATATGAGTATCAGAATGGTCTGGACTGTTCCGGTCTGGTCAGCTGGGCTGTCTATAATACATATAATACGAAATCAAATCAGAAAGAAACGGCATACAGTTCAACATCTACCGGATTTCCGGCTTATCTGACCAACAAAGGTTTTGGATCGCACGGAAAAGTTTCCGGTGGAACATTTACACCTGGTGACGTGGTAAGTATGACCGGTCATGTGTGGGTTGTTCTTGGCATGTGTTCGGATGGAAGTCTGGTGATCGTTCATGCGACGCCACCGGTAGTTCAGATCAGCGGTACGGTCAATACAGCAGGAAGCACGAACAGTGAGGCTGTAAAACTGGCAAAGGCATATATGAAGAAATATTATTCAGATGCAGCCGGCAAATATAATCTGTGTATCGCAAGTAAAGCATATGTGAATAACGTAGACCGTTTCCATTGGTCCTCCAGTAGTATGAGAGATCCGGATGGACTGCGTAATATGACGGCAGCACAGGTACTTGAAAAATTGATTGGACCGCAATAAGAAAAATGCAAAGAAAAACACCATTTTGTAAAATGGTGTTTTTTCATTATTGTTCACTGGTAATATCCCGCGAGGCGTTTTTTGTGAGCGAAGGTCACAGAAAACCCGAGATATATCGCGCGAATTTATGCGAGCAGTATAAATTCTGTGCATCGCGCAGCGTGTTGCTGGGCACGGAGTGGACAGTAACGTTTTTTCTTTGCATCTGGTGAAAGAGTTTAGCATAGAGGGGTTGCAGGAAAAATGGTTTTGTGTTAATATGTTAAGGAATGTAAAGAGAATGTTTCGTAAATATTACAAGAATGTATAACACAATGCAAAACAATAAAAGGAGAAATATATGAAAAAAAGAATCCTTTGTTTAACATTAGGATTAATGCTGACAATTTCACAGGCAGTACCTGCCGGTGCTGCATCCAGAAAAGATCAGTTAAAACAGGATAAGGCAGCAGCACAGAGTCAGCTTGCAGCACAGGAGTCCAAAATCAATAATCTGGAAGACCAGAAACAGACACTTTCCGCTGAGATCGATCAGCTGGATTCTGATCTGGTAAATATTATGGTTGAGATTGAGATTCTGGATGGTGAGTTATCCGATAAAGAAGCGCAGATCGAGCAGACCAAAGCAGATCTGGCAGTGGCAGAAGAAAATAAACAGAAACAGTATGAAGCCATGAAGAAGAGAATCCAGTATCTGTATGAAAAGGGTGGAGATGATGCATGGGCACAGATGCTGTTCCAGGCATCGGACTTTACCAGTCTTCTTAACCAGGCAGAATATGTACAGCAGATGTATGACAGTGACAGAAACAGTCTGGAAGAGTTCAAAGAGACTGTACAGCAGGTAAAAGACCTTGGGGATCAGCTGGACAGTGAGAAAGCAGAACTGGAAGAGATGAACCAGGAGTATCAGAATCGTCAGGCGAGTATGCAGACACAGTTGGAAGAAAAGAAAGCAACTTCCAGTGATTATGATGCACAGATCGCACAGGCGCAGAACCAGGCTGCACAGTACACGGAACTGATTCGCCAGCAGAATGCTGAGATCCAGAAAATTGAAGAAGAAGAGAAAAAAGCAGCGGAAGAGGCAGCAAGAAAAGCGGCCGAGGAAGCAGCTAAGAAGGCATCAGCAGAAGAAGCTGCAAAGAAAGCACAGGAAGAAGCAAACAAAAAAGCAGCAGATGAGGCAGCTAAGAAAGCAGCAGCAGAAGCAAGCAAGAAATCTTCCTCTACTTCCGGCAGTAATACAGCTGCAAGTTCCGGTTCTTCCACAAGCAGTAAAAACAATACATCAGGCAGCAGCTCAAGTGCAGCAACATCCAAGGACAACGGAAGTTCTTCTTCCGGCTCATCAGGAAGCTCAGGCAGCAGCGTATCATATAACCCGACAGGACAGTCCGTTGTTAATTACGCATGCCAGTTTGTTGGCAATCCTTATGTATGGGGTGGTACAAGCCTGACAAACGGTGCTGACTGTTCCGGATTTATCATGAGTATATATGCAAAGTTTGGTGTATCCCTTCCGCATTCCTCCGGAGCAATGGCAGGCTGTGGTCGTGGAGTTTCCTACTCTGAGGCAATGCCTGGAGATATTATCTGCTACGCAGGTCATGTAGCAATCTACATGGGCGGTGGACAGATTGTACATGCAAGTAACGCAAAAGACGGTATTAAGATCAGCGGAAACGCTGCGTACAGACCGATCGTTGCAGTTCGTCGTGTGCTGTAATCAGAACAATAGTAACAATTATGAGAGTCATATCTGAAAAAGATATGGCTCTTTTTTTGTTCAATAATCTATTCCGCTTTAACGTGGCATTTTATTGTAGTTCCGAATTTGACAAAATAAATGATGGAATCAACACAAAAGAACGAGCCGATAAAAAAACGAATCGTTATAATTAGAATAAAAGAGACTGAGACAGTCTGTATGCAGACGGAACAGGCTACATTGCCGGAAGGAGGTAGATAATGAAGAATCGAAAAAAACAGCTTATGAAGATCGGAGCTGTCATAGCGGTGATTGCAGCTGCAGGAATTGCCGGCGGAGTCGTCATATACAAGTCTGTCAATCGATTCGATCTGACTGTAGCCGGGGATCCAATCAGTAAAGAAGAGTATGTAAACTGCATGAATTCCGTGGAATATGATACCAAGATGCAGATCCAACAAGATTATGATGCCGTATACGGAACGGATTTCTGGGAAAAGCAATACGACGGACAATACGGCTATGAGATCCTCACCCGGAATACAGTAGAACAGTTAAAATACATCCATGCAGTATATGATCTTGCCGAAGAAAACGGAGATGTAGCAGACAGCAGCTACGAGGCTCTGGAAAAACGCTGGAAGGATGGTAATGCGGAGCGGAGCGAGAAAGTAAAAAAAGGCGAAGTGATCTACGGACTGAAAGAGTATACGTTTCAGCTGTATCTGGACTATGAGCTCAGTACTCTGAAAGAAAAATACTGCAACGATACCTCACGGGAGGGTATGCAACTGACGGAAGACGAGGTTCTTCAGCACTATCAAAGTCGCGACTGGGTATTTGGAGGCAGTGAAGAGAACGCTGACCTGGAAACAGCAAGAATAGCAGTCGAAAGAGAACTGCGTGAACAAAAATACGACGATATGATCACGCAGCGTGAAACCGATTCTCAGGTGGAAGGAAACATGAAAGATGTGAACCGGTTCACCTTGAAGAATATACAATAACGGAAGGAGAAAAGGTATGAAGAAAAGATGGATGAGCGGTACGTTAGCACTTCTGCTTACAGGAACAACAGTCGCATCAATGATGCCTGCAGTATCTGTTAAGGCTGAGGGAAATACCGCAACCGGAACAACATATTATGTTGATTCCAATGGGGGAAATGATAGCAATGAAGGAACATCAGAAGGCAAGGCGTTCCGGACACTTGACAAAGTAAATGCACTTGACCTTGAGCCGGGAGATACAGTTCTTCTGAAAAAAGGATCTGTGTTTGAGGATCAGGCTCTTAAGTTTACAAAAGAGGATAGCGGTACTGTAGAAGCACCGGTAAGAATATCTGCTTATGGCGAGGGAAACAGACCACAGATCAATACAAACGGTCATGGTCAGTGGGAACTGAATTATGGAACTCCACTGGATAACCAGAATCATAAGTGGAAAGGTACCGTATCTTCCAGTATCCTGATTGAAGACACAGAGTATATCGAGATCGAAGGTCTGGAACTGACCAACGACAGAAATAGTGCAACAGATACCGAGAAAGATAAAGCGTACAACGATGCATATGCAATGGACAGAACAGGTGTTGCCGGCGTTGCGAAGGACAATGGAACAGTAGACCACATCGTACTGAACGATCTCTATATCCATAATGTGACAGGTAACGTATATAACAAACATATGACAAACGGTGGTATCTACTTCATCGTTGCAAAACCAACAAACGAAGGAGCAACCGGAATTGCAAGATACAATGATGTTAAGATCACGAACTGTTCTCTGGATACAGTAAACCGCTGGGGAATTGCAGTCGGATACACCTATCAGTGGAGACAATTCACAACAGGTGCATTGTCAGATGCAACAATGGCAAAATATGGTTCATCCAATGTTGTGATCGAGAACAACTATCTGAACCATGTAGGCGGAGATGCCATCACAACCATGTATCTGGACAGACCGATGGTTCAGTATAACGTGTCAGAGAATGCGGCAGAGCAGATCAATTTCAAAGACTACTCAAAGAATCAGCCGAGTCTTGATGCAAATGGTAATGTAAACGGTACACAGGGCGTTGGTGCAGGACGAGTAGCAGCAGCAATCTGGCCATGGAAATGTAAAAATGCAATCTTCCAGTACAATGAGTGCTTCAGAACATTAAATGCTTCCAATGGTAACGGCGATGGACAGCCATGGGATGCCGACTATGGTGATGGAACAAACTATCAGTACAACTACAGCCATGGTAATACCGCAAGTACCATCATGTTCTGTGGTCCGGAGTCCATTAACAATACATTCCGTTACAACATCAGCCAGTATGAAGATATGGGACCTCTGGATCCGGCCGGTAACACTGGAAACTGCCAGGTTTACAATAACACATTCTATATCAAAGAAGGTCTCAATACCATCTGGCATAGAAGCCATGGCAATGGTGGTCCTGTAGATATGGAAAATAATATTTTCTATTTCGCAGGAAACTCACCGGTTGCAGTAAATGACTGGAATCCCAGCGGAAATAAGACCTTCAGCAATAACTTATATTACAACGTAACTACTTATCCGAATGATGCAAATGCTGTAAAAGCGAATGCAGGAACAAAGGTACTTGTGGATGCAGGTTCCGGTCCGGATTCAGTAGCAACTGATAAGAGCGCAAGAAGACATGAAGATCCAACAGCTACAACAGTATTTGACGGATACAAACTTGCAGAAAACTCTCCGGCAATCAACGCTGGTAAAGTAGTAGTTGACAGAAATGGTTATACCATCGATCACGACTTCTTCGGTCACAAGATCACAGCAGTACCGGAGATCGGAGCAGCAGAAAGTGATGCAGTGGCAGCACTTGTACTGAGATCTGACGTATATACTGTTACCGGAACAAACGTAAGCGATCTTCCTAAAAATACAACAGTAGAGGATTTTCTTAATAATGTTATCGTAGATACAGGCGTTACAATTACTATTAAAGAAGGCGAGACAGAACTTACAGGAACTGACATCGTAAAAGGAGGAGCGACAATTACTCTTTCTTATGAAGGAATGAAAAGTGTAACTTACACTGTGGTTGCAAGTTCGGATAAAGAACTGAAAGAATGTTTCTACGAAGTGAAAGGATCAGAAGTACGTGTTCCTTACACAGAGAAAAACCCGACAACAGTAAAGGAAATGAAGGCAAACATCACTGTAGCAGATACAGCAACAGTATCCGTATTAAACGGTGGTGCAGAACTTGCAGACAGTGATGCAGTTGCAGACGGAATGACACTTCGCATCACTGCGGAAGACGGCACAACAAATGATTTTGCGATCAAACAGAAAAACGAATATAACTGGACTTTTGATTTTGTAAGAGGACAGCAGGGAAATGTATGGTTCGGACAGATAAAGGATAGTTCCAGCGACTGGGCCAATATGACAACCATCGATTCGGACGGATGGCCAAACTGGGCGACTCATACATATTATGGCCCTGGTATTGATGCACCACAGAACACAAATACAACAACTGATTCAACAGTTCATGGTCTGCTTTCCGCACCGCCAAAAACAGATATTTCTACAGCAATGGCATATAGAGCACCGAAGAGCGGAACAGTATCATTCAAGGTCAAAGATGACGAGCCATATCTCCGTCAGTCTCCGAACGCAAACGGAACAGTCACCTTGAGTCTTTATGTAAATGGTGAAGTGAAAAAAAGCTTAACACTTGAAACCAGTAGACAGAAAGTTGGTAACTGGGAACAGGCTGAGGAAATCGTAGTAAGCCGTGGTGATATGATTCGCGTGGTAGCTAAGTGTAATGATAACCCAAGCAAACCATCCGCTCACGTTACACCAATCATCACTTATGTGGATAAAGCAGCAGCTGATACCGAAGCACCGACAGCACCAACAGAAGTAACAGCAACAGATATTACAACAACAACAGCAAAAGTTACCTGGACAGCATCTACAGATAATGTAGGCGTGGCAGGATACAATGTATACGTAAATGATCCAGAAAATCCTGTAAACGGCGAGACACTTGTAACAGGAACAGAATATGAACTGAAAGACCTTACAGCAGGAACAGGATATACAGTAACTGTAAAAGCTGTTGATGCAGCCGGCAATGTTTCAGATGGTGCTGCACATATATTTACAACAAAAAATGCGGCAGATACAGAAGCGCCGACAGCACCGGGAAATGTAGCAGTGACAGATGTTACAACAACAACAGCCAAAGTTACTTGGAGCGAAGCAACAGACAATGTAGGTGTAGTTGGATATAACGTATACTTAAACGAAGAAAAAGTAAACGAAACACTTGTAACGACTACCGAATATGATTTAACTGCTCTTACAGAAGAGACAAATTATTCAGTAAAAGTAACTGCGGTGGATGCAGCAAAAAATGAATCTGCGAGATCTGAAGCAGCTACATTTACAACACCAAAAACACAGGATACCGAAGCACCATCTGTACCGGCAGGTGTAGCAGCATCAGACGTGACACAGACAGGAGCAAAGATTACCTGGACAGCATCTACAGATAATGTAGCAGTAACCGGATACAATGTATATGTGGGTGAAACAAAAGTAAATGCTACACCTGTAACAGTTACAGAATATGATTTAACCGGACTTACAGCAAATACAGGATATTCAGTAACAGTAAGTGCAGTGGATGCAGCAGGAAACGAATCCGCAAGATCTGAAGCAGCTACATTTACAACATTAGAGGCGGAAGAAGAGAAAGATACAGAAGCACCGACAGCACCGGCAGGTGTAACAGCATCAGAGGTGACACAGACAGGAGCAAAGATTACCTGGACAGCATCTACAGATAATGTAGGAGTAGCCGGATATAATGTATATGTAGATGAAGCAAAAGTAAATACGGACAAGCTGGTGGAAGGTTTGGAAATTGAACTGACAGGTCTTACTCCGGATACAGAATACACAGTAACAGTAAGTGCAGTGGATGCAGCGGGAAATGAATCAGGAAGATCTGCAGCCTTCACATTTACAACACTTAAAAACGAGGAACCTGCCCCGGAAAAACCATCCGCTCCTACGAATGTGAAAGTATCTGAAATTACTCATACCACAGCAATCGTTACCTGGGAGCCGGCTGCAGAAAGAGCGATGGCACCTGGATATAATGTATATCTGGATAATAAAAAACAGAATGAATTGCCTATAGAAGGAACAGAGTACAAGTTGACTGGCCTTAAGGTAGGAACCAGATACAATGTAGCCGTAACAGTAGTAGATGTAGATGGAATAGAATCTGACAGAACAGAAGAAGTAGAAGATACATTTATAACAAAGGCAGATAAAGAAAAACTGCAGGAAACTACAAAAGATGCAGACAAAGCTCTGGAGAACAAGGATAAATACACAGAGGAATCTCTGAAAAATCTGGAGGAAGTCTACAAGAAGTATCAGGAAGTACTGAATGGTGACAATGTAACTCAGGAAGAAGTAGAGGAAGCGAATAAAGCTATCGAAGAAGCTTTCAAGAATCTGGTAGCAAAAGACGATGGTAAGAAGGATCCGACGCCTACCCCAGGACCGGCAGCCCCAACACCGACTACAACGCCAGACCCGACTACAACCCCAACCCCAACTACAACACCAACTACAACCCCAACCCCGAGCACCACACCGCAGCCAGGCGCAAAACCTGCAGCAACTTCCGGAAATACCAACACAGGAAGCACAAATGCAGGTGGAACAACCACAGGCAGCACATCTACAGCCAGAGCTGCAAAAACAGGTGATACAGCCAATGCAGCAGCCTGGTTATTTACCCTGGCAGCATCTGCGGTTGCAGGAACTGTTGTTGTAAAACGTAAAAGAGAGGATTAAGAATGTCCCACTCTTGAAGGATAAAAATAAGTAATTAAAACAGACAGGAATCAGAAAACACTGATTCCTGTCTGTAACATCCAACAAAAAGGAGAAAAAAATGAGGAAAAAGACCCTTTCAGCATTTCTGGGATTGGTTCTTGGCGCTTCTACCATATTAGGCTCTGTCGGTGCAAACCCTGTACCGGTATCCGCAGGAACGGATGGAATAACCGACAGCGAATGCACAACCACTGGAACTGCAGAACCGGCATCGGACGAAGTTGTACCGGACGCGAATCAGTACAAATATCAGAAGGATGAACTGGCAGCATTCTGTCACTTCGGACCGAATACATTTAATGAAGTAGAGTGGGGAGAGCATTACGGAAAGAAACAACCAAATGAAATCTTCACACTGACAAATGATTTTGATGCAGATACATTAGTAGGCACATTACATAATGCAGGATTTAAGAAAATCATCGTAACAGCAAAGCACCATGACGGATTCTGTATCTGGAACAGCGAATACACAGATTACTGTATCAAAAATACGGATTATAAGAATGGTAAGGGAGATGTTCTTGCAGAAATCTCAGCTGCCTGTTCAAAATATGATATGGACATGGGTCTTTACCTGTCTCCGTGGGATATCCATGAACCATCTTACGGTTATTATGATGCTAATGGAAATCCAACAACAAAGGAAAATGACGTATTAGATTACAATGAGTATTATAATAATCAGTTAAAAGAAATTCTTGGTAATCCAAAGTACGGTAACAAAGGGCACTTTGTTGAAGTCTGGATGGATGGGGCCAAAGGAAGTGGTGCAAACGCACAGGAATATACATTTGAAAAATGGTTCGATACAATTCAGACACACCAGGGAATAAAAGCCGGTAATGCTGCTGACTGTATGTTATTCGGAGCACAGGCATATACAACCGTTCGCTGGATCGGAAATGAAGATGGTGTTGCCCACGAAAACACATGGGCAAAATCCAAAGTAAATGTAGCAAATAATACAATTGATAGCAACGGAACTACACCATATACCATCGGATACGCAGATGGAAATAAATGGACAGTACCGGAGTGTGACGGACGTATTACATCCGGATGGTTCTGGGGAACCCAAAAATGTACTCCAAAGACAGTTGCACAGCTTGCAAACATGTATTTTGATTCTGTAGGACACAATGCAACTATGCTTCTGAATGTACCGCCAAACAACAAAGGTACAGTAGATCAGCCGATCCTGAACAGAATAAGAGAATTCGGTCAGAATGTGGAAGAGTCTTTCAGAACCAATCTGGCAAAAGCAGAAGGAACCACAATTGTAGCATCTGATGTTCGTGGAAAGGATGTTGCATTCAAACCGGGAAATGTAGTAGATGGAAATGATGCCACATACTGGACAACAAATGATGGTACAACAAGCGGAAGTCTGACCATTAAATGGAATACAGCGAAGAAGTTCGATGTGGTTTCATTCGAAGAAGCAATTCAGAAAGGACAGCACATCAACAGTTATAAAGTTGAGTACAAAGCATCTGACGATGCACAGTGGCAGACACTGAAAAGTGGAGTAACTGTTGGTGCAAAGAGACTGGTTAGAACTGCACCGGTAGCAGCAACTCAGGTTAAGATCACAGTAGGAACAACCGATGGAAAAGTTCCGATGTTAAGTGAAGTTGGTGTATACAAAGCAAGCGAAGGATTCCAGCTGGCAGGAGCAGCGCCGGAAGGTATGGTAACAACCAGCGTTAATGATAATAGTTTTACATTCAGCACAGGTTGGAATCCACAGACAGGCAGCCAGTATATCAACGGACAGAATACCTGGTCCAATAGAGCTGACGCAAGCTTTACTTATAACTTCCACGGAACAAAAGTATACCTGATGGGAACAACAGACCCGGGTCATGGTGCCGCTGATGTTTATATTGATAATCAGTTGGTAGAAACGATCAATACACATGCGGAAAGCAGATCTACAGGAGCAAAGATCTTTGTATCCGGTGATCTGGAAGATGGCGATCACACATTAAAGCTTGTAGCAAAAACAAATGCAGCAATCGGTGTGGAAGCAGCTTACGTAATCAACAACGGTGGCGTTGGAATGATTGAACTTGAAGATTCTGCATACACAATGAATGAAGAATCTTCACTGGATGTGAAAATCAAACGTGTAGGTGGAACAAAAGGAACAATCACAGCTAAGATCCAGCCTAACCCGGGAAGTGCAATTCAGGATGATTTTAATACAGAATTAGCTCCGGTAGTTACTCTGAATGATGGACAAGCTGAAGTAACTGTTAAAGCAGCAGAGACAAGACGTAATACGAACATGACCGGCGATCGTGTGTTTTCTATCGAACTGACAGAGAAAACACCGGACAATGCAATCATTGGTTTCAACAGTTCTGCAAGAATCACAATCAAAGATGCAGATGGTATTACAAAAGAAAAACTGAACACTTTAATTACTCAGTCTCCTGACGAAGCGCAGGAAAATCTGTACATGGAAGAAGGCTGGAGTGCATATGCAGAAGCACTGGAAGCAGCAAGAGCAGTTGTCGAAAACGAAGAAGCAACAGAAGCAACTATCAGAAATGCATACATAGCACTGGAAAATGCAAAGAAAGCACTTGTAGCACGTGAAAAGTATACAGAAACTGACAGATTCAAATTCCCATGGAAACCGGGAACAAGCGCTAAGCTGGAAGCAGAATTTGCGACAGAGTTAAATAATAGCAATGATTCAGATTCTGATCCGGATTGGCCGATGAAGATTGCGGATAACAACGATGCAAGCAATGGAAAATTTGTCACAGATATGGCATTCAAGGATGTCCTGAAATATGCATATCACGCAGACAAAGCCGGCACCTACCATGTGGTCATGAGATATCGCAGCGGTTCTCCTGAAAATGCCAAAAATGGTATTAAGATAACAGAAGAAACTGGAAAGATCGCAGAAAAAACAGTTGTAGTTAACCCGTCCAAAGAGAATGGAAACGTTGTTTTCGGAACTGTAGAGTTTGATATTGAAGTAGTAACACCCGGAGATGGAATGATTTCTATTACAGCCCCGGATACCAATAAGGGTCCTGGAATTGACTACTTCATCATCAGCCCGCGGAATGTTACGCTGGGATCTTTTGACATCACAGCTACAGCAGGTGAAGGCGGAACCATCACAGCAGATGGCCTTGCAGAAGGCAAAGTAACTGTTACAGAAGATGAAAGTGTAACATTTACGATTGCACCAAAAGCCGGATATGAGATTGCAGACGTAAAAGTGGATGGAACATCGGTAGGAAAGAAAACTACTTATACATTCGATCGCGTAGATAGCACTCATACAATCGAAGCAACATTTGCATTTACGAACTATACAGCAGAAAATCCATTTGGATTCCCGGGAGAAAAGGGAGAGACCAAGACCCTGGAAGCAGAGCATGCTACAGAACTGATCAATAGCAACGATTCAGATTCGGATCCGGATTGGCCGCTTACTATTACTTCTGAAGACTGGGCAAGTAATGGGAAATTCCTGAACTGTATGGCATACAAAGATTATGCAAAATATGCTTACACAGCAGTAGTTCCCGGAACCTACACAGTAACAGGTACTTACCGTGCCGGAGCGTTAAACAAACTTGCGATTTCTGAAGCGGACAATAAGATTGAAGCAGCTCAGGTTGATTGCCCGTCAACTAAAGAAGGCAACGCACTTACTGTGAAGACATTCACGCTGGATATCAAAGTGACAACAGAAGGAGCAGGAACCCTGATCCTTACAGCACCGGATACAAGCAAAGCGCCACAGCTGGACAAACTGGATATCGTGCTGAAAAGAACTGCAGATGAAGCAGATCTTACAGAACTGGAGGCAGTACTTAAAACTGCAAGAGATAAACTTGCAGAGGAAAATGCATATACACCAGTATCCAGGGGAGATCTTGAAACAGCGGTAAATGCAGCTCAGGAAGTTCATGATACAGTAGGTGTTACTCAGGATGAAGTAAATGCGGCAAAAGCAAATGTAGAAGCTAAGATTGCTGCACTGGTAAAGAAAGCATATAAATCTGCACTGATCAATGCAATTAAACTTGCAAGTGTCAAAACAACGCAAGAGGACAAATACACAGCTGAATCCAGAGAAGTTCTTAAACAGGTGATAGATGCAGCAGCTGAGGTAGTGAATGACGAAAATGCGACACAGGAAATGGTAGATGTTCAGACAGCCGCTGTAAAAGATGCCGAAGCTAAATTAGTAGCAATTAAAGTACCGGTTAACAAATCAGGACTGGAAACTCTTGTTTATCAGGCAAAAGAGACTGTGAAAGAGACAGAAACCTATACCGTAGAATCTCTGCAGGCTCTTCAGGCAGCCATTGATGCAGCTCAGGATGTATTGGATGATGAAAACGCAACACAGGAGACTGTAGATGCGCAGACATCAGCTATAAATGCTGCAATGGACGCATTAGTAAAAAAACCAGTGGTTGATAAAACTGAACTGAAAAAAGCTGTTGATGCTGCAAAGGAATTTGCATCAAGCGAAGAAAACAAAGAGAAATACACAGAAGATTCCTGGAAAACGCTTGAAGATGCCATGAAGGCAGCGCAGGATGTTCTGGATAAACCGGAAGCAGCGCAGAAAGAAGTTGACGATGCTTTAACTGCTTTAACAGAGGCGAAGGAAAATCTGAAAACAAAAGAACCTTCTGTTGAAAAACCGGAGAAAGCTGAACTTGAAAAAACTGTGAATGATGCGAAAGCATTTGTTGAAGGCTTAGAAGATCCGGAAATGTATACGGAAGAGTCTCTGAACGCCCTTAACGAAGCAATTGAATCAGCAGAGATAGTGCTGGCTTCAGAAACTGCAACACAGGATGAAATTGATGCTGCAATGCAGAGAGTAAAAGCAGCAAGAAGAAATCTGACACCGAAGAAACCGGCAGTTGATACAAAAACTCTTGAAGACGAAGTTGCGAAAGCAAGAGAACTTGTGAAAGACACAGCAACTTATACACAAGAGTCTCTGAAAGCTCTTCAGGCAGCTATTGATGCAGCACAGAAAGTACTGGATGATGCAGACGCAGCACAGGAAAACGTAGATAAACAGACAGAGGCTGTAAAGGCAGCAATGAAAGCTCTGGTAAAGATTAAAGTACCGGCTGTAACAGATAAATTGAAAGATGCTGTCAGAGAAGCAGAAGAACTTGTGAAAGACACAGAGAAATATTCCGAAGAATCCCGGAATGCTCTTACAGATGCAATTGCATTAGCACAGGAGGTACTTGAGGATACAAACGCAACACAGGAAACTGTGGATAAAGCGCTGGAAGCTGTAAATGCAGCAAAAGAAGCTCTGGTAGAGGTAGGAAATCTGAGAAATGTTGTTGATGAAGCAGCAAAACTGACAGGCGAAACCGATAAGTACACCGAAGATTCTGTGAAAGCTCTCCAGGCAGCCATTGACGAAGCCAAGAAAGTACTTGGTAATCCGAAAGCAACTAAGGATGAAGTGGCTACTGCTTTAAATGCTGTAAACAAGGCAAAAGAAGAACTGAAAGTAAAAGAAGCAGATAAGAAAGACGAAGAACCTAAAAAAGAAGAACCTAAGAAAGAAGAACCTAAGAAAGATCCAACCAACGAGAACATCAACAACGGTTCCACAAATGGGGGCACTAACAATGGAACTTCCAACACAGGTTCCGGAAACAATGGAAGCATCACTACACCATCCGGAACAAAAACTGTAAGCGGAAACAATAACTCCGTAAAAGCAGCCAAAACCGGAGATACAACTAATGTAGTCGGACTGGTAGTTCTTTGCCTGGCAGCCGGAGTTGTTATGGTTATGGTGAAGAAAAAAAGAGCTCACTAATTAGGAATAGAAAGCCTTTTTCAGACACGCTCTGGATACTACGCAGTTACGATAATTTCTTAAGCAGGCGTTAACAGATCGTCTCGGATGCGGAACTCAGATGCGCATCCGAACGGTCTTGGATTAGTTGGCAAATAGAAAAGAGATGGAGTAAACATGTTTGCATTTATAATTATTTTAACAACCATGATATTTTTAGCTTGTGCTTTTGGAGCTTTCTGTTTGTGCAAAGAATCCATTAACTGGAGAAGCGAACAGATGGGGTATGATCTGGAAGAAAGCCTGAAAAGCTCTAAGAAAAAGAATGCAGGTATGCCGGAAATGGAACATACAGGCAGCAAGGCATAAAAATAACGCCATCGGATATCCGGTGGCGTTATTTTTATGCAATTAACAGAACCTGCGAAATCATACTTTAGAATATCAAAATGCTATTATCGAAGGGAATATTATTGACTTCGATAATGGCAATGAATCGTTAACTAAATTGCCTTCCTGTACTGGGATGGTGCCTCATTGATGATATTCATAAACACCTTCGAGTAATGCTGGGAGTCTGTAAAACCTACCTGCAGAGCAATCTCCGTCAGCGTCAGACTGGTAGTCTGCATAAGCTGGATGGAACGGTTGATGCGGTAAATATTAATATAGTTTGATAATGTAACTCCCATATAGCTTTTGAAAAGCTTACTCAGATAGCGGACAGAGATCTGTAATTGCTGAGCTATATCTTCCTGTAAGATCTTGGTATTATAGTGTTCATGAATATAATTCAGTGCATAAGCTACGTAACTGTTCTTCAGCTTGGGATCAGCGTATTCCTGTACCGGATTCGTATGATCGAGAATATAGAGCATCAGATTCATCATGGAAACATTAAGATTGGCAGCTGTAAACATACTTTCATAAGAAGCATGCAAGTCAATAAGCTTCTGAAGATGATCGTCAATCACAGCATCCGATCTGAGCCTGTAGTAAAAATGCGAAGAAAACAGTATGGCATGAAGAAGGGTAATCGGGAAAATCCCGTCATCTTCAAGCACAACAGTGGAAAACATATTCGGATCAAAATTAATATGCTGGAATTCGCAGTCTGAGGTATCATTCAAATAAAAGGAATGTACCACATCCGGCAGGATCATAATAAAATCACCTTCCGTGCAATGAAGGGTCTCCGATTGAATATCCATATAGCATTCTCCGGAAAGTATTCGATAGATTTCAATGTTCGTATGCATATGTCGAATAAAGTTATAACCTGCTTTTCGA
>OLQI01001211.1_pt1 | contig 17695 bp, 17 predicted proteins | sample 1672171 | NCBI WGS metagenome assembly OLQI01 (sample SAMEA3136655, study PRJEB25190) | human gut metagenome
TGGAGGCGTCTTCTCCCCCTGCCAAATCCGCAATGGTGGCAGGGGCCATATTGATGAGAATGAATACCAGAAGGGTGATGCCGAAAAACACCGGGATCGCACCCAACACACGTTTTACGATATAGTTTGCCAAAGAAAATTCCTCCTACACTTCCGGCCCCGGAGGGCACAGGCCGCGGCAGGCGGCCTTACGGAGGTTACAAAATAATGGTGCGGGCCCCGGTTATGCCTGGGTCATCTCCCACTGCCACACGTTTTCGTTGCAGCAGGCCGCGGCGGCATAGTCAATGCCGGTGACCGTCTTGGACTGCACATGCAGGGCATAGGAGAACCACAGGGGGATAAAGGGCATCTCCTGGTTCAAGAGGGCTTCCCACTCGTCCACTAGGTCGATGCGGGCGGTCTCGTTGGTCTCCTCCTCCAGGGCGGTGAGCAGGGTGGTGTACTGGCTCAGGTCGGGCACCCGGAAGAGGTTGTTGTCCGCGGTGAACCGGCTGCCAGTGAACCACAGGGGCAGGCTGGTGGGGGTGTGGCTGGCCACGGCCAGGTCGTAGGTGCCGTCGCTCATGCCGGCGAACATGGTCGCAGAGTCCACCGTCTCAATCTCCACCTGGATCCCCACATCCGCCAGGTTTTGCTGGATCAGGGCGGCCAGGCTGGCCCGCTGGCTGGTGCAGGCCAGGGTGAAGGTCTCCCCATCGTATCCCGCCTGGGCCAGCAGTTCCTTGGCCCCTTCAGGGTCGTAGGCGCTCTCCCCTGCTGGCCGGGAGTACTCCGTGCCCGGCAGGATGCTGGTGTTGGTCACCGTACCCAGGGAACCGGTGTTCTGCTGGCACAGCAGTTCCTTGTCCAGGGCCTTCTCGATGGCGTGGCGCAGGTCGGCGCTGTCCACCGTCTCGTTGTTGATCATCAGTTCATAGAAGGTGCTGGGCACCGTCCCCTCCTCCACGGCGAAGCCGGCCTGCTCCGCCACGGGGCGGTTCTCTTCCGAGATGCTCCCGCCGAAGGTGTAGTAGTCCAGGTCCCCGGCGATAAGGGCGGTGAGGAGGTTTGCCTTGTCCATCACGGTGATGGTGAGGGTGTCAAACCCTGGGGCCCCCAGCTGGTAGTCCTTGTTGGCCGACAGCACCAGGGTGCTGCCGGAAACCTCGGAGACGAACTGGCAAGGGCCGGAGCCCACGGGGTTCTGCCAGAAGTCGCTGGTGACCAAATCCTCCGGGGCGATGTCCGTCAGCAGGTGGGTGGGCAGGACATAGATGTCCCGGTTATACTCCACCAGAAACTCTTCCGGGACAACGGGGTTGTCAAAGGTGAGCTTCAGGGTATGCTCGTCCACCGCCTCGGCCCCCAGGTTCTCCCCTTCGATGGCAGCGCCGATCTCGTCGGTGCCGGTGAGGCCAGCAAAGGTATCCCGCCCCAGGACGTTGCAGGCAGGGTTGGTCACCAGGGCGATGGTGTCCACCCAATGCTGGGCGGTGACGGGGGTTCCGTCGTGGAAGGCGGCCCCTTCATCCAGGTGGAACAGGATGGCATACCCGCCGTCGGCACTCTCCCAGCTGGTGGCTGCCCGGGGAGAGCAGGTGCCGTCGGGCTGGATGTAAGCCAGGCGGTCATAGAGCTTGTCGTAGATGATCCGGGAATAGTTGCTGCCGGAAACGCTGTAGTAGGGCATCAGGGAGTCCCAGGAATTGGAGATGCCGTAGTTGAGGTTGACCCCTTCGGCCTGTCCGCTGGTCTCGGTCCCTGTGTCGGTTTGGCTCTGTTGCTGGGGCTGGTTCCCACAGGAAACCAGCCCTAGGACCATGGTGAAAACCAAAGTCAGCGCCAGCAGACGGAACATATGGTGTCGTTTCAATCTGTCTCCTCCTCGTCACTGTGCAAGCTCTCATACTCGTCATAGTCGTCCGCCGCGTCCAGCTGGGAGTCCAGCATCATCTGCTCGAAGTGGGCATCCAGCTGCTTGGCAAACTCCTGGGCAGCGTTGTAGCCCATGCGCTTATGGCGGTTGTTCATGGCGGCCACCTCAATGATGATGGCCAGGTTCCGGCCGGGTTTGATGGGGATGGTGATGGAGGGGATCTTCATGTCCAGGATGGTGGTGAACTCCTCGTTGGTGCCCAGGCGGTCGTAAAAGACCTGGTCGTTCCACTGCTCCAGGTTGACCACCAGGTTGATGGCCTGCTCCTCCAGCACGGCGGACATGCCGAAGAGCTGCTGGATGTCCACCACGCCGATGCCCCGCAGCTCAATATAGTGCCGGATGAGTTCCGGGGCAGAGCCCACCAGGCGGGTGCCGATGTGGCGGATCTCCACCGCGTCGTCTGCCACCAGGCGGTGGCCCCGCTTGACCAGCTCCACGGCGGTCTCGCTCTTACCGACGCCGGACTCGCCCATCAGGAGCACGCCTTCGCCGTACACGTCCACCAGCACGCCATGGCGGGTGATCCGGGGGGAAAGGCGGGCCTTCAGCCAATCGGTGAGGTTGGGGATGAAGAGGGAGGTATCCTCCTCACTGCGCAGGACGGTCCGCTTATGCTTCACCGCCATCTCCATCAGCTCAGGGAAGGGGGTCAGGCTACGGGTGAGGATCAGAGCGGGGATGGGGAATTTGAAGAACGCATCAAAACATTTCTGACGCTCCTCTGGACTTTGGTTGTTCAGGTAGGTCCACTCCACCTTGCCGATGACCTGGATCCGGTCGGGGGCAAAGTAGTCGAAAAAGCCGAGAATTTGCAGGGCAGGGCGGTTGATGTCATCGGCGCGCACAAGGCAGTGGTCATAATTCTTGCCGGCATTGAGCACTTCCAGCTCAAACCGCTCGACCACTTTGGTCAGTTTGATGGACGACTGATATGCCATGGTTCCTCCTCTTCCACGGTGCCAGGCCGGGGCGGCCGGGCAGGGCCTTTGTTATAATATGGGGTATTATACCATAGCCAGGGGAGCCTTGGCAAGAGAGGGCTTGCCCCGCGCCGGCCCCCGGGACCCCAACCATGCAAAAAGCACAGGCCATTTCCTAGCCTGTGCTTTTTAAGAAGCGTACGTTTTCAATTACACAGCGCGGGTAACTTTGCCCGAACGGAGGCAGTGGGTGCACACGTAGACGTGCTTCGGGGTGCCGTTGACGATCGCCTTCACGCGCTTTACGTTGGGCTTCCAGGGACGGTTGGAGCGGCGGTGAGAGTGGGAAACCTGAATGCCGAACACAACGCCCTTGTTACAAAATTCACATTTAGCCATTCGCTTGAACCTCCTCGCTGTTTTATGACTCCACAGGCGGCAGAGCGCCCATGTGTATATTACTAAAAAAGCATCGGTTAGTATGATACCAGAATCCGCCGAAAAAAGCAAGCCTTATTTTCCAGATTTCCAAAAAAAGCCGCACAGAATTTCGCTTCTTTCCAGGGGCAACGGGTCTGGAGCTGAGGCCCGTTCCTCTGCTCTGGTGGTTTTGGGCCCGGTTATCCCCAGGTCTCCTCGATCTCGTGCCGCTTTTCCCGTCGCATGAGGGTGAGGATGGCCTCCTTGGGGTCCCGCCCCTGGTAGAGCACCTCGTAGGCCGCCTCGGTGATGGGCATCTCCACCCCCACCTTCTGGGCCAGGGCGCGGGCGGCGTCTACGGCGTAGTACCCCTCCACCACGGCGCCGATCTTTGCAATGGCCTCCGGAACGGGGACCCCTTGGCCGATGAGTATGCCTGCCCGGTAGTTCCGAGAGTTCATGGAGGTGCAGGTGACGATGAGGTCCCCCATCCCGGCCAGGCCGGCAAAGGTCTCCCGCCGGCCCCCCAGGGCCACCCCCAGGCGGGCCATCTCCGCCAGGCCCCGGGTCATGAGCATGGCCTTGGTATTGTCCCCATACCCCATGCCGGTGCAGCAGCCGGTGCACAGGGCCATGACGTTTTTCAGGGCAGCCCCCAGCTCTACCCCCACCACGTCGCTGCTGCTGTAGACGCGGAAGTGGTCGTTGAGGAAGAGGTCCTGCACCTGTTCTGCCGCAGCCCGGTCCGGGCTGGCGGAGACCACCGCGGTGGGGACCTTGCGGGCCACCTCCTCGGCGTGGGAGGGGCCGGACAGGGTCACCACCGGGAAGCGGTCCCCGGTGGCCTCCCGGATGATCTGGCTCATCCGCAGGAACGTGCCCTTTTCAATCCCCTTTGACACCGAGACCAAAACGGTCCCCGGGGAGAGCCGGCCGGCAATCTGCTCTGCGGTGGACCGCACCCCGAAGGAGGGGGTGGCCATCACCACCACGTCGCTGCCCACCACGCAGTCCAAGTCCCAGGTGTAGGACAGGCCCGCCGGCAGCTTCACCCCAGGCAGCAGGGGGTTCTCTCCCGTGGCTTGGAGCTGCTTGGACTCCTGCTCCAGATAGGACCACAGGGTGACCTGGTGGCCGTTTTCTTCCAGCAGCATGGCCAGGGCTGTCCCCCATCCGCCGCTGCCCAACACAGCAATCTTCATCACTGGCACCTCATTTCTATGGTTTCCCGCCCAGGCCCTGGGAGGGCACTGGCATTAACTTCGATGGAAATGGAACTTAGACTCGGTCCCCGCTGCCAGGCGCTGCAGGTTGCCCCGGTGCTTCCAGACGATGAGCCCGCCGATCACCAGGGACAGCAGCAGCAGGAGCCCGTCCTGATACACCACCCAGGTGACAATGGGCAAAGCCACCCCGGTGGAGCTGGACCCCAGGGACACATACCGGGTGAGCACTGCCAGCACCAGGAAGCAGCCCCACACCACCAGGGCCACCCGCCAGTCAATCATGATGGCGATGGTGCCGCCGGAGAGGATCCCCTTCCCCCCTTTAAACTGGAACATGCAGGGGAACATGTGCCCCAGCAGGCAGAACAGCCCCGACCAGTACTCCGCCAGGGCGGTGGCGGTGGTTTGGGCCGCCCCGCTGCCAATGGGCAGCAGCTGGCCGGTGAGCCACACCCCCACCAGCACCGCCACCACCGCTTTGAGCACGTCGGTGAGGATCACCACGAAGGTGAGGGGGCCGCCGAAGGTGCGGTAAAAGTTGGTCAGCCCCGCGTTGCCGCTGCCGTGGCCCCGGACATCGTCCCGGAGGATGTACTTGGAGACGATCACCGCCCCGTTGAAGCAGCCGCAGAAGTAGGCGATCACTGCCGTCACCACGGCAGGCAGAATGGCGCTGGCGCCCCAGGACGCCAGCAGGGAAACGGTATGTTCTGTGAGACCCATGGCGCTTACTCCTCCTTGTCGCCCCGCTGGCGGACAGTCAGCCGGATGGGGGTGCCCTCCAAGCCGAAGGTGGCGCGGACCTGGTTTTCCAGATACCGCTGGTAGGAGAAGTGGAAGAGCTTGGCGTCGTTGCAGAAGAACACGAAATGGGGCGGGCGGATGCCGGCCTGGGTCATGTAGTAGATTTTCAGCCGCCGCCCCTTGTCCGTGGGGGGCTGCACCCGGGCCGTGGCATCGGCCAGGAAGCTGTTGAGCATCCCGGTGGTGATGCGCATGGCCGCCTGGTCATCCACGTATTTGATGAGCTGGAAGAGCCGGTCCACCCGCTGGCCGGTGAGGGCGGAGATGAACACGATGGGGGCATAGGTCATGTAGGCCAGGTCCCGGCGGATATCCTGGCGCATTTTGTCCATGGTCTTGTCGTCTTTTTCCACCGCGTCCCACTTGTTGACCACGATGATGCAGGCCTTCCCCGCCTCGTGGGCCATGCCGGCCACCTTGGTGTCCTGCTCTGTGACCCCTTCGTTGGCGTCGATCATAATGAGGCACACGTTGGACCGCTCAATGGCCATGGCTGCCCGGAGGACGGAGAACTTCTCAATCTGGTCGGTGACCTTGGCCTTCTTTCGCATGCCGGCGGTGTCGATGAACAGGAACTTGCCGGTTTCGTTCTCAAAATAGCTGTCCACCGCATCCCGGGTGGTGCCTGCCATGTCGGAGACGATGACCCGCTCCTCCCCCAGAATCCGGTTGATGAGGGAGGACTTGCCCACGTTGGGCTTGCCGATGACCGCCACTTTGATGAGGTCGGTGTCCTCCTCTTCCTCCTCCTCGGGGGGGAAGTGTTCAAAGCAGGCGTCCAGCAAATCCCCGGTGCCGTGGCCATGGACGGCGGAGACGGCGATGGGGTCCCCCAGGCCCAGGTTATAGAACTCATAGATGTCCGGGTTGGTCATGCCCACCTGGTCCATCTTGTTCACCGCCAGCACCACCGGCTTCCGGGCCCGAAGGAGCATGTTGGCCACGTCCTGGTCGGCGGCGGTGAGCCCGGTCTTGATGTCACAGAGGAAGACGATCACCGTGGCGTTCTGGATGGCGATCTCCGCCTGTTTGCGCATGAAGGAGAGGATCTGGGTGGTGGTACCCGGCTCGATGCCGCCGGTGTCCACAATGTCAAAGGCCCGCCCCCGCCACTCGCACTCGGCGTACAGCCGGTCCCGGGTGACGCCAGGGGTGTCCTCCACAATGGAGAGCCGGCGGCCCACCAACTTATTAAACAGCATGGACTTGCCCACATTGGGCCGGCCCACGATGGCTACCAGAGGTTTGGCCATTCAAATAACCTCCTTTTGGGTTGGAATGACGGATGGTTCCGGGGCGCTCACACCCCAAAAATGGTTTCAAACAGGGCAAAGCCGTCCTGCTCCACAGGGATCACCGGCACCCCCAGGCCCTGGGAGAGTTCCTCCACGGTCATATCATCCAGGAAGACCGTCTCCCCGTGGCGGAGGGTGTTTTGGGGCAGAAGGACCCGGGTGCCCAAGTGCTTCCCCTTGAGCTGGGCCAGCAAGTCCTGCCCGGTGAGCAGGCCCGCTACCGTGATGGTCTCTCCAAAAAAGTGGTTTACCACGGGGTAGACGGAATAGTCTAACTTAGTATGGCATTTTGCCGCCGCTCTGTCAATGATTTCTCCCAGGAAAGGGGCCGCTGCCACCCCGGTGGCGATGGAAAAGGGGGCCACGGGGGGAATCTCCTCCGGCGCCGTCATCACGGCGCCCTTCAGCTCGGTTTCCAGCAGGCGGAGCATCCCCACGCCGTTTTCCAGCTGGGTGTACTCCTCGTAGAAGTCGTCCTCCGGCAGGGCCCGTCCCGCCTGGAGGTAGAACTCGTCGGAGCACCAGAAGATCCGGCTCCCTTTCTCCGCCAGGCACTGGGCCGCGAAGGCCTCCACCTGGTCCACCACCCCTTGGGCCTCCCCCTCCGTGTAGGGCCGCAGGGGGTAGAGCCCTTGGCGGTGGCGGGTCAGGCCCACCGGAACCACCGACACACTCTTCACCTGGGGATAGAGGGCCGCCAACTCCTCCATGCTTTGCTGCAGAACCGCCCCGTCGTTGAGGCCCGGGCAGGCCACAATCTGGCAGTTCATCACGATTCCCGCCTGGGCAAAGGTGCGCATGTGCTCCAGGCACTCTCCCCCCCGCCGCTGGTTGCCCAGCAGCAGGCGGCGGACCTCCGGGTCCGTGGCATGGACGGAGATGTTGATGGGGGAGATGTGCAGATCACAGATCCGCTGCAGCTCCCGCCGGCTGAGGTTGGTGAGGGTGATGTAGTTGCCCATGAGGAAGGACAGGCGGGCGTCGTCGTCCTTGAAGTACAGGCTCTCCCGCATCCCCGGCGGCATCTGGTCCACAAAGCAGAACACGCAGTGGTTGGCGCAGGACCGGGCCCGGTCCATGAGGTAGGTGGCAAACTCCAGGCCCAGATCCTCCCCCACGTCTTTGGACAGCTCCACCGTCCGCTCCCCCGCTTCGGTGCGCAGGGTGAGGGTGAGGTCGGGGTCATAGGAATAGTACTTGTAGTCCAGCACGTCCACAATGGGGTGGCCGTTGATGGCGACCAGCGTCTCCCCCGGGCGGACCCCCGCCTGATGGGCAGGTCCGCCCGGGGTGACGGATTGGATTTGGGTGCGGGCCACGGGGGGTCCCTCCTTCCGAGATGTGGATGGCCGGGGCAGGCCGCTGCCCCGGAAAAGGGGAAAAAAAGAAGAGGGGCGGCACCCCTCTTTCTTTTTCTCGATTAGTTCTCCTGCTGGGCCTGAGCCTGGACCTGACCAAACACCTTGCCGTCATAGGTCATGCAGGCCTTGCACAGCCGGTGGGGCAGCCGGAACGCGCCGCACTTGGGGCAGGTCGTGACTGCGGGAGCTGCCAGCTTCCAGTTGGCACGCCGCTTATCCCGTCTCTGCTTCGAGACTTTACTCTTCGGAACCGCCATTTCGAGACACCTCCTTGGTGATGCCCTGTCGGGCAAAGTGGATTGGGTACTACTCAGTTTTTATTAAGTAGCTGCTCGAGAGCGGCCCATCTGGGATCGGCCTGCTTCTTACACCGGCAGGGCTCCACATTGAGGTTGACGCCACAGCCGGGGCAAAGTCCCTTGCAGTCTTCTGAGCACAAGTGTTTCGTGTCCATGTTTAGGATGAAGGCGGTGTAAGCCAGCTGGCCCACGTCCACCTCGCCGTTTTCCAGGAGGACAATGTCGTCCTCCTCCTCGTTCTCCAGCGTTTCCGCCAGCAGGAACTGGAGGGGAACCACTTTCTCCCGGCTGAATCGGGTCATGCACCGGTCACAGGTTTCGTCCAGCACAGACCGGGCTTCCCCTTCCAGGACCAGCACATCTGCCACGTTTTTTACGTGTCCTGTCACCGTCACCGGCCGGGGGATGGGATGCTCCCCGAAAAAATCCTCCCCGCTCAAATCCAGTTGGAACTGGAAGGGGAGGCTGGCGCCGGGCACATGGATAATCTCCCGCAGATTCAGTCGCATAGCATACTCCTCACATGGTACAGGGGGTATTCTAACAAAAAAAAGCAGGCTTGTCAAATACTTTTCTTCAAATTCTCCCCCAAAGATGGTATAATGGCGATAATTTGGGAAAGATGTCCTTCCCGCCCTCTCAGATCGCCGCTAAAGTAGTAGAATACACCCATTGGGGCGCATCGTCAAGAGAAAAATTCCCAGAAAGGTTGTGGTTCCATGCGGGAATTCACCGTGGGCCCCAATGACGCCGGCCAGCGGCTGGACCGGTGGCTGGCCAAAACCCTCCCCCTTCTCCCGGCCCCTTTGGCCCAGAAATACATCCGCATCAAGCGGGTCAAGCTCAACGGCAAGGGGGCCAAGCGGGACACCCGTTTGGCCAAGGGGGACCTGCTCCAGCTTTACATCAACGATGAGTTTTTCGACACCCCCACCCCGGAGAACGCCTTCCTGTCGGTGTTCAAGCCCCAGCTGGACATCCTCTATGAGGATGAGAACCTGCTCCTGGTCAACAAACGGCCGGGGCTGGTGGTCCACCCCGACGAGGGGGAGCGGGTCAACACCCTCATCACCCACATCCAGGCCTACCTCTATCAGAAAAAGGAGTGGAGCCCTTACCAGGAGCACGCCTTCGCCCCCGCCCTGTGCAACCGCATTGACCGGAACACCGGCGGCATCGTCATCGCCGCCAAGAACGCCGAGACCCTGCGGATCATGAACCAAAAGATCCGGGACCGGGAGGTGGAGAAGTCCTACCTCTGCCTGATCCTGGGCTCCATTTCCCCCGCCGAGGGGAAGCTGGAGGGGTACCTTCTAAAAGATGAGGTCAAAAAGCAGGTCTCCGTCCACAAAAAACCGGTGCCCGGGGGGCGCACCGCCGTCACCCTCTACCGCACCCTGGCCCGGCGAAACGGCCTGTCCCTGGTGGCTTGCCGCCTGGTCACCGGCCGCACCCACCAGATCCGGGCCCAGTTTGCCGCCGCCGGCCACCCCCTTTTGGGGGACGGAAAGTATGGCCGGGCCAAGGACAACAAGCGGTATGGCCGCACCGCCGGCCAGGCGTTGTGCTCCTATCAGCTCACCTTCCGCTTCACCACAGACGCCGGCTGCCTCGAACCCCTCAACGGCCGCACCTGGACGGTGGACCGGGTGGACTTCGTGGAGGAGTACTTCCCTGGCGTGGCCTTAGACTGACCCCCTTCTCTCAAACATAAACCAGCCGGCCCCCACGGGGGCCGGCTGGTTTTGTTCGGAGGGATTCGTCCCCAGGTAAAGGGGGTGGGAGCCGCCCCGAGTTCAAAGTGGTACTTGGCGATGCCCAGGTCGATTTTGGTGTAGAACCCCCGCCCGGGGGTGGCCCGCACCACGGAGCCCTCCAGCTGGAACCGGAACTTCTGCTGGTTCATGGCCGTGGGGGCCAGCAAAGCCGCCTGCACCCCGTGGAGGAACCAGTTCGGCACCGGCTCCGGGCACTGCATCACGGCTTCCGGCGGTTTCCCCTGGTGGGGCTGCCCTGCCGTTTTCCCGTACCCGATGGTGATCACCAGGCAGAGTTTCTCCCCCGGGGCCACGGTAAAGGCGGTCTTCACCTTTCGGTAGGTGAGGGCCACCCAGCAGGTGTTCAGCCCCAGCTGCTGGGCTTTCAGCACCACCTTTTCCCCGTAATAGCCGCAGGCCTCCTCCAGCCCGGGGCCTTTGGGGCCAACCACCGCAATGTAATTTCGCACCCCGGAAAACTTGCCGTACCGGGCCATCCCCCCGGAAAATGCCCGGGGCTCGTCCAGGATCAGCTGCATGTGCAGCCCGCCTTCCCGGTTACACTGGGCGATCCATGCCTCCAGTTCCTCTTTCACTTCCCCGGCAATGGGCCGGTTCTGATAGGCCCGGACCGAATGCCGCTGCTCCATGGCTTCCCACAGTTCCATCGTGGTTCTCCTCCCTTTCTGCAATGGGTTATGGTTCCCCTTCCCGGTCTGGCGCAGAGGCCATCGCCTGCTGAATGGACTGGAAGAGACGCAGCACCCGCTGGATCTCTCCGTCCTGGGGATTTAAGTAGTAATAAATGTAAGTCCCCTCCCGCCGGGCCCGGACAATGCCCGCCTCCTTGAGAATCTGCAGGTGGTGGGAGACCGCCGGGCGGGAGAGGTGGATTTTCTCCGCCAGTTCCACCCCACGGCTTCCCTGGCAGGGGCCTGCCAGCAAGGCACACAGCAGTTCCTGCCGGGTCTCGTCCCCCAAGGCGGTGAACAGTTTCCGGCAGGCCAAGAATTCCTCCTGCAACGCCTGAATATGCGGTGGTTTTTTGGCCATGGCCAGCGCCCCCTCTCTGTTGCAAGGTTTGAACAAAGGTATCCTATCATAAATGGGCAGACTCTGCCACATCGGGAAAGAAATTGGCGACGGATGCCCTCTCAGGGCGGAATTTCTTTTTTCTTGACAAGGGGGATTTTTTCTGATAGAATACCCCCATCTTAAATTGGAAACATCAGGTTTTTGAGTCTTTCCAAAGCAAGACGCGACCGCCGGACGGGCCAAGTTGCCCCAAGGCTAAGGCCACACGGACAGCCGGGTCGAATGCCGAGTTCCGCATGATGCGGCGGCAACTTCTGTTGCCTTATTGATTGGGTTCAAAGCCCAAGTTTTATAAGTTGGTAACTATAAACCAGTACCAGTACTCCCCTGGGGGGTACCACGCAGCGCCTCATCGGGCATGCAAACTTGTGAAATGGTCAATAAGAGTAGTAAAAGTAAGTTTCTTTGCTATATAGACTCTCCAACCTCAATGTTCCACCTTCCCTTTCCCTGCCCGGAATTGTGACGGTTTTGTGGAGCGCTTTCTCAAGTGACTGTATGCCTTCGGCGTACCGTCACTTTTTTGTGTTTTGGGAAAGGGATGTGTATGAAAAAAATCATCGAGCTAAAAAACATCACCAAATCCTTTGATGGGGTCCCGGTGCTTCAGAATGTCAATCTGGACATCTATGACAATGAGTTTATCACTCTCTTAGGCCCCTCTGGCTGCGGCAAAACCACCATGCTCCGCCTCATCGGCGGCTTCGAAACCCCGGACGAGGGGGACATTGTCTTCCTGGGCAACAAAATCAACGACGTCCCCCCCTACAAGCGGAACGTGAACACGGTGTTCCAAAAGTACGCCCTCTTCCCCCACCTGAACGTCTTTGAGAACGTGGCCTTCCCCCTGCGGGAGAAGAAGGTCCCCAAGGAGGAGATTCAGGCCAAAGTCACCGAGATGCTCTCCCTGGTGGCCCTGAAGGGGTTTGAGAACCGCTCCGTCACCCGCCTGTCCGGCGGCCAGCAGCAGCGGGTGGCCATTGCCCGGGCCCTGGTGGCCCATCCCCAGGTGCTGCTGCTGGACGAGCCCCTGGGCGCCCTGGACCTGAAGCTGCGCAAGGACATGCAGGTGGAGCTGAAAAAGATCCAGAAGCAGACGGGCATCACCTTCGTCTTCGTCACCCACGACCAGGAGGAGGCCCTGTCCATGTCTGACACGGTGGTGGTCATGTCCGAGGGCAAGATCCAGCAGATCGGCACCCCCATTGACATCTACAACGAACCCCAAAACGCCTTTGTGGCCGACTTCATCGGGGAGAGTAACATCCTGGACGGCATCATGTTGGAGGACTACAAGGTGGCCTTCTCCGGCCAGACCTTCCCCTGCCTGGACAAGGATTTCGGCAAAAACGTCCCGGTGGACGTGGTGGTCCGGCCTGAGGACGTGGACATCGTCCCGGTGGAGCAGGGCCAGCTCACCGGCGTGGTGACCTCCGTCACCTTCATGGGGGTCCACTACGAGATCATCGTCGACGTGGGCGGCTTCAAATGGATGATCCAAACCACCGACTTTGTGGACGTGGACGAGCACATTGGCATCCAGCTGGAACCCGACGCCATCCACATCATGCGAAAGTCGGAATACTCGGACCTCTACGGGGACTACTCCTCCTTCTCCAACGAGCTGGATGAGCTCTCCGAGGCCCCGGAGGAGGACGACGAATGAACAAAACCCTCACCCGGGACCGGCGGCGTATCCTGCGGGCGGAGCATCTCTCCCTGACCCCCTACACCATTTGGGCCGTTCTGTTCATTCTGGTCCCCCTGGTCTTTGTGGCCTACTACGCGTTTACCGACGACAACTTCGCCTTTACCCTGGAGAACATCCAGCGCTTCTTCGTCTCCACCTCCACGGTGTTCCAGGAGGACGGCTCCTCCCAGGAGGTGCGGACCTACCTGCTGATCTTCTGGCGGTCCCTGAAGCTGGCCATCATCTCCACCCTGGTGTGCCTGGTGCTGGCCTATCCCCTGGCCTACATCATGGCCCGGGCCAAGCCCCGCACCCAAAAGGTGTTCCTCACCATCATCATGATCCCCATGTGGATGAACTTCCTCATCCGCACCTACGCCTGGATGACCATTCTCCAGGACACGGGCATCTTCAACAACTTCCTCACCCTGCTCCACCTGCCCAACATCCACATCATCGGCACGGAGGCCGCCGTCATCATCGGCATGGTCTACGACTACATCCCCTACATGATTCTCCCCCTCTACTCCATCATGGCCAAGATGGACGAGCGCCTCATCGAGGCCGCCCGGGACCTGGGGTGCAACAGTTTTGGGGTGCTGCGGCGGGTGATCTGGCCCCTGAGCCTGCCCGGGGTAATCTCCGGCATCACCATGGTGCTGATCCCCTCGGTGAGCACCTTCTACATCTCCCAAAAGCTGGGCGATGGCAAGATCATGCTTATCGGCGACGTGATCGAGGGGCAGTATGTGGCCAACAACCTGCACTTTGCCGCTGCCATCGCCTTCGTCCTGATGATCCTGCTGCTCGTCTGCATGGCCGTCATGCGAAAGCTGGCCGGCCGCCGCGTGGAAGGGGGGCTGTGACACCATGAAACCCATCGCCAAAGTCTATACCGCCCTGCTCTTCCTCTTTCTGTTCGCCCCCATCCTTATCATGCTGGTGTTCTCCTTCAACAGCGGCAACAGCCTGTCCGTGCTGGACGGCTTCTCCCTGTACTGGTACAAGGAACTCTTCCACGACGAAGATACCCTGGGGGCCCTGGGCAACACCCTGATCCTGGCCCTGTGCGCTGCGCTGCTCTCCACCATCATGGGCACTGCCGCCGCTGTGGGCATGAACAAACTGCGCAGCAAGTACATGAAGGCCGCCATGAACACCGTCACCAACCTGCCTATGGTGAACCCCGAGATCATCACCGGCATCTCCCTGATGCTTATGTTCGTCTTCTTCGGGCGTCTCATCGGCATGCGCACCAGCCTAAACTTTGGGACCATGCTCATCGCCCATGTCACCTTCTGCCTGCCCTATGTGATCCTACAGGTGCTGCCCAAGCTGCGGCAGATGGACCCCGCCCTCCCAGAGGCTGCCATGGACCTGGGCTGCACCCCTTTGCGGGCCTTCGCCAAGGTAGAGCTGCCGGAGATCTTCCCCGGCATCCTCACGGGGCTGATCATGTCCTTCACCCTTTCCCTGGATGACTTTGTCATCAGCTACTTCACCAGCGGCAACGGGTTTGAGACCCTTCCCATCCGCATCTACAACATGACCAAAAAGACGGTCACCCCCAAGATGTATGCCCTGGCCACCCTGATCTTCTTCGTCATCCTGGCCCTGCTGCTGGTCACCAACCTCTCCGACCGGAGCGGCGAGGACGTGGAGACCAGCCCCCGCAAAAAGCGCCGGCAGAAGAAGCACAGCCCATCCTAACCCCATGTTCCCTGCCGCGGAAGCGGCTTTATCACACCACATTCCCACACCATAGAGATTGAAAAGGAGGACAACCCATGAAAAAGAAACTCACTGCCCTTGCACTGGCCCTGGTCCTTGCCCTCAGCCTGTGTCTCACCGGCTGCGGCGGAGGCGGGGGCGACACCCTGACCCTCAACGTCTACAACTGGGGCGAATACATCTCCGATGGGTCCGACGGCTCGCTGGACACCATCGAGGCCTTCGAAACCTGGTACGAAGAGACCTACGGTCAGAAAGTCAACGTCAACTACACCACCTTCCCCAGCAACGAGGACATGTACGCCCGTCTGAAGAGCGGCGCAGTCAGCTATGACGTGATCATCCCCTCGGACTATATGATCGCCCGGCTGGTCGAGGAGGACATGCTCCTGCCCCTGAACTTTGACAACATCCCCAACTACCAGTACATCGCCGACGAATTCCGCGGGCTGTACTATGACCCCGACGACCAGTACTCCGTCCCCTACACCTACGGCGTGGTGGGCATCATCTATGACGCCAACCAGGTGGACGAGGCCGACGTGGGCAGCTGGGACCTGATGTGGAACGAGAAGTACAGCGGCAAAATTCTCCAGTTCAACAACTCCCGGGACGCCTTCGGCACCGCCATGTACCGCTTGGGCATCGACGTGAACACCACCGACACCGCCCAGTGGGACCAGGCCCTGGACTCCCTGCTGGAGCAGCGCCCCCTGGTCAACTCCTACGTGATGGATGAGATTTTCAACAAGCTGGAGTCCGGCGAAGCGGCCATCGGCGCCTACTACGCCGGGGACTACTTCACCATGGTGGACGCCCAGGCAGACAACGTGGACCTGCAGTTCTACTATCCCGAACCCACCAACTACTTTGTGGACGCCATGTGCATCCCCACCGGCTGCCAGAACCAGGAGCTGGCGGAGATCTTCATCAACTACATGCTCAGCGAGGAGGCCGCTGTGGCCAACGCAGAGTACATCTACTACGCCTCTCCCAACTCCCTGGTCTATGACAACGAGACCTATCAGGAGGACATGGGGGAAGAGGCCATGGCCATCCTCTATCCCGAAGGGGAGGACTTCGCCACTGCCTACAACCAGCTGGCCTACCGCAACCTCTCCAACGACATGCTGGACTATGTGAACACCCTCTGGGAAAATCTGAAGATCAACTGACCGCTTCTTCTCTCCCGGGGCTCCCGCCGAAATGCGGAGCCCCGGGTTTTTCTTGCCTCTTTTCCCTGCCTGCCGCAGGTACGTTTTCTGAAGAAATGTTGTGAAAGCTGGGGAATTCCCCCCAATTAGCTGGACATTTTTCCAAAAATATGCCATACTAAGAAGACCATCCGTTCCATCCTCACGCACGAAGGAGGCATATTCCCGTGAAACGAAAACGCATCCTGGCCTGGGTTCTGACGTTGGTGTTGCTGTTGGGCATCTTCCCGCTTCCCATGGCCAGCGCTGCAGGAACCTCCACCTACCAGGGAAAAACCTACAGCACCGACTACACCACCTGGCGGCAGGCAGACCCCGCCTGGGGCAGCACTGCCCTGGGGGATCTCCACACCATGGCAGGCTCCGGCTGCCTGGTGACTTCCATCGCCATTTTGATGTGCCACGCCGGGGTCTATGACCCTGCCTCCCTCAACCCGGGCACCCTGCGGGATTGGCTGGATGCCCAAGGATACATCAGCCATAGCTCCGACCGGTCCCAGGACGCTTTGCTGTCCTTCGGGCTGATCACCCGCTATTCCTCCCCCCGGTTCTACTTCGTCAACCAGACCTTCTTCTCCACGTCCACGCCCTTCAGCGACGTGGTGTCCCAGGTCAACAACCTGATCAGCAGCGGCTACTATGTCATCGCCCGGGTCAACTACAGCGGCCACTTCGTCCCCATCGCGCGGGTGGTGGGCGAGGACGCCCAGCTCTACGACCCCGGCGCCACCTCCAAAAAGCTCTTGTCAGAGTATGACGGCACCATTGGCGGCCTCATCTACTTCCGGGCCAACCCCTCCGGCGAGGACACCATCCTCCCCGACACGCCCACCCCTGGCCCCGGCGCCCCCTCGGTGACCCCGCTGTCCGCTGACTACGGGGAGGGGGACCTCATCTCCGTCTCCTGGGGGGCGGCCAACCTGGCCACCCACTATAACATCTATGTAGACCGGCAGAACGCAGACGGTTCCTGGGAGTCCAACTACCGGGTCCATTTCTACGCCACCTCCCCCTTCCAGTTGGAGCGCTTCCCCGCAGGCACCTACCGCCTACGGGTTCAGGCGGCCAACGCCAACACGACGCCGTGGACCTACACCAACTCAGAATGGCAGACCTTCACCGTCCACGACAACATGCTTACCATCACCTATAACGCCGACGGCGGTACCGTCTCCCCCGGGTCCCAGCTGGTGGACCAGGACAGCACCTATGACCTGCCCACCCCCACCCGGAGCAATGCCGCCTTCCTGGGCTGGCACACCAACCAGGGGCGGGAGATGGTCACCAACGGCACTGCCATGAAAAGCACCTACGGCCACACCCTGGTGGCCTATTGGGACACCACAGGCCACAGCATCACCAAGACGGACTCGTACCGGAACAACTTCCGGGATGTGCCCTCCAGCGCCTGGTACTATGACAACGTGGCCGCAGTCTATGAGTACGGCCTGATGAACGGAACCGAGTCCGACGAGTTCAGCCCCAACGACCAGGTCTCCATGGCCCAGACGGTCACCTTGGCCGCCCGGCTGCGAAAGCTCTACCTCACCGGAGACAGCACCTTCGCCAGCAGCTCCCCGTGGTACCAGTCCTACCTGGACTATGCCCTGAGCCAGGGAATCCTGGACGCCGCCCCTGCCGACATGAACGCCAAGCTCACCCGGCAGGAGTTCGCCTCCATCCCGGCCAACGCCCTGCCAGACTCCGCCCTGCTGGAGATCAACAATGTCCCCGACGGCTCCATCCCCGATGTGTACCGGTCGGACACGGGCATCTACCGGCTCTACCGGGCGGGCATCCTGTCCGGTTATGACGATCAGGGGACCTTCCGCCCCAACTCCCCCATCACCCGGGCGGAGGTGGCCGCCATCCTGGTCCGCATGGCCGACCCCAACAGCCGGATTTTGTTCGACCTGGGATAAGCAGGGCCCCACGAAAAAACACCAAAAGGACGCACCCGCA
>OLQI01001221.1_pt1 | contig 17585 bp, 17 predicted proteins | sample 1672171 | NCBI WGS metagenome assembly OLQI01 (sample SAMEA3136655, study PRJEB25190) | human gut metagenome
AGCTGCTTAACAAAACTTATTCAATTTTTTCATCAGTACTTCTTGACGAAGAGCCATCATATCAAATCCTAGTTCAACACCAAAGCGTTAAACGACATTACTTTGCATTAACCGCAAAATAAAAGAGCCACTTAAAATGACTCTTGATAGTAATTAGCCGTTCAAACCGTTCCGGATAATTTCCAACGGGTTGAGCCAAGTACCGTCATTGGTAAAGGACTTTGCTAGAGCCCGGTTGAAGTTGTGTTCACGGGTAATCCCAATGTGGACGTGAGACGTGTCCCGGTTTCCAATAACGTCACCAACCTCAATCTTCTGACCTGGCGTAACATTAATGTTACCCCGGTTAGAGAAGGCTTCTTGGTAGACAATCAGGTACTCACCGGTATCTTCCAGGACATACCAGTCTAGGCCAGCCGTGTAGCCAACCCCGACGATTGTCCCGCTGTGGATAGCGTGAACTTGAGTACCAGGGTGGTCATAGGCACCAAAGTCCAGCCCGTCGTGGAAGCCGTTTTGCCGGAATTGACCACCAGGATTGACACCAAAGAGTTGAGCCCCCATGAAGTGGCCCTCACCAACTGATGGAAATGGCCATGCCCAGCGGTTGTTGTGAATCGAAACGGGATCAGAATATGCATCGACGTAATTCCCGTTACCGTTAATATCATCAGTAATTCGGTGGATAATTCGGACCGTGTGGTGATCTAATTGCGATGGGATTGTGAAACCAAGCTGGTAGCCGGACTTATCAGCATTGATAATTGCCGGATTAGCAGCAGCGACATCACCACGAGAACGGTTAATATCCGTTACCCGTTGCCGGTACAATTCCTGACCAGTATTAGCGTCCAAGAAAATCAGGTACTGGTAAGGCTTGTTGGCAGCTTGATTGCTGGCATGCCAACCACTGACATAAATGCCAGTGTCAGACACCTGAATGCTGTCGAAGAAACTAGCGTTAGAAGCGTATTTTTGGCTGTATTGGTCTGCGTAATCCTGGTTACCATTCGCATCGCTAGCGAAGCGCATTAAGACCTGCAGGTTACCAGTGGCAACTGCTGGATTAAACTTAATGGTGGTATCAAAACCACTCTTCGTACTGTTGTAAATTCCCGACTTGGCATTGGCCACATCAGAACGATAGGTCAAGTTCACCTTCTGACGACCAATCTCCTTGCCATCATTTAAGATAATGATGTAGGCATTATCGCGACCCATGGCATAATCACTCGCCATCCAACCAGCAACATGGAGGCCCTCATTAGTCATCTTAACGTTTTCCAGGTAGTAATCCTGCTGGTTAAGGGCGCCGGTATTGAACCAGTAATCGGTATACTGGCCGTCGCCACCATTACCATTCGCACTGGTCGAATAGCGACTAACCAGGGAGTAGGAGTGGCCCGGGGTCAGGTTCAGGTCTGCCAAGTTGAAAGTAGCCTTGAACCCAGATTGCCCAGCAGTTGCCACTGACTGGTAAACCTTGGCAACATCTGGCCGGTTTAACTGGTTAACTTTGGCAACAGCAACTTGCTGGTTAGCCGTGTTGTCAAATAGAATCAGAAAATGGTTGCTTTCCAGCTTGGAAATATCATCGGCATGCCAGCCAGCAATCTTCAATTGATTCCCATCACTAATATTGAAACTTTCTAGGTTTGCCTGGTTAGTATAGTTACCAGTAGTAATCGGGGTAAAGTAGTAGTCGACATTCGAGCCGTTCCCCGCCTTGTTCGTACCATAACGGCTAATAATCTGCAACTGGTGATTTAAATTAAGCTGGCTTAAATCAAAGCTGGCAGTAAAGCCGGACTTGTCGGCATTGATGACGTTTGGGTAAACCTTCGCAACATCTGGTCGAGCAGTATTATTCACAATTTGGCTTGCGACGACCTTACCGGCAGTGCGGTCATAAACAATAATTGTGTGATACTGCTTGTTAGCAGCTTGGTTAGTGGCGTTCCAACCGGAAACCTGCAGTTGACCATCCTTAATCGTAACACTATCGAGGTAAGCATGATTCTGTTTATCAAAGGTAATCGGCGCATACCAAAAATCAGTGTACTGACCATTGTCAAAAGCAGTGGCACTATACCGACTAATAAAGCTAATTGAGTCCGCATTTACTAAAACATCTGGGTTAATGTTAAAGGTAACGTTGAAGCCAGACTGGCCAGCCCCATATACATTATGCGCTTTTTGAACATCAGGCCGGTTAACTGGATCAGTAACTTGGACACGACCAATTTCAGACTTAGTAGTGTTATCGTAGGCAATGATGTAATGGTACGACTTCCCAACAGCGTCATTAGTCGCATGCCAGCCACTAATCTGAACTTGCCCATTATCATTTAATTTAACAGAATCCATCCAGGCGTAGTTGCCGTGGTCGTTAACGTCGTAAGTCGGCTGCTGCTTTGTTTCTTCTGCAGTCTTCGTAGAACTCTGGTTAGTTGTAGTATTTTGGCTAGTTTGTGTTTGAGTATTATCCGTACTTGCAGCAGTATTAGCACCCTGTCCGCTTTGGACAGTTTTAGCAACATCAGGATTGTTTGTCAATGTTGTACTGCTGTCATTATTGGAAGCAGAATTCGTGCTTCCTTCAGTATTAATAGTTGCTGTTTGAGCATTATTTTGGTTTTGGTTCGTATTATCAATCTGATCGGCAGAAACTTTACCATGCATTAAAAAGAGTGCACTACCACAAACGGTAATCGTCGGTAAAATTTTGCTTGTAAAATTCTTAAGGTTAAAAATAGTGTTTTCCTCCAAAATGTCAAACTTAAATTCGCTAATAATAAAGATACCCGTCCTGGCCCCAGAATGCAACTTTATCGTGTGGACATAAAAAAGGCTCAAGCGCTTGTATATCAAGTGCTTGAGCCTTTTTATCCGCAAAAATCAGTTAAGCTTTTTTAAAATTCCTGTAACAATGGGGAAATATTATTCGTGATTTGTCTTATTTTTAATTAGTTTCTGGGCCTCCCCAACGATTGAAGCCTTCGTAACCAATAGGCCCAAAAGATAAACAACGATCCCAATTCCGACTTCCAAGCAGAGGTTAGCAATGGTCATATTAATTACCATGCAGACTCGGTTAACTACTAAATACATTAAGAAGCCGCTGAGAAAGTATTTCCATTGCTCTCGGAAGAGCTGCCGCCGCTTAATGGTCCCACGAATCATCGCAATCTGGGCCGCGGATACCAAGAACTCCGACAGGACGGTGGCAACTGCCGCACCATTGGCTCCCCAGCCCTCAATCAGGAACAGGTTGAAGATAATGTTGCTGACAGCTCCTACCGTGACCGAAGTCGTGTACTCCTTCACCCGGTTCACGGGCATCAGGTACTGGGTCCCGGTAACATTACTCCAGGCAATCAGGACAATGATGGGGGATTCAAGGAACATAATCCGTCCAGCCAATTCAAAATCTGCCCCCAAGAACCACGGTGCAAACCGCTCAGAAATCGCCATTAAGCCAAACATCATTGGGACCGAAATGGCCGAAACAAAATTAAAAGATGAGTAAAGGCTATCACGAACGCCCTTGATGTCCCCCTTGGCAAACTTATTAGCGACATGGGGAAGCATGACTGTTCCGGTCGCTGTCACAATTGCCAGGACAAACTTAACGATCTTGTCCGCTTGTCCAAAGTTTCCTAGTGATACCTGAGTCGACATTCTTCCCAGCATCAACCGGTTTAAGACTAGGTAAACCTGGGTGGTAATGGTCGGAATGAAGAGGAGGAGGGCTGGATAAAAGTGCTTAAAGGGGTGCCATTCGCTAATTTTGACCCACACCAGGTTATCTTTAAGGTAGGGCCAGAGGGTCAGGTTCCCCACTAACTGGGTTCCCCCTAAAATAGCAATATACTTGCCAAGGTCGTTAACATCCTTGACAATCGTAAAAATCAGCACAATTGAAATCAACCGCACGAAGGTATTGCGGACCACCGTTACCTTAAAGTTTTCCAAACCCATGAAGTACCAGGAGACATCTAAGCCAGTGGCAATAATCCAAATTCCTTGAAGCAGGAAGTAGTACTTAAAGGTGGTACTAAAGAGAAAGACCGCTACCAAATAAGCAATCAGCGAGGCTGACACCGTCAGCAACTGGAGGGCTTCCACCCCCCAGAAGGTCCGGGAACGTTCATACAGGTCGTCACGGTGATAGGCAACCTCCCGATTACCATACAAGGTAATCCCCATCTGCCCCATCAAGTAGAAAAAGGTCACCCAACTGTTGGTGTATTCGTTAATCCCAACGTCGTGCGCCCCTAACACCCGGGAGATATACGGAACCGTAATCAGCGGAATTAACAGGTTCAGGATCTGGTAGCTAGCATTGTAGAGATAATTTTTAACTACCTTCATCGTTTACTCGTCAAACTCCTTGTCAACGGTCTTCAGGGCCGCCGCAATCACCTGGTCCATGTTGTAGTAACGGTACTGGCCGAGTCGACCGCCAAAGATGACGTTCGGCTGCTGTTGGGCTAATTCCTGGTACTTAGCGTACAGCTGGTTATTTTCCTGGTTATTAACCGGGTAGTATGGTTCATCCCCCCGGTGCCAGTCGGCCGGGTACTCACGGGTCACAATCGTTTTATCCTTGTCACCCTTGCCAAACTCAAAGTGCTTGTGTTCAATCACCCGGGTGTACGGTGTTTCGGCGTCCGTATAGTTAATGACTGCATTTCCCTGGTAGTTGCCAACCGGCTTTTCATCGGTTTCAAAACGCAAACTCCGGTATTGGAGTTCACCGAGCTGGTAATCGAAGAACTGGTCAATGGGACCCGTAAAGACTAACTTATCGGCAGCCGCCATAAAGTTGTCGCGGTGGGCATAGAAGTCAGTGTTAACTTTAACATCAATCAGGTCGCTAGCCAGCATTTTCTCAACGATTTGGGTGTACCCGCCTATTGGGATTCCCTGGTAACTATCATTGAAGTAGTTGTTGTCATAAGTTAGCCGAACTGGCAACCGCCGAATGATGAAGGCTGGCAGGTCCGTAGCCTTTTGCCCCCACTGCTTTTCGGTGTAGCCCTTAATCAATTTCTCGTAGATGTCACGGCCAATCAGGGAGATCGCCTGTTCTTCCAAGTTTTGCGGTTCTTTTCCTGCCATCTCCTGGCGCTGTTCGTTGATCTTAGCTAAGGCTTCGGCCGGGGTCCGCACGCCCCACATCTCATTAAAGGTGTTCATGTTAAAGGGCAGGTTATACATTTCGCCCTTGTAGTTGGCAACAGGGCTGTTGGTGTAGCGATTAAAGTCCGCAAACTGGTTGACGTAATCCCAAATCTTCCGGTTCGAGGTGTGGAAGATATGCGCCCCGTACTGGTGAACCTGGATGCCATCAACTTCCTTGGTATAGATGTTTCCGGCAATGTGGGGGCGTTTTTCAATTACTTGGACGTGCTTCCCCCGTTTCGCCGCCTCATAAGCAAAGGTGGCGCCAAACAGGCCAGCGCCGACAACTAAATAATCGTACTTCTTCATAACCGTGCTCCTTATCCATTCTAATTTCTTTTACTACAAATATTTTACTATTGTTTTAAATCTCGGCAACCACCCTGGTTTTCGATTGAATGCTGATTGCCGTTAATGTTACAATGCTTTATGATTCATGTCACCGTTCAGTTGCAAAAGCTGGCGGTGAACGAATATTTCTTGCAAATGCTATAATTATACTATCAACAAGCCGATTAGTATAGTTACGGTAAAATTAAATTTTTTTATAGGAGAGACATCATCATATGAAGAAATTACAACGCCTCGTTTTCTCTGGACTATTAGTGTTGACTTTAGCGTTCGGGTTAGCCGGTTGTGGTTCTAACCATGATTCTTCAAAGTCAGCCACTTCTAAAGACAAGGTCACAAAGGTGGTCAAGCACAAGAGCAGCAGTAAGGACAAACAGTCTTCAAAAAAGAGTAGCCAGAGCGAATCTGACGAGAACTCCACCTCTGCTAACAGTAATGCCACTACCAATGATAGCGAGAGCTCAACTTCTTCCAACAGCCAAGAATCATCTAGCCAAAAACAATTAGGACTAAATGATGTTGCTGTCTGGACCGATGAAAACGGGGTTACCCACCACGTAGACAGCGATGGGATGGACCGGCAAACTAAGGCCGGCTCCTCCAGTATCACCTACAAGGATTGGTCAGGCAGCTTGCCAAGCAACGCCCAGATTGTGAAGCAAAACTAAATACTAGAAGCATAAAAAGAGCGGCGAGATAGGATATTTTCCTGATCTAGCTGCTCTTTTCTTAGTTATGATTAAGGTATACTAGGTACCAATCGGCAAGATATTGGCGGTAACGCGGATACATTTTCCAATAGTTCATTAACCACAACCCGTACACGGGGTTCTTGCTATCATAGAATTTTTTCCGCAAGTTTAGATACTTATCGGTAGCTTCAAGCAATTGCTTTTTCCCCGTGTCTATCTGACCAATGTTAGTTATCAAAAACTCTTTGATTGAATTATTAAATTTCATTGAATTTTTTAGCCATTGATATTTTTTACTTCTAGACTTGAGCAGCCTACTCTCTTTCGAAAAAGCGCTCGTCCGATGCTGTCGCCATTCAATTAATGGTTCGGTGTACAGGTACAGGGAGTCCGTAAAGAGTGCCAATTCCCATACCAAGGCATCGTGAGGGTATTCTTTATTCCAAACTTTTGCCGTTGCCTGAGCAAACTCTTTACGGACGCAATAGGTACAGCCGGGAGCTTTAACAAACATATAATTATTATAAAGTCCGATTTTCTTTACCTGCTGGCCTGCTGGATATGGGCCAATCCTGTCAAGCTCGTTTCCTAGCAACTTTTGGTAGTTGGAAGCCAAAACGTTAATTTGCGGATTAGCTATCATGATCTTTTCCATCAGCTTTAGTTTTTCACTACGCCAGACATCATCCTGGTCACAGAAAAAAATTAACTCGCCTTGAGCTTCAAGCATTCCTTGGACAAAGTTTGCCCGCCATCCTAAATTTTGAGGATTAACTTCAACCTGCCAATTTTCAAGGTGGTGATCCTGAATAAAGCGTTGTGCAATCTTAACAGTGTTATCCGTTGAACCATCGTCTCTTATCAAGACCTCATCTGCTGGCCTTTCCTGGTTCTGAATTGATTTTAACTGATCCTCAATATAGTTTTCGCCATTAAAAGATGACATTACAACTGATATTTTCATTAAGCGTCTCCCCCTCTTCCATTCACTCTTATCAGTAAACCGTTTCAACTTAATTTATTATTACCAAATGTATTAATCACTATTTCTCGTAAAAACAGTATTTTTAATAAAATTACGTTCATTTTCAATATAATGAACAGCTGAATAAAATAAACAGTAATTCGTTAACGGTAAACTAATCCACAACTTTTCTTATTTCCTTTTACATAATACTTATAATATGCTTTTTTGCGATAGGTTGCAGACATTACAAACACTCATCTAATAATTATAGTTTCCAAAGAACAGTTTTTACTTTTAATGATAATTAGGACCAAATAACTATATGAGAAAGATTACTATTTAATCCATTTCTTTTACAATTTCTCTGAGATTATTAACGGCGCCTGATATTGAAAAATCACTTAAATATAGTTGCCTTTCTTTGACATAGAAGTCGTTATAGCCATTGTAATGGGTACAAATTCTTTCTATTATCCTAGCAAGCTCATCCGTATCGCCACTTTCGTAGATAAAATCAGCAAAAGCCTTTTCAGCAATTAGCGCCTGCCCGGTTTCATTGGAAGTAATAAATAAACGACCATACATCATTGCTTCTGTAATAACAACCGGCAAAGGATCATTCTTAGAGGTACATACAATTAAATTACTTTTAGAATAAATGTCTTGCATTTTATCTCTAGGAACCGGCCCGATAATTTTAATGTTGGCTTGCCCTTCAATCAAAGGAGTTAGCTTTCTTAAATATCCCTCATCACAAGACCCAGCAACCATCAATAGCCTAATCTTTTTTTGTAAAGAACTAGGAAGCTTTTTGTATGCCTGTACCAGTTCAATTTGATTTTTTCGTTCATCTATCCTTCCAATTAGTGAAATTATAAATGGTTCTATTCTATTTTGAGCAGGCAAAGCACCTTTATCCACAATCCCATACGGCAGCAAGGATAATTTATCTTCATCAATCTGACAAGCATCCCTTATTGACGCTTTTACCAGCGGACTTACACAGCAAATTCTGAAGTGTTTAAGGTTATATTCTCTAATGTATTCTTGATACTTATTAACAAGGTCATTGCTCTCATGGATCCACCAGATTACTTTCCCTGGAAATTTTAGCTTTTCTAAATAACTCAGGTAGAAGTGCAATACAGCAGTATTGATTACCATGAAATCAATTTTTTCAGAATTTGCGTTAATTTGCTTTAAGTATTTGCGATATAAAAATGATGTTTCAAAAACGCCGATGTTTTGTTTCTTACATAGATCAATTATTTTTCCCCTGCCATGAGTTAAAAAGATGACGTTGTTGCTCTTGTTCAAACTTTTGGCCAACTCATATAAAACAACTGGGGCCCCGCCACCTGTATCACCGGAATGGCTGATTAGAATAATAAACTTTTCGCCTTGATGCCCCTTAAAAAGTTTGCGAAACCGGCCCCAGTCGCTAATCGCTCTGGCAAATTCCAGTAATTTACAATAAATTTTCTTAATCATTTTTTTCTCCGTTACTAGTGCAAAATCAAGCCTTGAATTTTTTTTGACTGATTATCAACACTAAATAATTTGACCTTTTTATCCAAATAATCTCTATTACGATTAGTTTTTAACCCACTATTTAACTCTTCGGACCATGAGTCGACATTCATATTGACCATTCTTTTTATGTTATCAGTAACGAATATTTCTTGGACATTTATATTAGCGGAAATTACTAGTAAGTTACTAATTTGTGCCTCCAAGGCAACCAATCCAAACCCTTCATACTTACTAGGAAAAAGTAACGCATCCATCGCTGAGTACCACCGATTAATGTCTGCGACAAAGTCATACTGAATTACACTATCTTGGATTCCCATTTGTAGAATTTCTTTATCAATTTGCTCTTTTAAGGGCCCTTTACCCAGCATTATAAATTTGCTATTGGGATTAACCTTATGATAATTAGCGAAAACCTTGAGTGCAAATAATGGATTCTTCCGTTCCTGAAGAACACCAACAAAACCAATTAGCTTCGTATTATCAGAAAGTTTCAGGCGCTTTCGAATCTCTTGCCGACTTTCCGGTGAAAAAGTGAATTTAGGAATGTCGATCCCGTTAATGCTAATAAAAACATCCTTATCATCATTAAACATCCATCTAGCGGCCTCTTTTGAAGTGGCAATTTTAATGTCGGCATACTTATTAAAGATCTTTTTCCCGTGGTTATTTACCACCGACAATCCCTTCATCAATAACTGATTAGAGAATTCGTGGCTGAAGTATGAGTTATGTGAATGACATACCACTTCTTTTACCTTTCCATACCGCTTAGCATACACGACCGGAAGATAATTCCAAGAAGAAGAATAATTGAAGTAAGCAATATCATAGTTGTGCTGCTTAAAAAAAGTTTTCCACCATTGCCAATGTTTAAGCGGATTTTTGGTAACTGACGGGGTTCTGTGAATTGACCACCCTAATTCATTACATTTCCGATCGGTAGTCCTTTCAGGATCATTGCCATAACCCACCACTTCAATTTTACAATCACTAGTTGGAAAACGTCCAAACACGTTAAAAATAACCTGTGTAAGGCCGCTCCCACTAATAAAATCTCCGACGACTAGAATCTTTTTCATTTTACTCCCTCTAATCTCATTACTTATCACAGCGAGTTTGGTAACATTCTTACGGCTTTCACTAATTAATTTGAGCATCGTTAGGCCCAATGAAATATAGGTAAAATAAAACGCTGATGGATCAACGTTTCTTACACGAAGATTATCAGCCCTTTTAAACTATGAATACAACCTTAATCATTCATACCCTAAACCCATAATTTTAAACGAATTGATTAGTTCAACAAAGCAACACTACCTGTTAGATGGTTTTAACCAGCCTAATGCTGCGTGTCGGATAGAACAAAGAGCCCAGGCTCGTCCGATTACATCATTATTATATTCCGCCAAATATCCTAATTTGGGATTGCGGTAATGTAGCCATACATTAAAAAGCCGCTCCGCCAAGAAACCGAATAGGCGCTGCTGATAGCTATCATACTGGGAAATATCCACACGCTTTTCTACTTCAAATAAAATTGAAAATAACCAGCTAGCATACCGATCCAGTTCTTTTTTACTTGTGTAAAACATGTTAAAAAATGACTCTTTTCTCTGATTCATTACACTATCAAACGCTGGAATGCATTCAGGAGTCAATTCAGCAATCACTTCCCGGGTAATCTCCATATCCTTTGCATGATGGGAATATACAAACTGATCCCAGATAGTCCCCATCCCGATTAATTGGGGCTTAGCAACTATCCAGTCATACTTTTTAAGTAGCTCATTTAATCTATCAGTTGTAACTGGTGTCCCCTTCCCACTTACCAAGGCATTCAGGAATAGCTGGTTAAATGTTGAATATTTTGAAAAATAACGTCGATAATGTGATAAGCCCAGGTTTTCATCCGATGTATTCTTCCACATCCAGTAGAGACCCGTCAGCTCACAAAACGAATAATTCTTTTGCGAAATATTTTGACCATTATTATCCTGTAAAAAGTTATCGGGATTGGGCTTGCTTTCAGCACCAACTAATAATGGTACATACCCGCTTGGTAATGATTGATAATTAAAACTCTTGTGGGTTATTACATACATACTCATTCTTATATCACCTAATCATCTTTTTCCAAGTAATACCGGTAAATGAGATTATTACTCCCAAGAGTCCACCTAACGCTACCCCAGCTAAGGTGTATTTTTTCTTATTAGGAGTAGTTTTAGATTTCACGTCAGCCTTGCTTGCTTTCGCTAATAATTGAACCCTACCAACCCCAGGTTGTAATTCAGGTAATTCTTTTTTTAGGGCTTTCGTGACAGCATTAGCTAAGTACACTGAATCATTATCATTTACGGTCTTCACACTTACTTTTAATACAAGTGATTGTGGTCGACTTTTCGCAGAAATTTTATCACTAATAGAATTTACTGAATATTTTTTGCTAATTTTCCGAGGTAAGTATTGCTTGGCACTTTTGGCAATCAATTCATTCTCAGCAATGTCCTCATACGAAGGCATCATATTCAAATCTGCGTTCGTAAGCGGACTATTTTCATCTCGATTATAACTTGTAACATTATGGGAAATTAAGACGTCCCGGCTGGCAGTATAAAAAGTCTGCTGTTTATGTTTGGCATAACCAAACATTACACCACCACCTAAAATAGCCATTATTATTGTAAAGAGACCGGCCTTAATAAAAGATTTATTTAATTGCTTCAAACTATAGGTTTTCACTTTGATTCCTCCAAAATTTTATCATTTGCTATTGTGTAGTAAACATTCGTCGCCAAAAGCGCCATCAGGAATGGATTGAAAGCGACATCTAATAGGTGGGGTTCAATCAAACCGCTTATACTAACTAAAAACATAATGCCAGCTAAGCAATAATCGTGACTAATAATCGATTTTAAAGCAATTATTGTCATAACTGCTATTACTGCCAGGCTCACAATAATCCCATAAATTATGAACAACCTGATAAATGAGGAGTCCATGTAAAAATACTGCCTGCCAATTGGTTTGCCAGTGAACAACTTAAATCCCTTACTACCACCGAAACCATTTTCAAGCACAAAATTACCCAATATTCTAAAATCATACTTAGAAGTCGCCATATGTGAAAGACGAAGTCGGTCCGAAAATAGTTTATTCAAGGAATAAAATAATTTATTAGAGGGTGTATAAAAATAAGCAGCGGTCAAAGAAATATATGCCAGTAAAATTGGGAAAGTCCAGTAAAAGGACGCCAGTTTAATAAAACCATCCCGATGCTCATAGGCTCGTTGGGCAATAAACATAACCGGAATGGTTAAAAAAATTGCTGCAACGTCCAAGCGTGCCTGCGTCACCAACATTAAAAGAACACCAATAATAAACAAGCTAAAATAGCTCTTCCAGTTGAGCTGTTTGAAATGCAAGTAGCAATATGCAAGTACGAGGTAAAGTACATGAGCACCAAAATCAGTCGGATAATTAATTCCCAACGCATGTCTAGTAAAACCGTGGCGAACATACATCAGATCTTTTATTATTCCAAGTTGGGAAGAAAGGATAACAAACACAAGAATGATTGTTCCAACCTTAAAGAAATATTCCATTAAAAAACGGAAATCAATATTTCTGGCACCTAGGATTAGCGCTGTGCAGATTACGATGTCAAAAGCGTGGGTTCTGCGCCACACAGCAAAAGCTATCAGCAAAGCCAAAGAATCAAGTAGAAAAATTTTTAGGTTCAGTTCATCAAAAAAATAAATCTTGATAATCAAGAGCCCCACGATGAGATAGAGGCACCTTGAAATAAGGTTAGGCGAAATATAATCAGAGAAAGTCGTAAATTTGATAAAGGAGCCGACGTAAAGGACTAAAAAAGAAACAAAGAATATCTGGTTCCCATCGACAGGATAATTCACAATTTTATTTTTTAAATCATTAAAACCCATTTTATTTTTTCTCTTTCACAATATAAATTGGTCGTTTCTTTGCTTGCATGTAAATCTTCCCGATATAACGGCCCACGATCCCGAGACAAAACAGTTGCACCCCGCCGATAAAGAGCATAATGCAAACCAGCGACGCCCAGCCGAAGGCGCTGCCGCTCGGGGCAACAAAATGGCGGACAATCACCGCAATAATCCCAATTGCCGCCGCAAACGCAGAGAATCCACCAATCCAAGTGGCCATTGACAACGGTGCTTCAGAAAAATCGGTAATCCCGTCAATTGCATACTTAAATAATTTCCAGGTTGACCAGTCCGTCGTCCCGGCAACCCGCTCGACATTCTTGTAGGGCAGATACTTAGTCTTAAAACCGACCCAGTTGAAAATGCCCTTTGAAAACCGATTATACTCCTTTAGAGAAAGCACCGCGTCAACCATCTGACGGGTCATCATTCGATAGTCTCGGGCGCCGGGAACAATCTTGGTATCCGAAATTTTGTTGATAACATTATAGAACTGGTTGCTGAGGAAAGACTTAAACTTCGCCTCTCCCTTACGGTCCGTCCGCCGCATTCCCACACAGTCATATTCACCTGATGAAATTTCCTGATACATCTCAGGCAGGTATTCCGGCGGATCTTGAAGGTCGGCATCCATCACAACCACATAATCGCCAGTCGCTGCCTCCAGTCCAGCGTATAACCCTGCTTCCTTGCCAAAGTTTCGGGAGAATGACACATAGTGGACCCGTTCTGGATCCTGGTCATGCAGCTTCCGCAATTCTGCCAAGGTCTGGTCGGACGAACCATCATTGACAAACCAGTATTCAGTTTCCACCGGCATTTGCCGAACTACTTTTTCGACTGCCGGATAGAATAATGGAATGGTCTCCTGCTCATTATAGCAGGGAACCACGATCGATAGTTTCGCCACACTAACACCTCCCTGAAAAACTAGGCATGTCCCGTGATTTTACGCAGGATGAACTTGCCACCCTTCTTAAGCCAGTTAGTATGCTCCATAAACACGTACTTGACCTCCACGGTTGAGTATTGCGGATGTTTCTCCAGCCAGACATCAAGTAACAACTCGCTTAAAAAGCCGTAGACCCGCTGTTCATATACCGAGTAGTTACTGATATCCGTGCACTTTTCAACTTCCGCCAGGACGGCGAACATCCAGTTGCAGTACTCATTCAAGGGCTGTTTTTTCATCACAAACATATTAAACATGTGCGCCCAGGTCCGCTTCATCACCTTTTCAAATGCTGGCAGGTATTCTGGGTATTGCTCGGCAATGACCGCCCGCATGACTTCAAACGGTTCGTGGTGATGGGCATGGAGGTAGTGGGACTCGTTGCTTTCAATGTAGTAGCGACGCTTTGGAGGCAGGATAATGTCGTGGTCAACCAGCAGACTTTCCACCTGTTTCCTACTAAGGACACTATCCAAACTCTTACGGTGGTTCATGCTCAAGTAGCGGCGATAGTGAACTAGCCCCATCGCATCAAGGTCCAGGTTCTTCCAGCCCCAGTAAATCGCCGTCAATTCGTTATAGGTCGGATTTTTGCGGGAAATATTATCTCCCGTATTATCCCCCTGGAAGGTCTGGTTAACGTCCGGATGAAGCTCATTACCGACGAATACCGGCAAGTATAAATCATCCTTTGGCATTGCATAGTTCTTATGTGCAGCTACTAATACTTTAACGTCCACTGTCGTACTCCTATCTCAGTTAGTATGCCCCATTCGGCACGATCATTACTTTCACGGTTGCAAACATAATTTTCAGGTCAAGCCAGACTGACCGTTCCTGGATATAAGTCAGATCCAATTCGACCATCTCCGCAAAGTCAACGTCACTGCGGCCGCCAACCTGCCACATTCCGGTAGCCCCGGGTTTGACCATCAGCCGTTGCTTATCATAAGCAGTGTATTGCTTAACCTCGCTGACCAGCGGCGGCCGGGGGCCGACAATACTCATTGAGCCACCAATGACATTAATCAGCTGGGGCAGTTCATCCAGGCTGTACTTACGAATTACCCGGCCAACCTTAGTAATCCGCGGGTCATCTTTCATTTTAAACATGGCCCCGTTAATTTCGTTTTGCGCCTTTAATTGAGCTAAGAGTTCATCGGCGTTGGTCACCATCGACCGGAACTTGTACATTTTAAATTGTTTGCCGTCTTTTCCCACCCGGGTCTGTGAATAAAAAACCGGACCCTTCGGATCAGTAACCTTGATACAGATGGCAATAATCAAAAAGACCGGGCTCAACAAAACTACCGCAATCGTTGAAGCGACAACATCAAATAAGCGCTTCACCGTCCGGTAGCAATACTGATGATTTAATTTTTGTTCATTAATATGAATTTTTTTATTCTTCATGATCTTATTCTCTTCTTAGTTAGATATCTTATTAATAATACCAGTAATACTGTGCTTAGGAAAGCCCCTCTTGCTTTTCATCCAGCCAGCGCTGGACGGCGTCGAGGTCGAAGCCCTTGCGGAACATCGCCTGCTTAAAGTGGCGTTCACGGTCCAGGCCGGTGTAACGGTGGTAGCGGCGCCAGACTTTCTCCGCCTGGGCTACGAGCAAGGCGTTCTCCTGGTCCGGATCAGCTTCTGGAGTGACCGCCGCTTTAATCTGATCATAGACCTCCCCGGAATACCCCTTCATCATTAGCCCCTGCCGGACCTTTTGCTCCCGCCGAAATTCCGGCTGGTTATGGTAACGTTTGAAGAGCTTCCGGGCCAGTTTGCTGGCGTTCGCCAGGCAGTCAGCTGGTGGAAATTCCTGCAGAGCGGTCTCAATCTCGTTTTCGCCAACCTTTTTCAAGCGAAGCTGCTGGCGGATGACCCCCGGTCCTTTGAGCGTAGTCGTCATCATTGTCCGGACATAGGACCGGGCATACTGCTGATCATCAACCAGGTGCTGGTCCCGGAGCTTCGCCATGATTGGTTCAACGAACTCCGCCGGCGTCTCCAAGTCACGGAGCTTTTTGAGGACCTCACTCTCACTGCGCATTTGGTAGGACAGGTAGTCCAAGATTTTGCCATAGGCCCGCGCCTGCTGGTCAGCGGTCGTGATTGCCGCAACCTGGTCCTTATCCAGCTCCACGCCCCTCATCAGGCGGAACTTGACCAGGACACTTTCCGCCACTGGAAAGGCATAGTGGCCGTCCAAGTACACATTATAGCGGTCCTGCCGCTTCTGTGCTTCGATTTTCGAAATCTTCGCCATTTCTTAAAATTCCCCCTTCACTTTTACCGCGCTCAGCCGTTTATGTAAGTGTAAGCAGTGATCACCACTTACAAAATCAAACCAAAAGGAGTGCTCACCATGAGTAACGAACGTCAATTCAAATCAGCCAAACTGCAAGTAACCCTCGCCGGGGCCAAGCATCCCAAGGGCGCTACCCACATCCTGAATAACGTCAAGCAGGACTTGACCGCCGCACAAGTTGCTTCCGTCACCGCTGCTCTGGAAAGTCTGACCGGCGAACAGTGCACGGGCGCTAACATCGTCACAACCGAACAATTCGCAATCGCACAGTAATCCGAATAATAGAAAGGAAGTCCGCCTACTATGAAGACTCTCAACTTAACTTTCAAGAGCAACCGCGGTAAGAAGCACCTCTTAAAACTTAGCTACGCCAGCGAAAACCTCTCTGCCGAAACAGTCCGGCAGGCAATGGACCAGCTGTCCACCATCAATGCCTTCACCAACAAGGAAGGCGAAAACATTTACGCAACGCCAGTTTCCGCCAAGTACGTCGACACGGTTTCTACCGTTCTTTTTAACGACGAACGGCCGGCGGCATAGCCATCCTTGTGGGGAGCGGGAAGACGAACTAGACAAGCTAGTTCTTTCCCGCTCCCTTTTCTTTATGCCAGTGTTCCCGGTCAATCACCTGCCAGAAGTGTTCCCGCTCCTCCAGGACACCCTCGTGCGCTTCCTGGAGGGTGGCATTGAGGACCGCCCCCAACATAATCACGTAGCCGGAGAGGTCCAACCAGATCATCATCGCGATGAAGGCTCCAATCGTCTTGTAGGAAACCACGCTGTGCCGGAAGAAGACCGTGTAGTAGGAGAAAAGCCGGGAAAGCCCCATCCACAGGAGCGCCGCCAGGAGGGCCCCCGTCGCCGCATAGCGTAAGCGGACCTTCGCATTGGGCACGAAGTAGTACAGCAGGGTCAGGGCAATAAAGAGGACCGCCAGGGCAACCGGCCACCGAAGCGAGTTGAAGAGCGAAATATAGCGCCGGTTAAACTGCAGCAGCGGTTGGATGCTATTGAGTACCTGCTCCCCAAAACCATAGAGCAGGACAATCGCGTAAATCAGGATAATCACGACAATCATCCAGATAAAGGAGACCACCCGGTTAATGACCGGGTTTTGGTTGCGGGCCACGTCATAGGTCAGGTTAACCGACCGCTGAAAGGCCGCAATTCCCTGGCTGGTCGACCAGAGGGCAATCAGGGCCCCAGTTGTCAGCAGGCCCCCACTCCCCTGCCGCAGGAAGTCATAAATCAGTGGCTTGATAAAAACATAGACTGAGGACGGGACGGCTGTCTGGAGGTAGCTGAGTACCGTATCGGCATCCAGGCCGACCATCGGCAGCAGGTTTCCAATCACCAGCACCGCCGGAAAAATCGACAGCAGGGTATAGTAAGCTAACATTGCCGCCGAGCTGGAAATCTGGGCCATGGTAAAGTGCCGCATTAGCAGCAAGACAAAGTTCTTCAATTTTCCCGGTTCGTTTTTCATGCCGTCCTCCCTTGAATAACATAGGGCTATTATAGCAAAAAGACGACCAAAAGAGCAGGCCGGAATCTAAGCCGGATTAAAAAGGAGGCTGGGAGAAAACGATGGTTTTCTCACCAGCCTCTTGCTAGTTCTTAA
>OLQI01001231.1_pt1 | contig 17501 bp, 8 predicted proteins | sample 1672171 | NCBI WGS metagenome assembly OLQI01 (sample SAMEA3136655, study PRJEB25190) | human gut metagenome
AAAAGTATAAACATTCTCTGAAATAACAGCCTCATGCCTTGACGAGTGAATTTTCCAAGCTTAAAGTAGTATTAGGATGAAATAGTAAGTCAAAAAAATCAATTATTTATGAGACTTAAATAAAAAAACAGTGAGGCATAAAATGGGCAAGGTTATAGGTATAGATTTAGGAACAACAAACAGCTGTGTGGCAGTATTGGAGAACAATCAGCCGGTAGTCATAACTAACAGCGAGGGTCAGAGAACAACTCCGTCTGTAGTGGCTTTTACAAAGAATGGAGAGCGACTGGTTGGCGAGGCTGCAAAGAGGCAGGCAGCAGTCAATGTGGACAGGACATTTTTCTCAATAAAGAGACAGATGGGAAGCGATTTCAGGGCAAAAGTGGACGGAAAGCTGTATTCAGCTCCTGAGATTTCTTCTATGATTCTCAGAAAGCTGAAAAAGGATGCAGAGGACTATATTGGTGAGGCAGTGACAGACGCCGTAATCACAGTTCCTGCATATTTTTCGGATGCGCAAAGGCAGGCAACTAAGGATGCAGGAAGGATTGCTGGGCTTAATGTGCTTCGAATCATAAATGAGCCAACCTCTGCGGCACTCGCATACGGACTGGACCATGGACAGCAGCAGAAAATTCTTGTCTACGATCTCGGAGGAGGAACTTTCGATGTGTCTGTTATCGAAATAGGGGACAATTTGATAGAGGTGCTTGCCACAGCCGGTGATAATCATCTGGGTGGAGATGATTTTGATGAGAGAATCACGAATTATCTTGTCACAGAGTTTTACAGACAGCAGAATGTGGATCTGAGAAAGGATAATACTGCTATGCAGCGTGTCAGGGAGGAGGCTGAGAAGGCAAAAAAGGTGCTTTCATCATCATCCTCAACCACTATCAACCTGCCATTTATCACCACTGTAAAGGGACAGCCGGTCCACATGGAGATGAACCTCACAAGGGCTGAGTTTAATGAGATAACAAAGGATCTGGTGGAGAGAACTGCTATTCCTGTCAATCAGGCACTTTCAGATGCGGGTATTTCCGCAGCAGAGCTTGGAATGGTGCTGTTGGTAGGAGGCTCGACACGTGTGCCGGCTGTTGTTGAGGAGGTCAGAAGAATTACAGGAAAAGAGCCTTCACACAACCTAAATCCTGACGAGTGCGTGGCACTCGGTGCAGCAGTACAGGGCGGCAAGCTCGGTGGAGCAATTGTCGCAGGCAGCAGTGCGGCAGAGATTATACTGATGGATGTCACACCGCTTTCACTCGGAATTGAGACAGTTGGTGGTGTCTCAACTAAAATTATTGACAGAAATACGACTATTCCTACGAGATACAGCCAGATTTTTACAACTGCAGGAAGCTTCCAGACCTCTGTGGATATAAAGGTACTGCAGGGTGAGAGGCAGTTTGCAAGGGACAATAAGCTGATTGGAAACTTCAGGCTAAAGGGCATCAAGCCGGCTCCGGCAGGTGTGCCGCAGATAGAGGTGACATTTGATATAGATGCAAACGGCATTGTGCAGGTTTCTGCAAAGGACCTGGGCACAGGAAAGCATCAGGAGATTACGATTACCGCAAGCTCAAATTTGTCTGATTCTGAGATTGAGCAGGCTATCCGTGAGGCACAGGAGTATGAGGCAACAGACGGACAGAGAAAGGCTTATATTGATGCAAGAAGTGAGGCTGATACGCTTGTGCGCCAGGTGGAAAATGTCATGGCTGACAAGGAAAAAAGAAAGGCTATGGACAGCGCACAGAAAAAAAGTGTGAAATCATCGCTTTCGTATGTGAAGAAGCTTATTTCAAGGACAAAGCCCGGAAATGTGAGCGAAGAGCAGGCTGCCGAGATAAAGCATGCGGCAGATGAACTGAGAAATGCGGCAGCGGGATTGATTTAATTATAGTAACTACTATTATTCATTTGGCTATTTACGAGAAGCGGATTTTCATATAAAATATGGGTAAGTGGTGAGTATTCATAACCACCCTGAATAGTTATAATGTTAATTTAAATCCGAGGAAATAGAAAATGAATGCGAACGATAAAACAGAAAAGGTACTAAGAGAAATTCATATCATGCTCTCAAAGGCGGAGCCGTATAAGCCGGAGCCGAGCAGGGTGATCATAAACAAGCAGCAAATGATAGATTTACTTGCTGAGCTGAATAAGTGTATATATGCAATACAGGATGAGTATGAGCTTACTGAACAGAGTCGCAATCACGCAGAGAGAGAGTTCAGAAAGAAGGGGGATCAGATAGTCTGGGATGCAAGCAGAAAGGCTGAGGATGTGTATGCAGCATCGGTTATCTATACGGATGAGGCGCTTTCAAGAGTGCGTGATATCATCAATGATACCAACGAGTCACTTGAAAAGCTGTGCAAGAATATGAAGGATAAGATTGCAGAGCAGGAGAAGATAGTTAAAACTAACCAGTATGAGCTCAAGGGACAGCTTCAGGATTTGTCCGATACGGAGAAGTATCTTAAGATTATCGATGATAGAAATAAGGAGATAGAACGTCAGAAAAATGCAGGTAAACCTGTAGAGGAGCGTACTATTGACAATGAAGAGAAGTCCATCTATGCAAACAGACAGACTGAAATCAAGGTAAATATGGATTATATCAGAAAACTGGGACTTGCTGAGGGCGAGGACCTGGGAGATGGTGTAGTGGGTGAAGTGAAGCTTGCAGACGATACACCTGATGCCGGATTAAATCATAGCAATGATAAGGATGAAGCCAAGGCTGCCGGCTCAAAATCGTCTGTTGATGAGGATTATAAGGCAATAAGCAGAAAAGCCGGCAATCCACCTGTTATCAACACAAAGGAAGGGAAGGAGCTCACAGACGGTATCCACAGAATGTGGCAGAGCATCACCGGAAATAAAGGGAAATGAAACACACCTATGTAATATAAAGCAGCAGTTCAAAACAGAACGGCTGCTTTTTGGCTTATATTTAAAAGTGGGTAATATTAAGCAGATTTTAAGAAAAACAAAGTGGATAATCTGATAAAATATAGCTGACTAACGGCAGGAGAAGGTTTCTGTTAAAAATTCATAGAAGGAGGATAATATGACAATATTAGTTTGTGATGACGACAAGGAAATAGTTGAGGCAATTGAGATTTACCTGATGCAGGAGGGCTACGACGTGGAGAAGGCTTACGACGGCATACAGGCGGTTGAAATTATGAAGAATAAAAAAATAGACCTTATGATAATAGATGTCATGATGCCAAAGCTCGACGGAATAAGAGCCACTTTGCAGATACGAAAGGAAAGCAGGGTGCCGATAATCATTCTATCGGCAAAGACAGAGGATGCTGACAAGATTTTAGGCCTCAATGTGGGAGCTGATGATTATGTCACAAAGCCTTTTAATCCGCTTGAGCTTGTGGCAAGGGTAAAGTCACAGCTTCGCAGATATACCACTCTGTCAAGCAATGATGCAGCCGGAGACAAGGTTTATGAAGCCGGAGGTCTTTTGGTAAATGATGATTTAAAAAAGGTGACTGTGGATGGTGAGGAGGTAAAGCTCACACCGATTGAATACAATATACTGCTTTTACTCCTTAAAAATAAGGGAAAGGTCTACTCAATAAACGAAATATATGAGAGCATATGGAACGAGGAGGCGATAGGCGCCGACAATACAGTTGCTGTGCACATCAGACATATCAGGGAAAAAATAGAGATAAATCCTAAGGAGCCACGCTATCTGAAGGTGGTCTGGGGAGTAGGCTATAAGATAGAGGACAACAAATGAAGCAGTATACGATAGGAAAAAAAGCGGCGGTCATAGTCTTACATCAGCTATGCATGATACTTATGGTGACAGGAGTGTTTGCCACAGGCTATGCATTCAGGCACGATGCGCATGAAAATATTGATATATATACACTAATATCGCTTGCGGGTCTGGTAGGCAGCTTTGTGAGCCTGGCATATATGGCAAACGTGGCCGGCAGAAAATCAGAGGATGATTACACAATATACTATTTACCGATTGACAAGGTATACTCTGATGTGATGCTGGTGATATTTACACTGCTCATGGTATTTATGGGAAAAGTGATTTCAGGCGTAAAAAACCAACACTTTGACTATGCATCACTCATTATGACGGCAGGCACATTTACTTTTTTGTTTGATCTGGCTTTTATTATTTTATACCAGAGCATTGTAAGGAAGATAAAAGGCAATATATTTTACACACACAGCCTGATATACAAGGGATATGAGCTTATAAAGAGGGTTATTGAGAAAAAGGATATCCACACACAAAAAAATAAAGAGATAATGCGCATACAGGAGGCACTTGAGGCTATCTCGGAAGGAGCGCTTGACACTACACTTAATGTCAATGAGTTTCATGGGCAGCAGAAAAAGGTGGCGGAGGCTGTCAACCATATACGCCAGGGTCTTATGAGCTCGGTAAATGAGAGCCTTAAAAATGAAAAACTAAAGGCAGACTTAATAACAAACGTATCACACGATATAAAGACACCTCTGACTTCAATAGTCAACTATGTTGACCTGCTTAAGAGGGAAAATCTGGAAAATGAAAATGCCAAATACTATATACATGTGCTGGAGGAAAAGTCACAGCGCTTAAAGCAGCTTACAGAGGATTTGGTAGAGACATCAAAGATTACCTCGGGAAATGTGAAGCTCAATATGCAAAAGCTTGATCTGGTTGAGCTTTTATACCAGACCGGAGGTGAATTCAATGAGCGCTTTGAGTCGAGAAATCTGACAATAGTTACAAAAATTCCATCAGAACAGATATTTATCTATGCGGATGGGCGTCAGCTTTACCGCTCTATTGAAAATCTGTATACTAATGCCGCAAAATATGCACTGGAAAATACCAGAGTGTATGTAGAGCTTGAAAAGGCAGATAAAAAGGCAGTTTTTACAATAAAGAATGTGTCTAAGAACGAGCTTGACATAGTAAGCAACGGAAATGTAGACTTGACAGAGCGTTTTGTGAGGGGAGAGAGGTCGAGAACTACTGAAGGAAGTGGACTTGGACTTTCGATTGCAAAGAATCTGACCCATTTGATGGGAGGAAAATTCGAAATTAAGGTAGATGGTGATTTATTTATTGCCACAATTACCTATAATATTATATAATAGTAAATAAAAGAATTTTGAAATACACATACGGAGGTAGAATAAGTGAAATTATATGAAAATGGTGCTTACCTTTTAAACGGTAAGGAAGTAATAATTGATGGACCGGATGCTCAGGCAGCTGTCAAAAGCAAGACTGGCATGGACATCGATAAACAGACAGCTAAGCAGGAGACAATTGCTTACGGTATTTTAAAGGAGCACAATACATCCGGCAATATGGACAAGCTTCAGATTAAGTTTGATAAGCTTACATCGCATGATATCACATTTGTAGGTATCATCCAGACAGCACGAGCTTCAGGACTTGAAAAATTCCCTATCCCGTATGTACTTACAAACTGTCACAACAGCCTTTGTGCAGTTGGTGGAACAATCAATGAGGATGACCACATGTTTGGTCTTACATGTGCAAAGAAGTACGGCGGAATCTATGTACCACCTCATCAGGCAGTTATCCATCAGTTTGCACGAGAGATGCTTGCCGGTGGCGGAAAAATGATACTTGGTTCTGATTCACATACACGCTATGGTGCACTTGGTACTATGGCAGTCGGCGAGGGTGGACCTGAGCTTGTTAAGCAGCTTCTCGAACAGACATATGATATTGATATGCCTGAGGTTGTAGGCATTTACCTGACAGGAGAGCCAATCAAGGGCGTTGGACCACAGGATGTCGCACTTGCAATTATCGGAGAGGTATTCGGAAACGGCTTCGTAAAGAACAAAGTTATGGAGTTTGTAGGACCGGGTGTGTCTAATCTGAGCGTTGACTTCCGTATAGGTGTCGATGTTATGACAACAGAGACTACATGTCTTTCTTCTATCTGGAGAACAGATGATCAGGTTAAGGAATTCTTTGAGATTCACGGTAGGGCTGAGGACCACAAGGAGCTTAATCCGGGTGAGGTGGCTTACTACGACAGATTTATTGAGATTGATTTAAGCCAGATCCGCCCAATGATAGCTATGCCATTCCACCCAAGCAATACCTATACTATCGATGAGCTCAATGCAAACCTCATGGATATTCTCGATGACTGTGAGAAGAGAGCTGAGGTAAGCTTTGACGGAAAGGTGAAGCTTGATTTAAAGAGTAAGGTAAGAGACGGAAAACTGTATGTAGACCAGGGAATCATCGCAGGCTGTGCAGGCGGTGGATTTGAGAATATCTGCGATGCGGCTGACATATTAAACGGACATTCAATCGGAGCAGACGAGTTTACACTGAGTGTTTACCCGGCATCTACTCCAATATACATGGAGCTTGTGAAAAACGGAGCTGTAGCAAAGCTTCTTGAGACAGGTGCAATCGTAAAGACTGCTTTCTGCGGACCTTGCTTTGGTGCAGGAGATACACCTGCCAACAACGCATTCTCTATCCGTCATTCAACAAGAAACTTCCCTAACAGAGAGGGTTCTAAGGTACAGAACGGACAGATCAGCTCAGTGGCACTCATGGATGCACGTTCAATCGCTGCAACAGCAGCAAACAAGGGCTTCCTTACATCAGCAGCGGATATTGATGTCAACTTTACAAAGCCAAAATATTTCTTTGACAAGACTATATATGAGAACCGTGTATTTGACAGCCATGGAGTGGCAGATCCTTCAGTTGAAATCCAGTTCGGACCAAACATTAAGGACTGGCCGGCAATGAGTGCGCTTCCGGAGAATATGCTCCTTAAGGTGGTTTCAGAGATTCATGATCCTGTTACTACAACAGATGAGCTCATTCCTTCAGGAGAGACATCTTCATATCGTTCAAACCCTCTTGGACTTGCAGAGTTCGCACTTTCAAGAAAGGATCCTGAGTATGTAGGCAGAGCAAAGGAAATCCAGAAGGCCCAGAAGGCTATAGAGAGTGGTGAGTGCGCAGGAAAGGCTGTTCCTGAGGTTGCTGAAATCATGGGAGTAGTAAAGAAAAAATTCCCTGAGGCAAGCCATGAGAATATGGGCTTCGGAAGCACAATTTTTGCTGTTAAGCCGGGTGACGGCTCAGCAAGAGAGCAGGCTGCCAGCTGCCAGAAGGTACTCGGAGGCTGGGCAAATATCGCAAACGAGTATGCCACAAAGAGATACCGTTCAAACCTTATCAACTGGGGAATGCTTCCATTCATCATCGATGAGGGAGAGCTTCCGTTCCACAACCTCGACTATATCTTCCTTCCGGGAATCAAGAAGGAAATCGAGGATGCAAAGACGGAGTTTGAGGCATATGTTGTCAAGGATGGTGAATTAAAGCCATTTACACTGAAGATGGGTGAGCTCACAGATGATGAAAGAGAGATAATATTAAAGGGATGTCTCATCAACTATAATCGTAAATAAGGAGAGTTTAATCCGATGGAAGAAACCGGAAAAGCTGGTAAAAAATCAAACATTGAGATAAATGCAGATAAGGGTGCGAAGCAGAATTCGCACCCGGGGCGTGAGGAATGGCCACATCTGATCAGAATAGGTGTCATGGTATTTGTCACGTTTGCAGTCAGTATACTGTTTTTCTTTGCACTGTACAGATTTGAGGGCTTTGCAGGCATATGGAGCAAGCTGCTTGCGGCAGCAATGCCTATTATAATGGGACTTGTGCTTGCATACCTGATGAATCCTGTCATGCTGTGGCTGGAAAGATGCTTTAAAAAGCTTCTTTCCAAAAAGATGAAAAGCGAAAGCAAGCTGCGAAAGGTTTCAAGAGCTCTTGCAATCACAGGCTCGGTTATTATTCTTGTAGCAATTATTTCGCTCCTCATTGCGGCTATTGTGCCTTCTGTCATAGCAAGTATATCGGGACTTATGAAGACACTGCCAAATGATGTTGCGGCATTCATTAACATGATAAAGAACGGCAATTTCGGGGACAGCAAAATTGCTGAGCTCGCGAGCACAGGTTTACAGAATGCAACCGACTACATTGAGGATTATGCCACAGAAAAGCTGATTCCTGAGGCACAGAAGTATGTTGCACAGATTACAACCGGTGTGATTTCGGTAGTCAGAGGCTTATTTAATTTTATTATCGGAATAATCGTGATGGTCTATGTGATGAGTATTCAGGAGACTCTCGCAGGACAGAGCAAAAAGATAATATATGCTGTCTGCAAGCCAAAGACAGGCAATATCATCATTGAGACGATCAGAAAGACAAATGAGATTTTTGGAGGCTTCATAAGCGGTAAGATTATAGATTCACTGATTATAGGTGTGATTGCATATTTCGGATGTCTGATTTTAAGGATTCCATCATCGGTGCTCGTTGCAGTGATTATCGGCGTCACAAATGTGATTCCGGTATTCGGACCGTTTATCGGTGCAATTCCATCGTTACTCATAGTAGTAATTCAGAGTCCGTGGCATGCGCTTTATCTTCTGATATTTATTGTCGTGCTGCAGCAGGTGGATGGTAATATAATAGGGCCTAAGATACTTGGCTCATCTACCGGTCTTTCGACCTTCTGGGTTATGTTTGCCATACTAATCGGCGGAGGAATGTTTGGTTTTCTTGGAATGTTACTTGGTGTTCCAACCTTTGCTGTGATATACTATATTGTGAAAAGAGTTGTTAATTATGCTCTCAGGAAAAAGAAGCTTCCTGAGGACACAAGGGATTATACAAAGACAACAGGCGTAGATACCAAAAATAATAAGCTTAAATACGAGTAGGTGAAATAAGTGGATAAATACGAATACAATCTCAAGCTGGATCAGATAAAAGCCCTAAGCGCCGAGGAGGGCTATATGAGCGCAGCAGAGATTGCGGATAGCATAAATTGGAACAAAATTAAAAATGTAAATACACTCGTTAAAATCGGCGAAATCTACGAGAAGGCCGAAAGATACCAGGATGCAAGGGACATACTTTTAATGGCCTATGACCGTTCACCAATCGGCAGGATGATTATATACAGACTGGCTGAGGTCGCCATCAAGATGGGTGATTATGATGCTGCTACAGAGTATTATGATGAGTTTGTTGAGATAGCGCCTCATGATGATATGAAGTATGTATTAAGATATGCCATCAAAAAAGGGCAGGGAGCCTCATTTGATGAGCTTATCACTATTCTTGAAGAGTACAAGGATGAAGAATACACTGAGGAGTGGGCATATGAGCTTGCATATCTATACCACAAGGCCGGAAAAGCCGATAAGTGTATAGATGCCTGCGATGAGCTCATTCTGTGGTTCGGAGACGGACCATATGTGGAGCGTGCGCTGGAGCTTAAGATGCTTTATCAGCCACTTACCAAGGCTCAGGAGGAAAAGTACAGACGATTCAAGGCAGAGAAGGAAAAGCCGGCTAAGATAAAGGATGAGGCTGAGGTCACTGAGATAGGTGCCATGGAGATGGTAAAGGGCGGAGAGATAGTGCATGATGACGTAACTATTCCGCAGATTACTGTAAATCAGGAGAAGTTCAATACTGTAAATTTACAGCAGGAGATTGCCAAGGGTATGCAGCAGATCATGGAGGCCAAGGGCAAGAATGAAGTTGCTGATACGATGGATACCATCAAAAAGATAGTTGAGGATATTCCTTATCTCAAGCTCGAAAAGGAGCAGGAAGAGTATGTACAGCAGCCGGAAGAGACAGAGCATATCGCTACAGATGAAGAGATAGATGGTTCACTTAAGTTGAATTTCAAGGAGCTTTTGGGTGAAGACGCTGACGGACAGATGTCTATGGTCATGAGTGAAAAGACTCAGCTTGAGCATCAGATTACAGGACAGATGTCTATACAGGATGTGCTTGAAGAATGGGAAAAGACCAGACATGCGGCTGAAATTGCACTTAAAGAGGCTGAGCAGCAGAAGCTTGAGTCAGCTAAGGCAAGAGCTCTTCAGGAGGCAGGAGACATCATGGAGAGACTAAATGATGTCATTCCAAAGCTGGATGCAGGTGTCACTCCGAAGGAACTTCTTGAGGAGGAGTATTTGAAGGTGCCGGTTGATATTATAGAGCAGAAAGCTGTCGTGAAGGAGCCTGAAGAAGAGCAGAAACCGGATATGCAGGAGCTTTATGCAGAGGAGACTGTGGATGAAGTACAGGAGCCGCAGGAAGCACCGGAAGATACTATAGACGAAGCACAGGAGCCGCAGGAAGCACCGGAAGAGGCTATAGAAGAAGCTATAGAAGAAGTGCAGGAGCCGCAGGAAGCACCGGAAGAGGCTATAGAAGAAGCTATAGAAGAAGTGCAGGAGTCACGGGAAGTACCTGAAGAGGCTGCAGATGAAGCCAGGGAACCGGTTGGAGAGCCGGAGGATATAATTATGGCAGAGGAGTCTGAGAAAGACGAGATACTCATGCAGCCGACTACCATGATGCCTGAAATAACAGATGATATGTTAAATGTCGATGATGATACATCAGATGATGAGACTTCACAGGAGAAAGAAAACGTTTCTGAGAAGAGAGATTTTGATCATGTGACATCATTTATCGAGCAGGAAATAGCCAAGATGACAGCAAAAAATCCGGGACTGGAGAAGAAGCTGGATATGGCTAAGACAAGAAAAATGCCGGATATTTCATTGCCGGAGGATTTAGACAGCGAAGAAGATGACTCGAAATTGAAAGAAACAAAACATATAAAAGAGCTTACAAGCGAACAGAAAGCTATATTTTCATATTTCATACCGGTAAAGGGTATGGAGGATCAGATCTGCAAGGCATATAATGCAGTGCTTGATCATTTCAACAGGAAAGAAAACGCATCCACAGGCAACCTCATTATACAGGGAGAGCAGGGTTGCGGAAAGACAATGCTTGCTACAAGCTTTATAAAGGTATTACAAAAAGATGGTGAACAGCTTACAGGAAAGATGGGCAAGATTGATGCTGCCGCACTCAATAAAAAGGATGTGCAGCAGGTAGTCAGAAAGATAACAGGAGGCTGTCTCATCATAGAAAGAGCCGGTGATATCGACCGCAGCATAGCTGCCCAGCTATCATTTTTGATGGAGCATGATATTACAGGAACACTCTATATACTTGAGGATACATCAAAGGGTATAAAGAAGGCTCTCTCAATGGATGAGGGCTTTGCATCCAAGTTCACGGAAAAGATATCGGTTCCTATTTTTACAAATGATGAACTCGTATTGTTTGCCAAATCGTACTCTGCAGAGCTTGGGTACAAGATAGATGAGATGGCTATTCTGGCATTGCATAACAGAATCAGCAATATTGAGAGGATAGACCAGGCTACCACTCTGACAGAGGTCAAGGATATAATTGACGAGGCCATAGACAGGGAGGCTCACAGCGGACTTAAGAAGGCTATAAGTATTCTGACAGCCAGGCGATATACAGATGATGACCGAATTGTACTCAAAGAGGATCATTTCAGGGAAAAATAAATACTTATGGGGGGTATATATATGTGTAATTTTACAGCAATGGATTGTTACCTGTTTGGTCAGGCAACACACTATGATATCTACAAGAAGATGGGTGCTCACTTAGCTGAGCGTAAAGGAAAAAAAGGAGTGTGCTTTGACGTCTGGGCGCCACATGCGAGGGAAGTATACGTGTTTGGTGAGTTTAACGACTGGAATGAGACCAGTCATGAGATGAAGCGTGTAGAGCCGGAAACCATGGGAGTGTATGAGCTTTTTGTACCGGGAGCGCAAAAGGGTCAGATGTATAAGTTTATTATAGTCACTGAACAGGGTGATAAGCTGTACAAGGCGGATCCATACGCAAACTACGCAGAGCTTCGTCCGGGAACAGCGTCAATCATCACAGATATCGAGCACTTCACATGGACTGACAAAGAGTGGATGGATAAGAGAGCAGCAAAGTCAGATGCTGATGTATATTCTTCACCTATGGCTATATATGAGTGTCATCCGGGCTCATGGATGAGACATCCGGGCAGGGATGATGAGGGCTTTTATACATACAGGGAGCTTGCAAAATCACTCATATCCTATGTGAAAACTATGGGATATACACATATTGAGCTTATGGGTATTTCAGAGTATCCGTTTGATGGCTCATGGGGATATCAGGTGACAGGCTACTATGCACCTACATCGAGGTATGGAGAGCCTGAGGATTTTGCATACTTTGTTGATCAGTGCCATAAAAATAATATCGGAGTAATCCTCGACTGGGTACCTGCACATTTCCCAAAGGATGCGCATGGACTTGCCAATTTCGATGGAACAGCCACATATGAGTATGCAGACCCAAGAAAGGGAGAGCATCCCGACTGGGGCACAAAGATATTTGACTACGGTAAGAATGAAGTAAAGAACTTCCTTATCGGAAGTGCACTTATGTGGATAGAAAATTACCACGTAGACGGACTCCGTGTGGATGCAGTTGCGTCAATGCTTTATCTTGACTATGGAAAGAACGACGGACAGTGGGTGCCAAACAAGTTTGGAGGAAATAAGAACCTCGAGGCAGTAGAGTTTTTCAAGCATATCAATACACTCATACTTGGAAGAAATCACGGAACTGTAATGATAGCCGAAGAGTCTACCGCATGGCCAAAGGTAACAGGCAAGGTAGAGGAAGACGGACTGAACTTCAGCTACAAATGGAACATGGGATGGATGCATGACTTCCTTGATTATATGAAGCTGGATCCATATTTCCGTAAAAATAACCACAACAAGATGACATTTGCGATGAGCTATAATGAGAGTGAGAAATATATTCTGGTACTGTCACATGATGAGGTGGTACATCTGAAGTGTTCTATGCTCAACAAAATGCCGGGCTTAGAAGGGGATAAATTCAAGAACCTCATGGCAGGATATGCATTTATGATGGGACACTGTGGAAAGAAGCTTCTTTTCATGGGACAGGAGTTTGCACAGAAGCAGGAGTGGAGTGAGGAAAGAGAACTCGACTGGTATCTGCTTGAGAATCCGGAGCATAAAAAGATCCAGAACTGGGTAAAGGAGCTGCTTCACCTCTATAGGAGAAACCGCTGTCTGTATGAGCTGGATTCAAGCTGGGAAGGCTTTGAATGGATAAATGCAAACGATGCAGACAGAAGCATCTTCAGCTTTATCAGAAAGAGTAAGGATGGCAAGAATAATATGCTCTTTGTCATCAATTTCACACCGGTAGAGAGACCTGATTACAGAGTCGGAGTGCCAAAGCACAAGACATATCAGCTCGTTTTAGATAGTGAGGATCCTAAGTTTACCGGCAAAACGGTACAAGCGCCTGTAAAGAAGGCTGCAAAGGGCAGAGGCAAGGCAGCAAAACAGTCATATAAGAAGCTGGACTATAAGGCAGTCAAATCAGAGTGTGACGGCAGACCATTTTCATTTGCTTATCCACTTGCGCCTTACGGAGTTGCTGTATTTAAATACTAATATACCGGTAAACAGCAGGGTAAAGGACCGCGCCAATTTAAGGCGCGGTCTTTATTTTTGCGTATTATATGTCGATATAAAATAAAAAGATAACTATTCAGAACCACTGAGAACAAAAAAACTGATGCGTCATGCTTGCATGTAAGCAGCAGATTTTCTTGTTCTCAAGGTGGCTCTGAACAGTTGGATAAAAAATACGAGGTATGAATATCCATAAATAAAGGCTGCAGAGATGGTATATATGCAGGTCACGGAGCAGGAAATATGCAGATAGAGAATTTGATTAATAAAAGCACAGATACGAAAAATACGGACACAAAAACCATAAATGACATGACAGCGGGTATGCGTGTGTCAGACTACATAAAGACAGACAGCAGTGACAATATGTCAAAAAAGGCGGCTGTTGTCGGTTCGTCAAATTCTGTTGATATGTCGGATACGATATATGCAAGACCGCAGGCTAAAAACGAAGCCGGGAACAACGATGGCGCAGATATGGCAGAAAATCTGCTAAATGACATGAATCAGACCTCAGAAAACAGGCGAAATGATATGATTGTCACTGCAAGCACCACAACGAGTGATGATTACAAAGCTGCAAAGGATGACGGATATGATGTCATTGTCACTGAGACCGACAAGATAAAAGCAGTGCTGGCAAAGGCTGGTGTAGATATATCCATATATGGAGATGATCTGAGCATGGAGCAGCTCACAGACATCACGGGAAGCCAGACTGAAGCGGCCATGCTTGTCAATCAGATGAAAGCATATGATATTCCTGCTACAGATGACAATATAAAGGCAGGTACAGATGCCATAGACCGGGCAAAGAGCCTTACAAATATATCCAATGAGACAAAGGCATATCTGGTCAGAAATAACATGAATCCGACGGTTTCCAATGTATACAAGGCTACGTACAGCAGCAGTCAGGTACAAGATTACAGGCAGAAAACCAAAATGACGGAGATATCAGATGAGCTGTTTGATGAGCTTAAGCCACAGCTTAAACAGATATTAGAGGAAGCTCATATAGACAGTAGTGATGAGAATCTGAATCAGTGCAGATGGCTGATAGATGAAGATATAGCCGTTACACCTGACAATGTGCTGCTTGCGAATCAGGTAGACTGCATCAACGCAGCAGAAGAAAATGTGAGCAGTGATTTTTATGCAAGGGCAGTGACAGAAGCACTGGCAATGGGAAAAAAGGCTACAGATGCCACTATGTCACAAGATGGTCTGACATTTGACATGGCAAAGAAAGCCTGTGATGTATTAGGTGAGGCGACCGCAGATGACATTGTCACATTAGAGTCAGATAACATACCTGTCACGATAGAGAATCTGTCAAAGCTTATAGCTGCAAGGGGTAAGGATAGTGCAGCATCGCAAGCCTCAGCAAATAAAGCTGCGGATAATTCGATTACAGACAGCCGGGAAGCAAGGCTTGTGACAGCTCAAAGAAAGCTTGAGGAAGCGAGACTTTCCATGACAGCAGAAGCCAACCTTTCACTCATAAAAAAAGGAGTTTCAATAGACACAGAGCCTATTGAACGTGTAGTGGAGCTGCTTAAGCAGCAGGAAAATAAATACTACGGAGCGCTGTTTGGTGATAGCAGTGTAGAGGCATCTGATGATAGGGTACGTATGTACAATAATGTCTGTGATATTTTCAATCAGATGAAGCAGCAGCCGGCGTATGTACTGACCCTGGAATCCGCTGATGACACTGTGTATGAGCTGTATACAGCAGGCAAAGCAATGAAGCAGTCATTAGAAGCAGCAGCCTCAGGATATGAGACTCTTATGACATCACCGCGGGCAGATATGGGAGACAGTATATCAAAAGCATTTCAGAATGTGGATGATATACTTAAAGAGCTTCAGATAGATACATCTGAAGGCAATCGCAGGGCTGTGCGGATACTTGCGTACAATAGTACCGACATCACAGAGGACAATATAAAGCAGATAAAGTCTGTAGATGAGCAGGTGCAGAGAGCATTCAGCGATATGACACCGGCGGTGACGATTGAGATGATAAAAAGAGGCATATCACCGCTTGATATGAGCATGAGTGACATAAGTGACACTGCCAGACGGATAAAATCAGAAAATCCTGACGAAAAGGATGAGAAATTCAGCGAGTTTCTCTGGAAGCTTGAAAAGAAAAATGAAATCTCAGAGAAGGAAAGAGACTCATATATAGGCATATACAGGCTTATTTCACAGGTGGAGCAGTCAGATGGTGCTGTGATAGGCTCACTTGTTAATCAGGGAGCAGATATTACAATGAAAAATCTGCTTACAGCGGTCCGGGTACGAGGAAAGAGTGCCATGGACTATAAGGTGGACGATACCTTTGCCGGAGTGGACAGTGTAAGCAGTGGCATTAAAATTGACTCACAGATAGAAAGCGCATATCATACAAACTGCCTAAGGGATGTGCTTGATACACTTTCACCTGAGAAAATGGAGTTTGTGCAGTATGACAGCTGGCTTGATATGACTCCGGAGCAGTTAAGGCAGGCTGTATATGAGGCCAACGAGGATAACGCACTGTCAGAGCAATATGCCACAGAACAGCTAAGACAGTTCAATCAGGCAGTTTCGGTGCCTGAGAACGTATATGCTTTTCTAGAGAAATATGATGTAAAAACAACCGCGGTAAACCTCATGGCTGCGTCACGGCTAATGAAAAATCCGTCAGAGACAGTAAGAAATCTCTGGGAGCGTGGAGACAGTGCTACGGCAAGGGCTCTTTTGGATGAGACTCTCAGACGGTTTTCTGAGTCGGTCAAAAATCCAAAGGAGCTTGCGCAGGCGCAGGAAACGCTGGCTGATACAGCTGAGCATGTTATGGATTCGATGATTATAGAGGATAGGCACACAGGTTCAATAGACCTCAGACAGATGAAGCTATTATGCAGTCAGCTAAGGATAGCTTCAAATATGTCGAGACAGGAAAACTATATTGTACCAATAGAGACTGCAGATGGGATCACAGGTATGAAGCTTCGCATAGTAAGAGGCGAGGATAAAAAGGGCATGGTTGACATATTCCTTGAGGATAAAAAATGCGGCAGGGTAGCTGCATATTTTGAGGCAAAGGAAAACTCAGTATCTGCTATGATAGTCACAGACGATGAGCAGACTAAAAAGCTGTTTGAAGACAATATCACTATGTTTGAGGCAGGAATAAGTGATGGTGAACAGCGTGTGCGCATAGATGTGGCACTGGAGCATGATATATCTGCAAAAGAGTCTAAGATGTCAGATATGAAATCGAATACTGAGTCAGATAATGAGACAAAAAAGCAGCTTGATGGCGGTGAAAGTGTCCAGACAACCAGACTATATCACATCGCAGAGCAGTTTATTGTAAATGTCCAGAGGGTGATTGCGCAAGATAGTCTGTAACACCGATATATATTGCATGTGCCAGGTCATCCTGATAGTTTTTGTCAGTAAGAAGAAGTGTCTCAGCAGGATTACTCAAGAATCCACATTCTACGATTACGGTCGGGGATGTGGATTTTTTTAGTATAAAGTATTCTTTATTGGGCTTAATGCTTCGTGGCTTTGCGACACAAAGAGAAGTGTTTAAAGCTCCAAGAACAGAGGATGCGAGCTCTTTTCCTGCATCAGAGGCTTCATAATAGAATACCTGTGGACCGCTGCTTGAATTGTCCTCAAAGCTGTTTTGATGGATACTGATGCTGACTGCCACATTGCTTTTAGACATCAGGGCAGTTCTCTTTGTCAGATCATCTGTCTTTGGATGCTTGGAATTATCCGGGGCGAGGTCGCAGTCGGTGGTTCTGGTCATGACAACAGTAAAGCCTCTGTTTTCAAACAGCTGTTTAAGAGCCATTGCAATACTCAGGTTGACATCCTTTTCCATGACGCCGGAGGTGGAAATCTTACCGGGATCACTTCCACCATGTGCTGGTTGTAGTTTACGCAAATTGTGATATGTATTCCCCAGTATATATGGGGAGTTAGAA
>OLQI01001267.1_pt1 | contig 17125 bp, 16 predicted proteins | sample 1672171 | NCBI WGS metagenome assembly OLQI01 (sample SAMEA3136655, study PRJEB25190) | human gut metagenome
GTCGGGCTCATAACCCGAAGGTCGGTGGTTCAAATCCGCCCCCCGCGACCAAGAACTTATAGGCCTCCGAGTGAAAGCTCGGAGGCCTTTTTGCTATATCCTGCGAAGTTGTGGGCGTTGGGGGGCATTGTGGCGAAGCCGGAGAATACGTTACTGCTCTATCGTGACGAAGATGGAGAAACCAACGTTTCAGTGCTGTTCAGCGATGAGGATGTCTGGCTGACCCAGGACCAGTTGGCTGAAGTTTATCAAACGACTCGTCAAAATATCGGACAGCACATCAAAGGTATTTTGCGGGATGAAGAACTTCCCGAGGCAACTCGAAAGAAATTCTTTCGAGTTCGAGCTGAAGGCATGCGCGAGGTGCGCAGAGAGATCGAGCACTATAATCTCGACATGATCATTGCCGTAGGCTATCGCGTCCAATCTCCCGTCGCCACCCGTTTTCGCCGATGGGCGACCGCGAGGTTGCACGAGTACATCCAGAAAGGATTTGCGCTTGATGACGAGCGCCTCAAACAGGGTGGAGCGCGGTACTTCCGAGAACTTCTTCAGCGCATTCGTGACATTCGATCGAGCGAGCGCAATTTCTATCAACAGGTGACAGACATTTACGCCACCTCCGTTGATTACGATCCGCGATCTCTTACGACGAGGAATTTTTTTGCGACCGTGCAAAATAAGCTGCACTATGCCGTTCATGAGAACACCGCTGCCGAGGTGATATACCGAAGGGTGGACAATGAGAAACCCTATGTGGGCATGACTAACTTCAAGGGTTCTTATGTTACCGAGGACGATGTGAAGATAGCGAAGAACTATCTTAGCGAAGCGGAATTACAGCGTCTTAATCTATTGGTGTCGCAGTTTCTCGACTACGCAGAATTCCAAGCGCTTGAACAAGTTCCTATGAAGATGGAAGACTGGATTCAAGCACTCGATGATCTGATTGTGCGCTTAAGGCGAAAGCTATTAGAAGGAAATGGGAGCATATCGCACGAGCAGGCGTTGGAGAAGGCACAGCGCGAATTCGAGATATACCGCGACCGAGAGATGAAGCAGCTTGAAAGCGATTTTGATAGAGCCATCAAGCAGCTCTCCTTTTGGGAGAAGTAGTTGACGAGCGGGAGCGAACAGAGCGAGAGGGGCAGCCTGCCAGAGCTTGAAGGCTAGCCATTGCCCCGATGCAGGATCACCGAGCTTTGCTGCATATAGGCCTGATTGACCACAAGCTATATAATTTATGAATAAGGATTTGCGGGTAAGGTGGTGAAATTGTGGGCAGGCCAGAAGACAAATATGTAAAGCTTCCTGCGATTATTCATGCCACGCGCATTGGGTACCGTTATCGCTCCATCAAGGGCGATGTTTCAGGCATCGATTACGATGCTGACACGAATATCTTCTTCGAGCCGTTTCGCGCGGCGCTTGAGCGCATCAACGGCAAGTCTGTTGATGTCGACAAAGCCCATCACCTGGTAAGCCAGTTGAAGCTCAAGCTCTTGGGCAACGACTTGGGCTGCACGTTCTTCGCCTCCCTTCAGTCGAGTGTGGAGGGCTACCGCCTTATCGACTTCGAAAACCCCGCTAACAACGATTTTGCCGTGGTTGCCGAGCTGCCCTACGCCAACGGCGAGGATAGCTTCAGGCCCGACATCACGTTTTTGGTGAATGGCGTGCCTCTAGGCTTCATGGAAGTGAAGCGCGAAAACAACAAGGACGGCATTCTAGCCGAGCATGATCGGATGCACGTGCGCTTCAAGAACGAGGCCTACCGTCACTTCGCGAATATCGTGCAGATCATGGTGTTCTCCAACAACCAGGAATATGACGACGAGGAGCGTAAGCCCATACAAGGCTCCTTCTATGCGGCGAGCGCCTATGGGCGCCTGAAGTTCAACCGTTTTCGCGAGGAGGATCCTGAGGGGATGGCGCGCCTTGTGGCCGATCGCGATTCGGCGATAGAAAAGTTCGTCCTGCGCGACAACAATATGGCGAGTATCTACGGTACGGCGGAGCTTGAGAGCTCCATCAACCCTACGACTCCCGCGAACCGAATCATCACATCTGTCTTCTCGCCTGCGCGATTCCTGTTCCTGCTGCACTATGGTATCGCCTATGTGGAGAAGGTGAGCGACGAGGGCATTAAGCATACCGAGAAGCACGTCATGCGCTACCCGCAGCTCTTCGCCACCATGGCGGTGCGCCGCGCCTTGGATGAGGGGCGCACTAAAGGTGTCGTTTGGCACACGCAGGGCAGCGGCAAGACGGCACTCTCGTTTTTCCTAACGCGCTACCTGAGCGATTACTACCAGGCGAAAAATCGCGCTGCGCGTTTTTTCTTCATCGTCGATAGGCTCGACCTGGCCGACCAAGCTAAAGGTGAGTTCGAGGCGCGCGGCGCGGTGGTGACCCTTGCAAACAGCAAGGAGGAGTTCGCCCGCTCGCTCAAGGGCATCGGTGAAGACACGAGTGTGGTGAGCGCTGGGCGCGTGCCCGCCATCACGGTGGTGAACATTCAGAAGTTCGATGAGGGAGCCGTCGTCGCCGACTTCGACTACGACCTGGACGTGCAGCGCGTCTACTTCATCGATGAGGCGCACCGAGACTACAAGCATGGGGGCGCGTTTTTGACCAATCTGGTCACATCCGACCGCGAGGCCGTGCGCATCGCCCTTACGGGCACGCCGTTGGTAAACACCAAGGATGGCCGAAATGACACCAAGCAAGTGTTTGGGCCCTACATACACAAGTACTTCTATAACCAGTCCATTGCCGACGGCTATACGTTGAAGCTACTGCGCGAGCCCGTGAAGACCGAGTTCCGCTTAAAGATGCAGGAGGTTTTGAAAGACCTTAAAGAGGTGAAGAAGCTTGTCGACATGGAGAGGGTGTACGCGCACAAGAGCTACGTGGATCCCTTGTGCGACTACATAGTTGATGACTACCTGAAAAGCCAAATCACCCTGGGCGACGAGAGCATCGGCGCCATGGTGGTGGCGAGCAGTTCCGCACAGGCTCGCGCCATCTACGCACGTTTAGCCGAGCTCGACCCCGATGTTTCCACCGAGCTGGTGATCAACGGAGAGACCGAATCGCGCCACCAGCTTGACTCCGAGCTGATCCTGCACGATGAGGGCACTAAGGAGACTCGGCGCGCCATCTGCGACAACTTCAAGAAAGACGATAGCCCTATCAACATCCTCGTGGTGTTCAACATGTTGCTCACGGGCTTCGACGCGCACCGACTGAAGAAGCTCTACCTGTGCCGAACCATCAGGGCGCACAATCTCTTGCAGGCGCTCACGCGCGTGAACCGTCCCTACAAGGATATGGCTTTCGGCTACGTGGTGGACTTCGCCGACATTACCGAAGAGTACGACAAGACTAACCGGGCCTACCTGGCCGAGCTCACCGAGGAGTTGGGCGACGCCGCCAAAGACTACAGCAGTCTGTTCGAGGACCCCGAGACCATCAAGAACGACCTGGCGAAGATCAAAGACCTGCTGTTCTCCTACACTACCGACAACATGGTGGAGTTCAAGACTGAGATAAGCACCATCGATGACAAGGCCATACTTTACGAGCTGCGCGCGGCGCTGGCCCGTTACAAGGACTTGCGAAACATGGTCAAACAGCAGGGCCGCGAAGAGTTTTACGACAAGTTCGACGTGGAGCGCGCCCGTGAGATGCTGGGTGAGGTGAGCCTGCGCATCCAGACCATTAACAACAAAGAGGCCCTGGCGCTTGAGGATATGTCGACCGGCGCGGTGAATCTACTGCTGAGCAAGATGGAGTTCCATTTCCGCAACATCGGCAGCGAGGAGCTAGAGTTGGCCGACGAATTCCAGGATAAACTTAAGCGCACCTATGAGTCGTTCGCTCGCAACTTTGATGTCAAAGATCCCGAGTATGTGAACCTGCTTGAAGAGCTGAGGAGCCGCTTTGAAAAGGTGAACATTGAGGAGATGGCGAGCGCTGACATGGTGGAGAGCACGAAGGAGCTCGATTCTCTTCGCGCGAAGATGAATGACCTCAACCGGCGCAACGCCGCTCTTGCTAAAAAGTATGACGGCGACGAGAAGTTCGCGCGCGTCCACAAACAGGCCATGCGAACACCGCCGCCCTTAACCACGAGCCCTGCCACGATGTTCGGCATTTTGAGCAGTGTGAAGCGAGAGGTCGACGAGGCCGTTATGAACAACCGCAACGTGTTGGGTAATGCCTCCTTTTTTGCCAGGCAGGTGCTTCGCTTGGTGGTGGGCGCCTGCAAGGACGCGGGCGTGAAATACAATGCCGTTCAGGTAAAGAGCGTTGCCGATTGCGTCTCGAGGGAATACGTAGACGAGAGAGGACGTGCCGCTTAAATGGCAGAAGAGAACCGCCTTCCCGGAACCGACACCCTGGCTGACACCAAGGCCATGATCGATGGCCTGAAAACCGTATGCGCCAATGCCGGCCTGGCCAACGACAGCTCGGAGTACAAGATCATCACCGAAGCGTTTCTGTATAAGTTTCTAAACGACAAGTTCCTGCACGAGCTGAGGCAGCTCGACGAGTTCAAGGGCGTGGAGAACGTGGAGCGCGCCTACAGCGTCATGGACGAGAATGATCGCGAACTCGCTTTGATGGGGCTCCCTGAGGGTACGGCATTGCTTAAACCCGAATATCTGATCTCCTGCCTGTTCCAGCGCAAGGATATGGAGCGTAGTGAGAAGGGCGGCTTCGCTGAGCTGCTCGACAGTGCTTTGGCTGGTATCGCTGACGACAACGTAGACGTGTTCAGCGTGAAGACCGGGCAAGGGCAGTCCATCCGCCTGTTCGGAGGCGTTTCGCGCTTTATCGTGGAGGAGGGCAAGCGCGACAGCTTCTGCGCGCAGCTGGTGACCAAGCTGGCGGCGTTCTCGTTCGAACGCGCCTTCGCCCAAAAGTATGACTTTTTCGCGGCGGTGTTCGAATACCTTATCAGTGACTACAACAAGGACAGCGGCACCTACGGCGAGTACTTCACGCCACATTCCATCGCCAACATCATCGCGAGGATCTTGGTGCCCGAGGGCACCCGCGATGTGGCGGTGTACGATCCTGCCGCAGGCACGGGTACGCTGGTGCTGGCGGCGGCGCACCGCATTGGAGAGCAGAACTGCACCATCTACACGCAGGACCGCAGCCAGAAGGCAAACGAGTTCATGCGTCTAAACCTCATCCTGAACAACTTGGTGCACAGCCTGCCCAATGTGGTGCACGACGACACGTTGGAGAGCCCCCGCCATCTTGCCGTTGGTGGCAACAGCATCCGCAAGTTCGATTACATCGTGAGCAATCCACCCTTCAAGGCTGACTTCTCCGATACTCGCAACAAGCTGGCGGGTGACGCTTACCAGAAGCGCTTCTGGGCGGGCGTACCCAACATCACGAGCAAGCCTGAGAAGATGGAAATCTACCTCATGTTCCTACAACATATCGTTGCGAGCATGGAGGAGAGCGGCTGTGCTGCCATGGTCGTGCCCACGGGCTTTCTCACGGCCAAGGGCAAGATTCCGTTGGCCATCCGCAAGCGTATGGTGGACGAGGGGATGCTGCGCGGCGTGGTGAGCATGCCGTCGAACATCTTCGCCAACACGGGCACCAACGTGAGCATCGTGTTTTTGGACGCTTCCAGCAAGCACGAGAAAGCAATCCTCATGGACGCTTCCAAGTTGGGAGAGAAGAAGAAGGTTGACGGCAAGAACCAGCGCACTTTCCTTTCCGACGCGGAGGTCGAGCGCATCGTGGAGGCCTTTAACGCCGCAGAGATGCAGGAGGATTTCAGCGTTCTCGTCGATTACGACACAATCAAGGAGAAGAATTACTCTTTCAGTGCGGGCCAGTACTTCGAAGTGAAGATTGACTATGTCGATCTCACGCCGGATGAGTTTGATGCAAAGCTTTCCGAGCACATGACCAACCTGCAGGATATGTTTGCTCAAGGTGAGAAGCTGCAAGCAAGTATCATGGAGCAGCTTAAGGGTCTGCGCTATGAATAAGGTGAAACTGGGTCAAGCAGTCGATATCCTCGATTACAAGCGCATACCAGTTTCTTCCGCTGAACGAGCTAATCGTGAAAAGGTTTACCCCTATTATGGTGCGCAAGGTGTAGTCGACTATATTGATGATTACATCTTTGACGGAGAGTATGTCCTTGTTGCCGAAGACGGCAACAACTTAAAGTCTTTAAGTGAACCCATAGCTACATGGGCTACAGGCCGGTTTTGGGTTAACAACCATGCGCATATTATCGGGGATAATGGCACTGCCGACATTCGTTACGTTTATTACTACCTGATGGCCTCCGACCTACGCGGCTTGATTACTGGCAGCGCTCAGCCCAAACTCAACCAAGAGAATCTCGCTTCTTTTGAGCTTGAGCTTCCAGACAGAGAGGCCCAGGTAAAGATAGCAGAGGTGCTTCGCTCCATCGACGACAAGATCGCGCTGAACAAGAAGATGATGACGGAGTTGGAGGATACCGCTCGTCTCATCTACGATTACTGGTTCACACAGTTCGATTTCCCCGACGAGAACGGCAGGCCCTACCGCTCCAGCGGCGGCAAGATGGTCTACGACGAAACCCTCAACCGCGAAATCCCCGAAGGCTGGGAGGTGGGTTTGATTGGTGATTTGGGCTCTGTAGTTTCAGGTGCCACTCCACCGACGGGTGATTCATCTAATTATGCTGATGAGGGAATTGCCTGGATTACCCCAAATGATCTCTCGGGCAATGATTCATTCATGCACATCTCTCGCGGCGAGAGGGATGTGAGTGATGCTGGGCTTGCAAGTTGCTCTGCTGTCGTGATGCCCGCAGGCTCGACTATCATGAGCTCGCGCGCACCGATTGGTTATTTGGCCGTCGCCGAGACCGCATGCTGTACGAACCAAGGATGCAAGTCGCTTATGGCTGATGCTGGCTACCCAAGCTACTTCAACTTCTTTACCGTTCAGAGGCTCGTGCCCTTCATTAAATCTCAGGGCGTGGGCACTACATTTGCAGAAGTCTCAAAAGAAGACTTCGCCAGCGTCCGATTGGCTAGGCCGCCAAAGGGCATGGCGGAAAGGTTCGAGAGAAGTGTTCTTCCGCTATGCGAGAAATCTAAACGTCTACAACAGGAAGCCGTGGAGCTCTCTTCTCTCCGTGATTGGCTGCTGCCGATGCTTATGAATGGTCAGGTGATAATTGATGCTTAGCGCGAAAAGGTACACATACTATTTGCCAGACGAGAACAACAACCCCAGAGAATTTGAAGCGAGCGTCAACTCGCTTATTATCATCGGAGCCAACGGTTCTGGTAAGTCTAAGCTTGGCGCGTGGATGGAGCGTCGAAACGGCGAAGAAGTCCATCGCATTGGGGCTCAACGTAGTCTCAACTTCTCCGAACACGTGCCCCTGAAAAGCTACGAGGAAGCAGAGGGGGAATTCTTTTACGGAAGTTCCGACAAAAGCTATTGGGGTCCAGATAAGGGTGTGCGTTGGGATTGGGGCAGAGCTTATACCACCAAGCTCATTAACGACTATGATGCTGTTCTTTCGACACTTTTAGCGTATCAAAATATCGAGCAGCATCAATTCTTTGATGCTTGTCGCAAAGCAGAGGAGGAGGGGCGCCCGAAACCGCATACGCCCCAGACTGTTCTCGACAAACTTTATGCTGTTTGGCATGCAGTCTTTCCCCATCGAGGCCTTATCGAAGAGGACACGAGGTTCTCTGCCGTGCTTCAGCAAGGAGATGAAAAACAGCTGTATCCGGGTACTCAAATGAGCGATGGCGAGCGCTCCGTTCTTTACCTTGCTGCTCAGATGCTTTGCGTGCCTGAAGGCAAGACTCTGATTATCGATGAGCCCGAGGTTCATCTTCACCCGTCTTTAATGGGTCGATTGTGGTGTGCTCTGGAATGCGTGCGGCCTGATTGTTTATTCGTTTTCATAACGCATGATGTGCAGTTCGCTGCGCTTCATAAGGATTCGCCGCAGATATGGGTCAAGAGTTTTGACGGCACTAACTGGGATTGGGATTTCATTCCAGACAGTGATTTGCCGGAACAGCTGCTCTTGGAGCTGCTGGGGAACCGTAAAAACGTTCTCTTTGTTGAAGGAGAAAGCAACAGTTATGACGTGCAGCTTTACTCCGCACTCTATCCAGACTTCTATGTTGTTCCGAGTGGCGGGTGCAGCCAAGTGATCGCTAATACCAAGGCTTTCGCAAATACCGACGGCCTCCACTCGTTAAAAGCCTGCGGGCTCATCGACCGGGACTACCGGAGTGATGAGGAGATAGAGGCTCTGGAGCGGAAGGGCGTGTTCAGCATAGCTGTCGCAGAGGTCGAAAATCTGTTTTTGGTTGAGCCTTTGCTGCGGGTGGTTGCGGAGCATTTTGCTTGTAGCAATGTCGATGAGGTGGTAAGCAACGTCATTGGCCACATTGTGAACGAGCGCTTTCGGGGACAAATTGGGCGCCAAATTCGTCAGGCAGCGGTGGCAACGCTTAAAGCTCAGCTGAGCGCACTAGACCTTGGTGATGTTGATGGTGATTCTGTTTCGGGTCGGTTTAAAGAGGCCGTAGCCAGCATTGTTCCTGAAGAAGAGCTTGAAAGGCAGAAAGAACGTTTCGAGGGAGCTTTGGACCGGCAGGACTACGACGAGGTCCTGCGGCTTTTCAACGCAAAGGATGCTTCGGGCAGTGTTGGGCATTTCTTTGGTGTTGACAACAAGCGATACAAGGAAAAAGTCATTGGTCTTCTGACTGGCGAAGCCCGAGACAAGGTTTTGGACGCATTGAGACCATTTGTCCCGGAGATTCCCGCGTAGCTTCTCTCCCCTCCCTGGGCAGCCGTCTAAGCTGTGTGGGTTGGGAGATGCCCTTTCCGGAGTTCTCATTGTCCGTATTGACTGAATATGGGAAAGTATTCAGCATAAATGGACAATGAGGAGGTGATGGACGTGCAAGCTATTGTCAACTTGGCGGAATCGAGCGGCGGCCTGGTGACGACGGCACAGGTTGTGGGCGCTGGGATTCCCCGTGTGCGAATCTCGGATATGGTGAAGGCGGGCGAGCTCGAGCGCGTGCAGCGCGGCGTCTACCGTCTGGTGGGCGCATGGGAGGACGAATTCCTTGTCGCCCAGCTCCGCTTCCCCAGGGGCATCCTCTCGGATGAAACTGCGCTCTACCTCCATGGCTACACCGACCGCGCACCGTTTCAGCTCACGATGACCTTCCCGCGCTCGTATGGGGCGACCAAGGCGCGTGAGGCGGGCATCGAGGTGCGCACATGCGCGGATGAGGTGCTCGGTCTGGGGCTCACGACGATCAGGACCCCATACGGCAACGAGGTGAATGCCTACGACCTGGAGCGCGCGCTCTGCGACATCGTCCGGGGGCGCCGCGTCGTTGACATGCAGGTGGTCAACCCGGCGATGAAGCAGTACGTCCGCAGCGGCGAGAGGGACGTCCAGAAGCTGCTGGGCTACGCACGAGCGCTCGGTGTAGAGAAAAAGATACGCAACTACCTGGAGGTGCTGCTGTGAGGACCAAGAATGCGATGCAGCTCAAGGCTATCATCAGTAATCGCGCCAAGGAGGGCGGAAGTGGAGCTAGGCGCACTCAGGGATGCCCCTGCGGCTACGTCTGGGAAACGCGGCACATTTGTTGGTGGGATGGACCGCTACCGCGCAGTGATGGCTGAAGTGGTCTCTGACGCTGGCTGGCAGGCTGGGGATGCTGCGGACGGCGGAGCGGTTTCGTTCCCGAGTGCGGTCGGGATAGCATCTGCCGACCTTTTTTGCGCTTCCAGGTCAAATCGAGCGAAAACCCAGGACTGTCCCAGATCTTTTCGGGGTGGCACTCGGGTGAATGGACGGTCAAGAGTTTAGGCAAAATCATATCTATATGTAAGATTTTGCGATTAGCGAAGAAATCTTACGTATAGGTATGAATGGGAGCGACCGGCCTATGACCCTCGCGAGCGCTCGCGGTCGAGGGCTACTTCACCACGGCTAGGTTCACGCTGGCTAGCAGGCTGGGGATGCTGCGGACGGCGGAGCGGTTCCACTCCCGGGCGCGGTCGGGCAGCTCTTCCCAGGGGACCAGATAGGGGCTGCGCTTGGCCTCCACGTCCTTCGTGGTGCCGTAGCGCCAGCCAGCCTTCTGGCGCTCCTGCAGCCAGCGGCGGTGCTCCAAAATGGCGAGACACTCCACCTCGCTGGCCGTGAACGCGGTTACGCTACTGGCCGTATCATCTGCTCGTCGCGTTTTCGATCTGCTCTTATTCGCAAGGCTTATCGGCATTGACCCCTTCTCATTTTTCGAAGAGTGAATCAATGACGCCATTCAGAATCGTTTCTCCTATCTGTCGCCTCCCGTTTTCTCGTCGTTCCCACTCCTTGCGCGTTTTTTCCAACTGAGTCAATTTATCTATGAGCTGCTGAACTTCTTTGTCTGAGGCAAACCACTCGTTCCAATCATAAAACGATCCGACGGTCACATGCTCTCGCAAACTTCGAGCCTCTGTCCGATGACTTGATTCAGCATAATGGCAATGTGAGCATACTTCGATTTTACTAGCGATCCCCAACTTGTGCCCGTGCTGCGGGCTCATGGGGTACCCACAGCGTGGGCAGGCATCAGGCTTGGCTGCCTGGAATCTCGCTATTGATTGAACGTGGTCAATAACATTGTTCGATTCGTAGATGCTATTCGCCACCCAGTTTTTCCAGCGCCAGAAGTTTTCCCTGGCCTTCGCTCCCGGCCTTCCACAGACGGCCTCCTGTCCTCCGCAAACGTCGCATAGGAGGATTCGTGCGTCGGCATTCGAGACGTAAGGGGGGGTCGGTTAACTGGTTTCCGCACCGTGGGCATAGCCCAGCGTGCGTCGAGTAAAATTCGGATATTTTTTGAAAGTGGGCAATGGCTGTATCGGAAGCATCGTCTCTGGGTAATTTCAGCCGAACATCTGCATTGCTACTGGGTTCTTGTTGAGCCGACTCAATTCCTAGCTTGTCTAGGAGTCCATTGCTTATTTCGGCCAATCGCTCTAGCCTCTTGACGCGCGCTTTTAAGACTATAAGGCCGCCCTGTTTGCGTGTCGGAAGTTCATTACGCTCTTTATCGAAGCCCTCCCGGTCGAGCCCGTCCCGACCGAAGCCCTCCTGATCGTACCCCTCGTCGTCGTACCGGGTCCCGTTTCGGTGGAGCCCCCGTCTGTCGAATCCGTCCCGATTGAATCCGTCCCGGTCGCGTCCCCATCGGTCGCGCCCCTCCCGGTCGAAACCCTCTTTATCGTACCCGTCTCGATCATATTTGAATAGCCAAATGCGCATCGCTGGGGAACCTCTTTCTAGTTCAATGAAAAATAGGATCTAATCATAGCAGTTCTTATTGTCGTACAATTGATGGCAAGGGGGGTGTCGTTTCCGCATGGTGGACCGATGTCTTTGTTGGATATTTTCGGTGTCTTGGCGAATTATCTGCTGAATGCATCGCCGGCTAACATGCTTGCGAGTGCAAAGTTCGGACCCAAGGAGGCATCCAGTGATTGTCGGTGGGTCGTCTTCCTGCAAATAGGCAAGTATTTCAGTCTCCGTTCCCCGTTTCTTCTCTGCTGGATGGGCGTCTGCCACAGAGCGTGAGATCTGGGGCATCTTAGCGTACTTGCGGCCTGCTATTTCGCCACGGCTAGATTCGCTTCACCTCGCTGGCCGTGAACGCGGTCACGCAGCGGTCGAGGTGGCAGCTGCCGGCGGGCAGCACCTCGTAGCTGAGGGTGCCCGGCTTGCGGTGGATGCTGACAATGTGGGCGATGGGGGACTCATGCAGGTCGGCCGGCAGGTTGGCGAAGGGGCGACTTCTTGAACAAGACATCCTTGGGAAAGAAGCAAGAATGGACTATATCTCACAAAGTGAGACCGTTGATTCACCCAAGGGAAGTACACTTAACGTAAGAAAGCGGTGCAGTTTTTCGAAATCGCAATTGATGCCGGCGATGAGAGCGCGTGCACATGCAACCTTGTCACGATTCTTTTCAAAGATGATCCAGTTCGCGCCATTGAGCTCTATGAGCTTGCCCTCAAGGACGATCAAACTGAAGCAAAACTAGGATTGGGATGGTTGCTGGAGCATGATGACCCGAAGCGGTCAAAAGAGCTGTTCAATGACGCGTACTCCTCTTCGGACATAGGGGAATCTCTCTGGTTCATAGCCGAATACTTACGAGACATTGATCCTAGGCAGTCGAAAAAGCTGTTCACCAGAGCTAAAAAAGTTGGCTCTAGGAAGGCAAGGTATTCGTTAAATAGATGGTTTGATTAGTGGGGCAAGCTTTTGCGACTAGTGTATTCTCTCTTACAGGGTTTGCCTCATTGTCGCAATGGCGATATTCGGTCTATTGCGCTCGAAGTTCAAAAACTTGACCTGGGTGCACTGGTTGAGTGACAGCAGTGCGAAAAGCCCATGCTTTGGACTATCTTGCTGTTCGGGAGATCTTCCCCTGCGTCACAGAACAGTTTTCTGCATCACATGGTACAATTTGATGCAGAAAACTAGGTGATGAGGCAGAAAGGAGCTTTGATGCTGCGGTTCAATTACGAGGCTCCGCTCAACCTGCTTACGCCGAGTGTAGTGAGAAAGATCAGGGCTATCCACGAATACAAGGGAAAGCAGGAGCTGTATCTGCAGGCTCGTCCCGATGTGCTCGATAAGTTGTGCACGTCCGCAAGAATACGGTCGGCCGATGCGTCGAATCGCATCGAGGGCATCAGCACCTCGTCGCAGCGGTTGAACAGCCTTATGGCTCAGCGCAGTGAGCCTGCTACCCGCGCCGAGCAGGAGATAGCCGGATACCGCGATGTGCTCGCCCTCATCCATGAAAGCCACGACTATATGCCGGTGACGCCGAATGTCATCCTGCAAATGCACGGGAGGCTTCATCGGTATTCGGGGCACGCCTTTGCGGGCCGCTGGAAAGACAGCGACAACGCCATTGTCGAGCGTGGCCCCAACGGCGAGGAGTGTGTCCGATTCCGCCCGACGCCAGCGGTCGCGGTGCCAGCGGCCATGGATGAGCTATGTGCCAGCTACGTGGCGGCAATCAAAAGCGGGGCCATGGATCCGCTTGTGCTCATTGCCCGCTTCGTTTTCGATTTTGTGAGCATTCACCCCTTCACGGATGGCAACGGTCGCATGAGCCGGTTGCTCACGCTTCTGCTGCTGTACCAGAACGGCTACCTGGTGGGGAAGTACGTCAGCATCGAGGACGAGATCAACCGTACGCGCGATTCGTATTACGATGCCCTGGCGGCCAGTTCGCAAGGTTGGGAGGCGAACGCCAATGACTATGTGCCCTTCGTCGATTACCTTTTGGGCGTGGTAGCTGCGGTGTACGCCGATTTCGAGGCCAAGGTGTCTGGCATGCTGTCAGGTTCTCGGGGGAAGGCCGAGAGGGTTGAGGGGATGGTCTCGAAATCCTTAGGCAAAGTGACGAAGGCCGAGATTGCCCTGGCGTGTCCCGACATCTCGGTCACCACCATCGAGCGCGCTCTAAAGGATCTGCTCGATGAGGGGAAGATCGAGAAAGTGGGGGCTGGTCGTGCTACAGCGTATGTGTGGCGCGGGGAGCTGCTGCCCTAGCCTCGGTTGAATAAGGGGCTCTTTGAGCTGATGCTCACGGGGATGGCGTACACCTGCCCCACGTCCTCGCCCAGCAGGCCCAGGTTCTCGGCGGCCACGCCGGCGGAGAACATGATGCGAGTATCTACGCGGTAGTCGGCGTCGCGCAGGAAGAACTTGTGGCTGCGCTCTTCGCCGATGGCCTCCATGGCGCAGGTGATGCGCTCCTGCTCGTCGCCGTCTGCAACGGCGCATTCCACGATGTCCACGCCCTTGCCCTTGGGGCCGTCTGCGCCGCCACGCACATCTTCTGGGCAATGTCGAGGGCCTGGGCCTGACGTAGGTCGCGTTCGCTGTAGATCATAGGGTTCCTGCCTTTCCAACTCTGGGTATACGTTTTGAAGGGCAGCCAAGTCGCTTTGCGGGGTCCTTCGCTTTCTTCGATTGGCCTCTCGGCCAATGCATAGTTCAAGGTCCGCCAAGAATCTTACCGCATCTGCACGCTGGGGGAGACCGACTGGCAGAGGCGCTATAGTGCTCCTGCGCGATAGGCTCGGATGGCGGCGAGGGTCGCATCGGCGAAGTGCTGGATGGCGTCCACTTGAACCCAGCGGCCGTCTTCCCGATAGCGCAGGGAATGCCCTCGGCTGCGGCCAATGCGCAGGTGCCCGATGGAGAGGGTCACGCTGCCGGGGATCTCCCGGGTGTCGACGTGGGTACTGATGCTCGAGCCTCCCAGGGCCCAGGCGGCGAGGCCGGCGTCTGAAAGGCTGCCTGTTTCCTGATAGACGGCCAAGGCCGCCATGGCGCCGAAGCCGTCGTCCTTCTCCTCCGTTTGATAAACGCGCCTCTCGGTGCGTCCCGGCAGGCCGGCGCACACGATGTGGGATTGCCTCGTGAAGTGGTAGCGCTCGCCGTTAACCGCGATTCCCCAGGTGAAGACCTCCCACGTGCCGGTTCCGTCCTTCGCCTGAAAGCGTGCGAGTGCTTGCTGTGCATCCATGAATCCGTCCTTTCGGAATTGCGCCATGGCGCGATTGGCGCGATTCTTCGGGTCGTATCGCCTACTTCAGGTAGCGGGTGGAATAGTTATCGAGGTGCTTGCCGATGTGCGAGACGATGATGCGGCCGGTCTCTTCGTCGAAGACGAAGTAGAGGCGCAGGCTGTTGGGGCTGGCGTCATCGTTTCCCTTCGCTAGGTGGGCCTCCGCGTTGATGGCGCGGCCCTGGTAGGTGTCCTGGTACTGGGCCATGAGCCGGCTGTCCTTGCGGGTCATCTTCCCTGCGCCGCGCTTCAATTCGAAGGTCGATTGGCTGTTGAACTTCTTGGCGTAGTCGCCGGCATCGTGGGAGGCGAAGAGGGGGTATGCGATGGCGCACAGGTCGTGCAGGGCGTTCCAGACCAACGCCGGCTCCGTGATGCAGTCGCCCAGCGACTGATAGGCGCGATCGGTGAAATCGACGCGATCGCTGTGGTGCGCGCAGAAGAGCCGAAGGATATCTTCATAGGGCAGCGGCCAGCAATGCAGGTCGTCGGCGCTTTCTGTCTGCCGTCCCGCCCGGCTGAGCTGGCCCTCGAGGTCGTCGCCTTCGCCTGGGCCAGGTACAGCTCGCTTTCGAGCTCGTCGTTGCGGGCCTTCAGCTGGTCGTTCTCGTGGTGCAGCTCCTCCAGAAGATCGACGGCGACGGCCTTCTCCTCTTCGGCCGCCTCCACCATGTCCAGGGCTTCCGAGACGGACTCGTCCTTCACCTGCTTCGTGTGGATGAGCCAGGCGCGGCGCCGCTTCACTCCGTCGGCCCGCAGCATGGTCTCGTAGAAGTGCACGTCCTGGGCCAGCGCCCGCCGCAGGATGCCGATGAAGGCCTCCTCGCCCATGGCCTCGATGTCTCGGGCCGGGAAGAAGCGGTGACGGCCCGCGTCGCCAGTCTCTTCCACACGCGGACGGCCGGCGTATACGCGCACGGTGCCATGACAGCAGCGAAAGGCCAGGTCGGGAATGCACGCGCACATCTCCTGGGTGAATGCCTCGTCCTGGGAATAGCACACGAAGGCCGAGGGGCCCAAGGTCGCGGCCACCCGTTTCGGGTCTACGGCGAAGAAAGGTTCGTCGCTGCCGGGCTCGAAACGGGGGCTGATGTAGACGAGGGGCGTCTCCCGCTCGCCATCGGCGATGAAATTCCACAGATCTTTGAACTGCCCCACGTGCAGCAAGGTGGGCCCAAGGGACAAAGGCCGGCCCGAGGCGGTGCTGATGAGGCGATCGTTTTCCAGAATGGTCCGGATGAAGCCGGGGAAAGTGAGCGCGGGCTCGGGCTGGCAGGGGCCGAGGAAGCCCGGCGTGTCGCCATAGGACAGGGCGACGGCCACCGAGCCCGCATCTACGGCCGTCCAGGCGAAGGAGATCTCGGTCGTCCAGTGACGCGGGGCTGCGCCGGGCTCCTCGGCGATCTCCTCGATGGTGAGGGCCCAGTGGTTCCCTCCGTCTTCCAGGCACAGCTCCGAACGGAAACGGACGGGGCAGCCTTCCTGGAAGGGCACGCGGCCTGTTCGCTTGAGGGCGCTCCAGAAGGTCGCTTCCCGGGGAAGGGCCGGGTACTTGCGCGTGGCCCACGCCCGCAGGCTGCACAGAAGGCTCCACAGGGCATCGTCGCCCTCATCCGTCGTGCGAATGTCGAAGGAGGTTTTGTAGAACATGGTCTTGTTCAGATCGTGCATGAGGACCTCTTCTCGGTGCGATCCTGCCCAGCGGTTACGATGACGATTTCCATAATAATAGGATGCGGCCGGCGGCCTCAAGAGATTCCGGGGCGAAGGGAGCGTTTGAGAGCGCAGCTACGAAACGGTGCCGACGATGGACGGGCAGCCCCCGTGTCGAGGGCTCGTCGCGAGGCCGCTCTGCGGCCGTTCGCCAATCCTAGCGGCGATCGAAGAACGGGCTCTTGGAGCTGATGCTTATGGGAATGGCATAGGTTTGGGCCACGTCGTCACCCAGCAGGTGCAGGCGGTCGGCGGCGGTGCCGGCGCTGAACATCACGCGGGTGTCTACACGGTAGTCGGCGGCTTTCGCGCAGGCGGCGCCCAGGGCGATGCCCACATCGACGGAGTTCACTTCGCAGGGCACGCCGGCTGCGCGCTCACCGCAGCGGGCGAAGCCGCAACGTCCGCAGTTAAGTCCTTGGGCCTGCTCGCGTGTGCCCACAAGCACTACGGCCAGGCTGTTTCGCACGCAGCCGGCATCGCGCAGGAAGAACTGTTGCCCCCGCTCTTCCCCGATGGCCTCCATGGTGCAGGCGAGGGTTTCCAAGTCGTCGCCGTCGATCACGGCACATTCCACGACATCGATGCCCTTGCCCTTCGGCGCCGTCCGTGCGGCCACCAGCATCTTCTGGGCGATATCCAAAGCCTGGGTCTGTCGCAGGTCGCGTTCGTTGTAGAGCATGGGTCCTCCTCGGGTCCAAAGGGTGCAGGCCCATCTTACACCGATGCC
>OLQI01001270.1_pt1 | contig 17109 bp, 15 predicted proteins | sample 1672171 | NCBI WGS metagenome assembly OLQI01 (sample SAMEA3136655, study PRJEB25190) | human gut metagenome
AATTCCCTCATTTCATCTGGTGCCTTCATAGCATGTTGATACATAAATTTATCTCCAAAACTACTTCCAAATGTAACTGCCAGCATAATCGTCAGAAATGACAATGGCAAAAAGCAAAAAATATTCATTTTCCATGGTGACAGTTTACCCTTTTGTTTTCGCAAAAAATTAAAATTTCTTTTCAGCCTTTCTGCTGTTTTCCTCATGATTTTCCATTCTTTTTCTACTTTCTCCGGATCGTCTGATTCATAATACGCATCCGCAATCGGTACCACCATAGCAAGATGACAAAGCTGCCATAGATGCATATCCGTTACTTTCTTGTATGGTATATGAGCATGCCTTAATATCTCTGAAAACTGCTTAGTTCTTTCGGATTTATTTCCTGATATTTCTGCAAATGTTGTCGGCTGAATCAACCTTGGAGTAAGTACTGCATCAAGGATTCCATCATCATTTATACTTCCGCCTGCTCCTGGAAAAGCTGGTAATATTCTTCCTTTTCCAACAATGTCTTCCCATTTATTGTAACTGTCCAGTGAATTTATCATTGTAACAATCGTATTACTTTTATTATTTTTCAATTCAGTAAGTGCTTTATACAGTTGGTTTTCCCGGACAGTAAGCAAAACAAAATCATAAATATCATCGTTTGGTAGTTCTCCAAGAATCCTAATTTCTGCCTTTATTACTTCCTGATTTTTCTTATATTGCAATCCATTATTTCTTAAAGCCTCAAGTCTTTTACCTCTGGCATAAATATTTGTATCATAACCGGCTTCTGCAAATAAAGCCGCATACAAGGATCCAATCACACCAGCACCATAAATCAATATTCTCATAAGAATCATTCCTCTCCTCTTATCCCAGTGCCACATCCAAGATCATCATCAAACTAAATCCAAGTGCAAAGAAAAGCGTACCGATATTCGAGTGCTGTCCCTGAGACATTTCCGGAATTAGTTCTTCAACCACGACATATAGCATAGCTCCTGCTGCAAAGCTGAGTAAATATGGTAATGCCGGGATTACCTGCTGTGCGACAAGAATCGTCATTACTGCTCCAACCGGTTCAACGACTCCTGAAAGTACACCTCCCAGAAATGCCTTTCTTTTACTTTCACCATCTGCCCTAAGCGGCATGGATATAATTGCTCCTTCCGGGAAATTCTGGATAGCAATTCCAAGTGATAAAGCAAGTGCACTTGTTGCTGTAATCTGTGCATTTTCAGCAAGAAATCCTGCATACATAACACCAACTGCCATACCTTCAGGGATATTATGTAACGTAACTGCCAACACCATCATCGTAGTACGGCCAAGTTTGCTTTTCGGTCCCTCTGCCTGATCACTTCCAACATGAAGATGTGGAATCAAATGATCAAGTGCAAGTAAAAACAATATACCAATCCAGAACCCAACAACTGCCGGAACAAACGATAAAGTTCCCATATTCTCAGATTGTTTAATTGCCGGAATCAGAAGACTCCAGATTGAAGCAGCAACCATTATACCTGCTGCAAACCCTGCAAGTGCACGTTGTAGTAACTTGCTAAGTGTTTTTCTCATAAAAAACACGCATGCTGCACCTAGCGTTGTTCCAACAAATGGAATCAGTATACCTTCAAAAACATTCATTAGCATTATGTATTCCTCGGTATAGTCAAAAGTACTTTCACATCGTTCTGTTGTTAGTTTTAGCTAACTACTATGTATAAAAGAAACCGTGCGAAAAGCAAACTGTAATTTCACACGGTTTTCCTTATGTTTAAGTATATCACTTACGAAATCATATAACAATATAATTCTTTTAACAATTTACAAAAAGCCGAAGGTCACAATAATCTTCATGACCTCCGACTCGTTATACTTATTCTACACTGTCCTTACACCCAAATCAGCTCCTCTCTCCGGCTTATCTTTTCCCTGCTTTTCCTGGATAATTCTCTTATTGATTTCTAAGCGTTCATGGATTGACGGTTTCTTTTCTTGGCATTGCCTTTTTCTGTGCTACTGGCTTTCTTTCAGCTTTCCCTGCGTCCTTAACTGCTATATTTGCTTCAACGCCAGCTCTTGGCACAGCTTCTCTGCTCTCATTTTTCTCTGCTACCTGCTGTTCTCGTCTCTCCTGCACACCTTTTTCTTCCAGACTGCAAAAGCTCTGCAGATACGGCAGTACATGATTCTGCATATCCGTCAGATCTTCCATATACTTCTGATATTCTTCATTGCCTTTTCCCTGCTGATAGCTGATCCAGCTTTCATCCGTCAACTTCATTTCATTCTGCATCTTTAATTGACTGATGATGCCGCCATTTCCGCTACCAATACAATCAATGATGACCGCATCATATTGATCTTTGATACCATATAATATCTGTTTCAATACATATTCCCTGCTCATTGCATTTACCAACTGTACTTCCGTACCTGCCAGTCCAATGTTAGAACAGATAATGTCTATCCCCTCTGCCTGATGTCTGATATAACAGTCGGAAGGAATATCTTCATCTTTCATTACTGCATCCATAAGAGCTGTAAGTGTTTCATTACTGTCATCACAATCACGATATCCAAATCCTGCGGATACATCAGACTGTGGATCTGCATCTACAATTAACACTTTCATATTCTTTTGTGCCAATCCTACTGCTAAATTAGCTGTACATGCGGACTTTCCCGTTCCCTCTTTTTGGTTTACAATAGAAATAATTTTAGCCATTTTTTCATCACCTTTCAATCAATAAAAATGACCGAATCAGCTAAACAGATTTTCATCCATTACGAGCTAATTCGGTCCTGTTTTACTCTATTAAATTGTAATATCACCACTTTCGTGATGCAGTAAAAGCATTTCCGATAAAAGCGGAAATTTTCTTTCATCTGAATAAGGTTTTTATAAAAGATAGGCCTTTCCTTCATAAATTTGTTGATTCGTTGCAAGTTTTTTTCAGGACCAAATCGACTCAACCCCTTGTATTTACTGGGTTTCCGTTGATTTAGTCTTATTTTATCATCATCATCTCCAATTCTCATACCAGTCCAATATAAGAGCAGGAATGCCATTCTTGCTTCAGGCTTACTATCCATAGATGGCAAGAACTCTTTGAACTCCTGTTTTGTCCAAAAATCCATTTCATCAGCCTTGCTCTTTCCGATACTTCCTGCTTTTCTGCAAGGATTATCACGCAGATCATAATAGCGTACAGCATAATTAAAAAGCGCTGCCAACTGATTGTTAATACTTTTCAGATAAGTCGGAGCATATCCCTTTTTAATCAACTCATTCTGCCATGCTCTGATATCTGAAGTTTGAATTTCACACATTTTCTTATGTTTGAAATACGGAGTTACTTTCAAGTCAAACACATATCGCTTATTAATAATCGTGCTTTCCCGTAAACGGTTTTCCATATCCGCAAAATAAATTTCTACAAAATTCTCAAAACTGATATCCAGATTCTTCTGCTGTTGCTGAAGAAAGTTTCTTTCCCATTCATCTGCTTCTCCTTTTGTCTTAAAACCTCGTTTGTTCTTTTTGCGGCGTACTCCCTGCCAGTCTTTATAATAAAACTGACTGCGCCATAATTTTCCGTCTCTTGTTGCCGGCATATCTTCATCCCCTCTTTCTTCTAAACAACCATTCCATAATATTTTTCCTGAAAATACTTTCTTGGCACTTTCCCTGAAATCACTCGAAATCCCTTTGCTTTCAACTCATCATTCAGTCCTCGAATAACTTTATATGCATACCCTCTAGATACTCCGAGTAATTCAGCAACTTCATCTGCGGTAATATACATTTTCATCGTATTCTCCATATTCATTTCTCCTTTCCTCTTTAATCTTAGTACACTTTTGTGTTCCTTGTAATTCGTATTATATAGTACACATTTGTGTTCGTCAAGTATTTTTCATAAATTTTTATACACAAATGTGTCCCAATATGCTAAACTATCTCTATACCCACAAAGCACAAAAAGGAGAAACACTATGACTGTCGGAGAAAAAATCAAATATTATCGGAATATACGTGGAATATCACAAGAAATGTTGGGAAATCTTTCCGGCATAAATCCGGCTACTATCAAAAAGTATGAGTATGGTATTCGCAATCCAAAGCCGGATCAATTACTGAAAATCACAAACGCTCTTGGCATCAGCATTAATCTATTCATGGATTTTGATATAGAAACTGTATCTGATGTACTTTCTTTACTGTTTAAATTAGATGAGCAAGTAGATATGAAATTTGAAGCAGAAAGAGATGAAAATGGAGAGTTTATCCCTTCTACTGTGAAATTTTCTTTTCAGAACGCTGCTATCAACAATAAACTTTGCACCTATCTTAAAGCAAAGCAAATAAAAGAAAATCTGGAAAACTCCAAGAATAAATTGAGTGCCGAAGATAATTATGCAGAAACTATCACTGAGATTGAGCAGAACATAGAAGATATAAAAAATCATCTAGTAGATGATAATATGGTTGTCAAAAAAGGAACCAACAGAATTACTGTAAAAGTATTTCCACAATAGATATAACCTCTCATTCTACTATGTAAAAGACCTTTGACTATTGAATTTACTCTATGTAAAAGCATTTTGATAGAATCATTTACTAACATTTAATACGATATGTCTAGGTCGAGAGAAAAAACACGTAAAAAGGAGGACGCGCATTGGAACTGTATAAACAGATAAAAAGATATCGAACAGATATGAATTTATCTCAGGAAGAACTTGCAGAAAAAATATATGTCACAAGACAAACTATTTCTAATTGGGAAAATGATAAAAGTTATCCAGATATTCATAGCCTGCTACTGTTAAGTTCAACATTTCACATCTCTCTTGATCAACTAATCAAAGGAGATATTACTACTATGAAAGAAGAAATTAGCAAAGAAGCTATACAGAAATTTAATCGTGATGGAGCTATTTTTACAGTACTTTTAATATTAACTGTCATTGCAGCTGTGCCATTGGCAGTATTTTTAGGATATTGTGGATATATCGTTTGGGAAATTCTTTTCTTAATTATGATATATTACGCTTTAAGAGTAGAAAAGTTCAAAAAAGAAAATGATATTATGACGTACAAAGAAATTGTGGCATTCACCGAAGGAAAGCAATTAGATGAAATTGAAAAAGCACAAGAAAAAGGAAAACGTCCTTATCAGCAACTGCTTTCAGCTTTACTAAGTGCCACAATCGGATTTATTATATCTATGTTTTTTGTTTGGCTGCTCAAATCCTATATTTTTTAATCCGTCGACGTTTTTACCTATCAAAATTTCTTAAATAGAGCCAAAATAGAGCCAACAGACATAACAAAACCTCGGAAACCCTTGTAAAATGGGCATCCGAGGTTTTTTGTCCGTTATTCAAACTCTATTGTTCCCGGTGGTTTTCCCGTCAGATCATACACTACGCGATTCACATGATTTACTTCATTGACAATTCTGCTTGTTACCTTATGCAGTACTTCCCATGGGATCTCTGCTGACTCTGCTGTCATAAAGTCAATCGTATTGACTGCACGAAGTGCAACTGCGTAATCATAGGTTCTTTCATCACCCATAACTCCAACGCTTCTCATGTTTGTCAATGCAGCAAAATACTGTCCGACTGTCTTGTTCATGCCTGCTGCGTCCATCTCTTCACGGTAAATAGCATCTGCATCCTGAACGATTTTTACTTTTTCTTCTGTTACTTCTCCGATAATACGGATTCCAAGTCCCGGTCCCGGGAATGGCTGTCTGAACACCAGACGCTCCGGAAGTCCGAGCTCCAGACCTGCTTTTCTTACTTCATCCTTGAACAAATCACGAAGCGGCTCAATAATTTCTTTGAAATCTACGTAATCCGGGAGTCCTCCTACGTTATGGTGAGACTTAATCACTGCGGATTCACCGCCGAGACCACTTTCTACTACGTCCGGATAAATGGTTCCCTGTACCAGGAAATCAACCGTTCCAATCTTTTTCGCTTCTTCCTCGAATACACGGATGAATTCTTCTCCGATGATTTTTCTCTTCTGCTCCGGCTCTGTCACTCCTGCAAGTTTCTCATAAAATCTCTGCTGTGCGTTCACCCGGATAAAGTTCAGGTCATAGTCACCTTCCGGTCCGAAGATTGCTTCTACCTCATCTCCCTCGTTTTTACGAAGAAGTCCATGGTCTACGAATACACAGGTAAGCTGGTTTCCGATTGCCTTGGAAAGCATAACTGCTGCCACGGAAGAATCCACACCGCCGGAAAGTGCACACAATACTTTTCCGTCGCCTACTTTTGCACGAATCTCTTTGATTGAGTTTTCTACAAACTCATCCATCTTCCAGTCGCCGGCACATCCGCACACATTTCTCACGAAATTGCTGAGCATCTCTTTTCCCTGTACTGTATGAAGTACTTCCGGATGGAACTGGATCGCATACAGCTGTTTTTCTGCATTCTCTGCGGCTGCTACCGGACAGTCTGCCGTATGTGCTGTAATCTCAAATCCCGGTGCGATCTGCGCAATATAATCAAAATGGCTCATCCAGCAGATTGTAGATGCTGACACGCCTTCAAATACTTTTGAAGAGGCTTTATCGATCAACACCTCAGTTTTTCCATATTCTCTGACATCTGCACGTTTTACTTCACCACCAAGTACATGCATCATCAGCTGGGCTCCATAACACAGTCCCAATACCGGGATTCCAAGTTCAAACAATTCTTTTGTATAGGTCGGGGAGTCTGCCTCATAGCAACTGTTCGGACCACCTGTCAGAATGATTCCTTTTGGATTCATATCCTTGATCTTCTGAAGGTCTGTTTTGTAAGAATAAATCTCACAATATACATTGCATTCTCGAACGCGTCTTGCAACCAGCTGATTGTACTGCCCGCCAAAATCGAGTACGATTACTAATTCGTTTTTCACAAATGTTTCCTCCTAATGTTTATCCTAGTATTTTTATTATAATGTAGCACTTCTGAATTTACAAGTTTCTTTTCTTGTAGTTTCACCAGTTTTACTTCCAAATACTCTCATCCTAATCTGTCTGATCAAAGGATATAGCTGTCTGCATTAATCACTTTCGCAAAGAGCAGATCCTGAATTCCGATATTCTTACCAGGCAGTTCTTCTCCATCAGCTTCTCCAATTTGCGCTACATTTTGCGAAATGGCTGCAATCACACTTTTCTGTTCTTCATTACACAATACCTGTGCGCAGTTTTGAATCCTGAGGTAATTTAATATCAATTCCGGCGTTACATCTTGTGCAATCTTTACAGTGGCTATATTTCTTACAAGAACTTGATCTGAAGAATTTTCAAGCAATATTTTATCTATACTAATATTAGGCTTATTTTCAATGATTCTGCCCTCCCATTCAAATTCAAGTCTCTGATAGTCCACATTTAACTTTTTAAATGACGCTTCTTGATTTTTCATCAAAACTACCGTTTCCTTTACCATGAGTTTTGAAATCCACTCATCTAATGTATCTAATTTGACATCTTCCGGTACTTTTAGATTTCCGTACACATAGATGCTGTCTCCCTCTTTCTTCAGTAATTCTTCATTTAAAACGGCATCGCCATAATGCAATGTCATTCCTGCAGGGATGACGACAAAATCCACTTTCTCATCAAATAATTCGATACACGATTCCACCATTTCTTCCGGAATGATCAACTGTTCTGTAACAAATCGGACATTTTTTTCGACTAGCTTTTGCATATCTACCGATTTATCCTGAAGAATTACTTTGTCTTTTACATAATATTTGTTACCTTCTTTTGCTCTCAAAGGGAAATATTTATCTACAATGAATGTGTCATTTAATATCATACAGTCATCCGGATAGATCGAAACGGAATTACTTGCGGATAATTTTGTCAGATAACCCGAAATACTTTCCGCGCATCGAACAGAACCGTTCACATGAATTTTCTCATATTTCTCTAAAATTTCTTTTGTACCTGAATGTATATTGAGGGCTCCATTTACGATTAACAATGTATGTTCCTGAACAACCATAGAATCTGTTATTTCATACGATCCATTGATTACTTTTAACTCTGTCTCAACATCATCTGCAATTTCTATTGTATAATCTTGATTTATCGTGACAGGAAGACGATTTAAAATACTTTTACTGGAAGTACTGACGATAACAATATCTGCATTGATTATCATGTTTTTATAGTTGTTGTAATCTTCTTCTTTCATTTTTCTGGCATCACAGATATCACAATTTAATACATAGTTTTTCTTATCAAACATATTTGTTCCCTCCTAAAATTCTTTTTAAATGTTGACGTGCAGAAGAAAGTTTGGATCGGACCGTTCCTGGTGAAAGCAAAAGGATATCTCCAATTTGTTTGGAATTATACCCTTCCAGGTAACGTAACGAAAAAATTACTCCTTCCAGATCCGGTAAAGTTTCCAGCAGCTTCTCCCATTCTAATCGAACCAGTTCTTCAGAATCTATTTGTAGCTGCGAAAACTCATCCGAGATGATTTCCTTCTTGCCATGTCTGAGCCGATCTACATATAAATTTTTAACAGTTCGATATAACCATGAGCGACTTTGCTGTTCTTTCAGTGTGGATAAGGTATCCTCATGAAGCATTGCGCGCAAGAAAGCTTCATGCACCAGTTCCTCCGCGGTATACAGGTTTCCTGTCATACTATGGCACCAATTAATCAATTCCTCATAATATTTCTGATACAGTTCCTCTATCATACCTTGCGATCCTTTCTTTTGCCTTTCACTTATAAGACGGATAACCGGACAAAAGTATTGAAAAATATTTCTCTATCCTCATTTCCTCTATTTTCTATTTCTTTGTATACTGAAAAGGCCAATGCACTTTCGTACATCGGCCTTTGGAATTCTCTCCCTTAGGTTTGCTTAGTTTGGGGAATTTGGAGTCAGATTTTCATCTAACATCATATTTAGGAGGGCTGCCGTCAGGCAGCGTAACGGGAGATTTCCTTTTTCAGTTCTTCGCAATGATCACCGTAAACCTGCAGTGATATCACGTTGTTCAGCCCGAGATTCATGATTCCTAAAATAGATTTTGCATCTACCACAAATCTTCCTCTCTTCATATCCATATCATATGGATACTTTGCCACTGTATTTACAAAATTTAGAATTTCCTCGGGGTTTTTAAAGCTAACTAACATTTCACTCATCATGAATACTCCTCTTCTATCTATACTGATGTCTTCCTATGATGCCTTCCATGTTTTACCCTTACGAGGTTATCACATTCTTTCAAAAGAAACAGGGTGAAATATCTTAAAAAGGGAGATTTTTTTAATGAACCGATTTCCTGAAGTCATTTGGAAGCATCCCAACTTCCTCTTTAAATACCTTACTCATATATTTCGGATCTGAATATCCGGCAAGCTCCGCAATCTGATTCAGTTTCAAATGTGTATTTAAAAGCAGTTCCTTTACCTTCTCTATCCTGTATTTGCGGATCGTCTCGGTAAAAGTACTTCCGGTTTCTTTTTTAAACTGTGCGCTTAAATATTCTTCCGATACATAAAGCTTATTCGCAATCTCCTCCAGCGTAATCCCCTGATCATAATATTTGCGGATCAGCTTTTTCGCCTGTTTTACCAGAACACTTGTCTCCCCGCCTTCCTCTTCCGTCTCAAACTCAAACAAACCGAAAAAGGCTTTCAATGCAGCTTCCAGCTGGTTCCAGCTCACTGCTACTGTAATTTCCTGCAGGATATTCTGCACTTCCAGATCCAGTTCAACCGAAGCTTTTGCCTTATAGATTCCGAATACAGCTAAGCTCAAATGAATGATCGCCTGTTTGATATCTGCCGGTGTATGAAACTCTTCCTGATAGCAGTTCGCCAGTTTCCAGAAACATTTTTTTAATTCCTCTTTGTTCTCCTGTAAAACCGCCTGTTTTGCCTTTTCTTCCAATTCCACAGGATATTTTAACGGTACCGGATGCTGCTGCTCGATCAACTCGTTGGTGATCAGTGTTCCTTTCGGAAACATCAGATTCCATTCTCTCTGTACACGGATTTCCTGCAATGCAGACGGCATATCCAACAGCCGTTCTACCGTTTTCCAGAAGCAGACCACCGGAGTTTCCAGCTGACTGCAAACCATTGGGACAACGGACTTTTCAAATCGCTCTTTCTGGGACGCTCCGTCTTTCACCTGATAAATCACCATCGTCAACAGCTGCCAGCTGTCGGATTCCAAAATGCAGGACTTATAATGTATAGCGTGATCCCCCACCGCTTCCAAAATCTGCCTGGCCAACGACTTCTGTTTTCTGTAACTGTCCCCCAGCCACACACCAAACAGCTCTGCCGGTTCCTTCAGGGAAACACCGTATTTTTGCTGCATCGTTTTATTTAATTGTGAATTCTGTCGCACCTGGCCATGCATGCAGGCCAGCATAATATTTTCCACGGAAAAGATCTGCTTTGTCCCCTGATCCTCTGAAATTTCTCTCTCTGCCTGTTTTAAGGCACTTTTCAATTCCGGAATCTTAATCGGCTTCAGCAGATAGCTGTCTGCTTTGAGTTCAATCGCCTTTTGGGCATACTGAAATTCCGAATATGCCGAAAGGATAATGGCTTTACATTTTATATTTTCCTCCCGCAATTTCTTCATCATGGCAATCCCATCCATTTTGGGCATCCGAATATCCATAATGACCAGATCCGGATTCAGTTCACGAATCAGCTGATAGCCGGCTTCCCCATCCGCCGCTTTTCCTACCAGCTCATATTCCGGATTGATCTTGCTTAGAAGTTTTGCCATTCCTTCACGAATCGGCGCTTCATCCTCAACCACTACAATACGCATGTAGTTTCCTCCTCTATCGGTATAAATAAGTGTACTTTTGTATAGTTTCCAACTTCACTTTCAAAATATAATGCTGCCTGTCCCCCATAATACAATTTCAGGCGCTTTCTTACATTTGCAATTCCAAGATGTCCTTCCATCTCGCACTCGTCCTGATTAAGTTTGGCTACCATGTCCGGATCCATTCCCTGGCCATTGTCCTGAATCAGAATATGCAGCTGTTCTCCGCTTTTCTTCATGCGGATATTCAAAGCACACGTTTCCTGATCTGCGAATGCATATTTGATCGTATTTTCCACAAACGGCTGTAAAAGCAATTTGTGGATTCTGCATTCCTTCACATCTTCCGGCATATGAATCTTTACATCCAGACGCTTTCCGAATTTTGCACTCTGCAGCATAATATATTGCTTCAGCCAGGCAATTTCTTCGCTGATACTCGCCGTTCCTCCTGCATTTTTCACTGTATAACGCAGAATGTCCGCAAGTGCGCCAACCATTCCACTGATCTCATACTGCTCATTTTCGATTGCTTTCCAGTTGATCGTATCCAGCGTATTATAGAGAAAATAAGGATCGATCTGCGCCTCCAGTGCTGACAATTCTGCATTCTTCTGATCCAGAACCGCCTGTTTTACTTTTGCGATCAACATCTCCAGATGTGCAACCATCTCATTAAATCCTGAACTGATCTGTTGTATCTCCATAGGCAGATGCGGGTTCACTCTCACCTGATGATCAAACTCACCCTGTTCTACACAACTCATTACGCCGGTAATTGATTCTACCGCCTGAATGTATGGTCTGCTGAAAAAATGAAGCAATATGAACATGATCACGATCGTCATGCTGATAATGATAAACAGATAAATCCATTGACTGACGGACATTTTCCAGTAATACGCAAGTGGCTGCTCATTGCAGATTGCAAATCCGCTGATTTCATGATCTGCTGTCGTATACTGGTAATTTTCGGAATCCTGTATCTCACTGAGCTTCTTCCCGATCTTCTTTGGATCAGGCGCACTCACAATCACATCGTCGCTCAACAGATATTCTCTGGAACCAATATCCGATGCAATTGCTCCGCGAATTCTCTCCTCATTGACACTTAATACGACCGTTCCCTGAAAATTCTCGATAATACGATAGTCCGTAATATTTCTTGCAATATAAAACATGTAATGATTCTTGTCAGCAATCTTCACTGGCTTTCCATCTCCGAAATAAACAGCTCCCCGTTCTATTTTCGGAATCTCAACCTTATCTGCCCACGTCTCACTTCCAGAAAATGACGAAAGACTCTCATAATATATGATCTCTCCTGTCTTTAACTGTATCGTGATTCCCTCCACTCCGGTAAACTGATTGCAGATATGACTCAGTTTTTTCCTGAGACTGGTGCTGTTCCTCTCACGATCGCCCCGGTTCTCGTTCAATTCTCTCACAATTTCCAGAACATCTTCATCCGTGCTGAAATCATATAAGATTGTCTCGTACTTATCCAGAACCATCTCCAGATTTTTCTCTGCAGTATCCAGATTACTCTTTATTCGGTCTGATAGATTTTCTTTTAACCGCTGCTGTATATTGATCTGCGAGATAATTGCAAAGATCAAAACCGGAATCAATGCTGTCAAAAGAAAATTTGTCATTAATCTGCGTTTCAGGGTGCCTCGTATTTGCCCGTTTTTTCCTTGTCTCAATTAGCTTCTCCTGTATCTTACTTTCTATTCTCAGCATACCTGCTGACTTTCTTCCTTATTATAGCACACATTCCTATGTCAGCTCTTGTTCTTTTCATGCTGGTGTAAATATTTTTCTTTTGTAGCCAGTCCACCGCGTATGTGACGCTCTGATTTATTCATATCCAACACTTTTCGCGCCTTTGCCGCCAGTACCGGTCGAACCTGAAGTAATCTTTCTGTCACATCCTTGTGTTTGGTCGTTACTATTTAGAGCTGTTTTATTTTCACATTCGTCTTCCACTAAAATGCTTTCATTTAATCCCAAATCACCTAGTAAACGAAGGTAAATATCCACATTTCCATCTTTGTCTACTTCTATTTTCTTAATCAGTCTCTTTAACTGTACATTGGTCATCTCATGAACATCTGTAATATCCTCAATCTGCTTAAAGGTATCATTTAAGATTTTTTCCATCTGATCTCCTTTTGTCAAATTACTGGATACCATTTTCAATTCATTTTCCAGACGATCCAGTTCTTGGCGAGTACCCCCTAACTTATCATTCAATTCTTCTCTGGAAATCAAATCATCGGTATACATATCCATATATTTCTGTCGCACTCTCTGTAATCTAGCAATCTGCAAATTCAATTCCTTCTCGTACTCTGCATTTTCATCTTTTGCTTTGTACACTCTTTGAAATTCTTTCACCACATAATCAATCACTTTATTTTTTTGCTGAAGAACCCGATTAAAATATTCCTGTAAAATCTGAATCAATTCTTCTTCATCTACAACCGTTTTATTTGGACAGCTATCTGCTCCTTTCCCATTTCTTCCAGAGCAAACCCAACGCACATACGTATTTTTGTAGGTACGAACTGTTCTTCGGAAAGACCAGCCACATTCTTTACATTTAATCAATGTAGAAAACAAATATTTGTTACTTTGTCGCTCATGATTCAGATTGAATGCATCGTTTCTTCCACGAAGAATTTCCTGTGCTTTTTCAAACATCTCACCTTCAATAATACGAAGTTCTGGACGTTCCACAACAAGCCATTCCGTCTCATCCTTCTCCCTTCTCTGACCAGTCAGAAAATCACTAATTTCCTGCTTTCCATTGATAATCTTCCCCGTATAAATCTCATTGGTCAAAATTCGGCAGATAGCATTCTGGCTCCATTTGCAATTTCTCTTTGTCCGATATCCCTTTTCATTCAGCATATTAGAAATCTTGGCAGCACCGTAACCTTCTTCTGTATACCACTTATAAATTTGCTTTACAACCTTCGATTCTTCTTTGTTGATCTCAAGATTGAAATAATCTCCGATTGTTTTATCGTATCCGTATACAATGTTCGGAACTCGTCCTTTTTCTGCGTTTAGTTTCTTTCCAAATTTCACTCGCTTAGATGTATTGGCACTTTCTTCCTGAGCCAATGCTCCAAAGATGGTGAGAACAAACTCACTATTTCCCATACTTGTCATATTCGCTGTAAGGAACTGTGTTTCAATACCTAACGCTTTCAACTTGCGAACATTCTGTAAAAGATCTACGGTATTTCTGGCAAAGCGAGAAATATCCTTTACAACAACCATATCAAACATTCCTTTTTCCGCATCGGACATCATGCGAAGAAATTCCTTGCGATTTTTGATTTTCGTTCCGGAAATACCTTCATCTGCATATAATTTTATTAAGACATCTCCTGTACGCTGAGTGTATTCGGAAAAAAATTCCTTTTGTGCCTCTAAGCTGTTAAGCTGGTCGGCTTTATCTGTGGAAACACGACAATAGGCTGCTATCTTCATAGTGTTACCTCTCTGTATCAAATTTATTTTCTGTTACATCTATATTATATATCAAAATAAAGATTCGTAAACAGAAAATTCTGTTTTACTATAAAAGCTACCATCATTAAGACAGTAGCTCTTACTAATATACATATTAAATCTTTACATCTGAATATCCAGCATAAAAACAAGTTCCTATATTCCCATAATTTCCATAATTACCAATGTTCCCATAGTTTCCATATACACCATAACATATCGATTTATAAGCTGAATTATTATTATAAAGTAATCTCCTTTTATCTACTATTTCTCCTAAATAATATCCCTGCATATTAATAAAAATACCTTCATTCTCCAAATAATGACCAATGTTTCTCCCCTGAACATCATGCAATTGTCCACTCACAAAATTTGCTATATGTCTACCATGACTATCGTGTAAATCAATCATATTTTTTATTCTCCTTATCCTCTACATTGTTTTCGTAATGCTTCTATCGCTTCATTAATTGCATCATTATCAGGTTCATTATTATCCCATTCATCCCAAAAATCCTTTGTTGCACTAATTGGTCTATGTGTATCTAACGGTTTATCTAATACTATTTTACTAGGTAATAATATAGCATCTCCTACCACTAATGCTTCTCCCACATCAAGCAAAGGCAAGAATTCTATTGTACTTTTCAATGAATCTGGTAGCAGATTTTTAATTACACCTTTATCTCTTTCATTAGTCAATCTCAAAACCACAAAATTATTGCATTGACTTAATATAGTTTTACTAACATCTGCTGGTCGTTGGCTAACTGCCAAAATCGATACCCCATACTTTCTTCCTTCCTTTGCTATTCGCTCAAAATTATATAATGCTTGCTTTTGAACCGCATCAGCATCCTCCTTTATAGGTAAATACAAATGTGCTTCGTCACAAACAAGTGTAAACGGTGTTCGTTTTTGTTCATTCATCCAAAACTGAATATCATATAATAATCTCGCCAACGTTCCTGTTACAACAGGTAGAACATCAGATGGAACTTCTGAGAAATCAATTATCTTAATCCCTTTTTGACCACTCTGATAGCCTAACAAGCGACAAGCCAAATTTGCCAACCAATTATACATTTGAATCTCATCCGTTGGTTGAAACATAAATCCATAAGTTTTATCTGCAATCTTAGTTTCCAATCTAGAAATGAATCGTGTTAATTTACCTTCCCATTCTCCTTTAATCGGACCATTTTTCCCCATACCTTTTCTAGTATCATCATCTTTTAACAACTCTAATAAATCTGTCATTAAAAATGGAATCGGCGAATCAACAGTAAATGTTTTCAATGTATCTGTCTTTCCTTCTCTAGTCAACGTTGCTTCTTTTAAACTGCGAATGTGCAACGTAAATCGAGATGCCTGATTCGGAGCATTTGAATCACTTCTATCTAAAATCATTGATAAGAGTTCTTCTCGGTTAAGTAACCAATATGGCAAGAACAAAGCATCGTCGTTCGACGTTTCCAAATCCCCAGGACCTGCAATCTTAAAAGATTGTGCAATTGCATCTGTCCTCTCCGTTAAACTTTTATATTCTCCATGCATATCAAACACAATAATATTAGTATATTTCAATTTACTTGCTTTTTCTAATATATTTGCCACACACCAACTTTTTCCCGATCCTGTACTTCCCAAAACAGCTGCATGTCGCTGAAAAAACTTGTTGCCATCAAGTACTGCTTCTGCACTTGTATCCATCATAAAAGAACCAATTTTCAATCGTTTATCTGTATCAATATCTTTCCCCAAAATATTCATAAAATTTTGAAGGTTCTGACCTATAATCTCATAACATTTACTTTCAATTTGCGGAAAAGTTTCAACACCTCTTTTAAACAAATCATGTACAGAACCGTATACAGAATAATATGTACCTATTACACTTACTTTAATGTAATCAGTGGACGATGCCATCATCTCATCAATTTCATTATCTTCGTCCATATAAGTCTCCATATACTTTCGAGTCACTTTGTCAATGAGTGCAATTAAATTTTCATGTTGCTTTGATGTTTCTATCGCCACGAGATTTCCTACACAAATCTTGTTCATCAGATTACTATTTTCAATTTCAATAATAATCTGCTCTGTATCAACATGTGTTACATGTCCTAACATATCATTTTCCGAAAACACTAACAAATTTCCCATCAAAATACCTCCTTTATCATTTCATGCAAATCCCACAAATTTATTCCTGACAAAATAGTTTCACCTATTGAATTCAATATTTTTGTATCATTACTATTGGCATGACAAACCGCAGTAATTCCAGCACATTCTTTAACTATGTTTTCCGCTTTTGTTGACAATGAATGAGTAAGAATAGTTGCTATATCTCTGGAAAGCCTTGATTTATAAGGTTTTCCAGAGATTTTTCTTTTTATTGGCTACAAATTGGCTACATCTGCCATTTGGCTACTATCTGGGACTGTTGTTCCGTTGATAGCTTAGAAACAGAAACACCCAAGGAGATAACAAATATGTTTGATAGCATAGGAAAATTAACAAGCAAGATACAGTTTGAATAAAATTTCCGGATGCCAAGTGGCACCCGGAAGTGAGAGAGATGTCCTCAATCGTGCTAAGACGTTTGTGATTTGTAACGCATCTGCAACAAATCTTCGGATAAACCCTGATTTTTCCGCTGTTTTCGGTTACCTAAACGTTAATCTTAGTTCTCCAAGAGCTAATCTGACCTACCCAAGAGATAATCGGTT